>OHDG01000495.1_pt1 | contig 25296 bp, 22 predicted proteins | sample 1566961 | NCBI WGS metagenome assembly OHDG01 (sample SAMEA3879539, study PRJEB24766) | human gut metagenome | biome: human-associated habitat; feature: feces | place: USA | collected 1985/1987
ACTGCTGCCTCCCGTAGGAGTCTGGGCCGTGTCTCAGTCCCAATGTGGCCGTTCATCCTCTCAGACCGGCTACTGATCATCGCCTTGGTTGTCCGTTACACTACCAACTAGCTAATCAGACGCAGGCCCATCCTTTAGCGATAGCTTACACGTAGAGGCCATCTTTCACGCTCCCGTCATGCGATGGGAGCGTCACATCCGGTATTAGCATCCCTTTCGGAATGTTGTCCCCGTCTAAAGGGCAGGTTGCCTACGCGTTACTCACCCGTTCGCCACTAAAAATTGAACCGAAGCTCAATTTTCCGTTCGACTTGCATGTGTTAGGCACGCCGCCAGCGTTCGTCCTGAGCCAGGATCAAACTCTCCAATATACCTATTGAAGAACCGATTGGCTCTTAATTATTTAATCCAGAATTTTGTTTGTTTGGCTCATTTGCTTTCCGCTTTCACTTTAAGCAAACTCGCCCGCACATTCGCTTTTTCTTGGTTCTTGTTCAGTTTTCAAGGTGCTGCCGTTTTCCGGCGACTTGTATAGTTTATTACACTTTCAAAGGTTTGTCAAGTGCTTTTTTCACCTTTTTTCGAAAAGTTTTTAAGTTAAGCATTTGTTAAACTTGTGTAACAAACTGTATTTAGTATATTAGCAGATTTTACGATAAAATGCAATACCCCTGCGTAAAATTTTTCGCAGGGGTATGAAAAATTTATTCAGTTTCGAACTTAAAGTTGGTTATATGCGGCCTGTTATCCTCGCCCTGCTGCGCTTCGGCAGACAGAACGGCCTGCAATATAATGGCACACTCCAGGCGCTTTTTCTGCAGTTTGCAGCCGTATTCATACGGAATGGAAATATCGCCGTTAATAAGGTCGGCATTGGCATGGCAGCCGCCGCTGCAGAAGAACCTTGCCCAGCACTCGCGGCAGGCAGGTTTCGTCATTACGTGGGTATGGCGGAATTTCTGCACCAAATCTGGTTTTACAACGCCGGTATCAAGCGTGCCGAGTTTATACTGCTCACGCCCTACAAACTGATGGCAGGGGTAAATATCGCCTTCCGGAGTAATGGCAAAATATTCATGCCCGGCACCGCAGCCAGCCAGCCTTTTGGCAACGCAGGGCCCGTTATCAAGTGCAACATTAAAATGGAAAAAGTCAAACGGGTCGCCTTCATGGCGTTTTTGCAGATATGCACGCGCCAGTTTATCGTATTCTTCGTACAATACCGGCAAATCTTCTTCGGTAAGTACATACGGTTCATCAGTGCCAACAACCGGTTCTACGGAAATTTCCTTGCCGATTTTGGTCATATCAAGTGTATCTTCGCAAAAATGCGGATTGTAATGGGTATAAGTTCCGCGCAGATAATAGTTTTTGCCGTGACGGCTTTCGATAACTTTTTTAAAGCCGCGCACAGCCGCATCATAGCTGCCCGTATGGTTCGGGAACGGACGCATCCTGTCATGCGTTTCCTTTTTGCCGTCAAGGCTTAATACCAGCATTACACGGTTATCGTTCAAAAATTTAATGTTTTCATCGTTCAGCAAAGTGCCGTTGGTTGTAAGCGTCAGCTTGATGTTCTTGCCGGTTTCCTGTTCACGGCGGCGCACATAGTTAATAACGTGCTCCACAACCGGCCAGTTCATCAGCGGCTCGCCGCCGAACAAATCAAGTTCCAGATTATGGCGTTTTTTGCTGCCTGTAATGGCAAATTCAACTGCTTTTTCGGCAACTTCTTTGCTCATCAGAGCGCGGCAGCCGCCAAAATCGCCGGTACCGGCAAAGCAGTAACCGCAGCGCAGGTTGCAGTCGTGCGCAATATGCAGGCATAACGATTTTAAAACCGGTGTTTCGCTGAAAGTAGGCGGCACTTCAAATTCGGGAGAGAAAAGCAACCCTTCATTTTTCAGTTCCGTCAGTTCTTCAACGGCTTCACGCAGTTCCGCTTCGTCATAGCGGTCTTTCATTGCGTTGATGGCTTCTTCACCGTTTTCGCCGTTAAAAACATCCAGCAAATCGTAAATCAGCTCATCAACCAAATGCACCGCACCGCTGTTAACGTCAAGCACAGCCTTGTAATCGTCAAGGCGCATTTTATGTATCAGCATCAAATTCCACCTTTCAAAGCATAAAACAGCCCCCTGACATGCAGGGAGCTGTAACAGATCTGCTAATTTTTATCCGAACGGATTATTTATGTTCACAAACCTGGTTGCCTACAGTGCAGGAAGTTTTGCATGCAGACTGGCAGGAAGCCGGGCATTCGCCGCAGCCGCCGGTTCTTAAAGTTTTGTTGAGCATTGCTTTATTTACGGTAGTGATATGTTTTTTCATCGTTCATTCCTCCAAAATCATTATTTATAATATTGTACCGTGTTTTAACTAAATCCGCAAGCCTTATCAGTAAAAAAACAGGCTGCCGAAAACCACGCTTTTTAAATACCCCAATAAATAGGAGCGTTCCAGTTTGCTTTTAAACTCGCTTTCCGTCATGTCGCCTTTAATAATTACGCGCCCGATTTCCATCGGATGGTTTTCCACCCAGTTTTTATCAACGGCGCCGTTTTTGCCCGTAACGGCATAATTGTAACCGTACTTCTGCGCTGCAGCAATTACTTTTTCGTCATATTTGCCGTTGGGATACGAAAGCAGATGCACATAATACATATCAAATTCCTTTTTTAAAAAGAATTTGGAACTTGAAAGCTCCCACGCAAAATATTTGGGGTCAATATCAGTTAAAATGTTGTGGTTGATTGTATGGGAAGCCAAATCGTTGCCTGCGCGAATCAGCTCCGTAATTTCGTTATGCCCCATGTAATTGGGCTTGCCTATTTTAGACTGCACTATAAAAAACGAAGCATTGGCATTATATTTTTTCAGCAGCGGAAAAACATTGGTGTAATTATCCATATAGCCGTCGTCAAAAGTAAGCACAACCGCTTTGCCCATGTCTTTTCCGTTTTTAAATCCGTCTATCATCTGCTCCATGGAAAGCATGCGGTAGCCGTTATTATGAAGATACTGCAGCTGTTTTTCAAAAACTTCGGTTTTTATTATTACTTCGGCAGGCCATTCATCGCTGCCGCCAACGGAATGATATTCCAAAACCGGCACTGCATTTTTGCGGTATTCGCTGTAACCGTCATAAAAAGGCTTCGCTGCCGCTGCAACAGCAACAACCAGCACCAGCAGAACTATTTTAATCCACTTTCTCTTTATTTTTATCATTAATTTCCAGCCCCAGTTCTTTTGCAATTTGCTGTAATTTTTTCAGCCTGTGGTTAAGGCCGGATTTACTTATTTTGCCGTTAGCGGCTTTGGCAAGTTCTGCCAGCGAAGCGTCCGGGTTTTCAAGGCGCAGTTCTGCCGTTTCGCGCAGTGCGGCAGGCAGCTTGCCAAAATGCCCCTTCTTTTCCAGATAGCGGATGCTTTCAAGCTGTTCAACCGCAGCCTGCACAACTTTATTCAAATTGGCCGTTTCGCAGTTTACAACGCGGTTAACATTATTGCGCATTTCTTTAACAATACGCACATTTTCAAACTCCATCAGCGCATTATGCGCGCCGATAACCGAAAGAAAGTCAATAATGCTGTTGCCTTCTTTCATGTAAACAATAAAATCATTTTTACGGTCGGTAATTTTTGCCGGCAGCGAAAAACCGTGCATTACCTTTACAATGCTTTTGGCCAGTTCTTCGTTTTCCGTTACCACTTCCAAATGATAATCACTTGAAGGCTTGCTTACAGACCCGCCTGCCAGAAACACCCCGCGCAGGAACGACCTGCGGCAGCAGGATTTGGCAAGCAGTTTATGCCTTTCCGCAACATCGCTGTAAGGCAAAAGCTGTAATTCATGCAGCGCTTTGCCTGCTTCTTTGGAAGGAATAACCCTGACCTGATAGCGGTTGTTCTTTTTTAAACGGCGCGAGCGTGTAATGACAACTTCCGTCTGCACATTATAATTGCTTTTTAACATTTGCAGCATACGGCGTGCAAGGGCAGCATTTTCGGTAGAAAAATGGATGCCCATATTGCGCCCCTGCAAAATAACGGCGCCGCTTACACGCAAAAGCCCTAAAAGCTCTGCCCTTTCGCAGCATTTTTTAGAAACTTCAAGACGTGACAATTCGTTTTTTACTTCGTTGGAAAATGACATTGCCTTACCCTTTTACACCGATTTATTTTTTAATTTGCGCATGCTCTGGCGCATGAAGAAGTAATCGAAAAAGCGGAAGCCCTTGCCGAACAGACGCAGTCGGTAAATAAGCGAAATAACTGCCTGCGCAAGCTTCTGCGGGTTATGCCTTACCAAATCCTTGTTGCTGATAAGGCTCTTGGGCACAACCTTAATGCCGAGGCGTTCAATCTTTTTAATATCCGGCGTAACCGGAATGGAGCCTTTTAACTGATACTGCGCAAGCTGCGTTTCAGTAACGTTCTGGTCGTTAACAATAACGTAATCCAAAAACTGCGCGCCTGCATGGGTAATAAGCGCCTGCACATGCTCAAAAGCACCGTAGCCGTCTGTTTCGCCCGGCTGCGTCATTACATTGCAGACATAAATTTTTACAGCGTCCGACCGCAGCACGGCTTCACGGATTCCTTCCACCATAAGGTTCGGTATTACGCTTGTATAAAGGCTGCCCGGCCCCAGAATCAGCACATCTGCCTTCATAATGGCATCAACGGCACTGCTTGTGGCCTGCACGTTTGAAGGTTCAATGCCAACGCGGCGTATACGCTTATGTGCTTTTGGTATTTCCGATTCGCCCTCTATTAACGTGCCGTCCGTCATTTCCGCTTTCAGGCGGATATCGCTCAGCGTAGAAGGAATTACCTTGCCGCGCACATTTAAAATCTGGCTTGTTGCTGCAAGGCCTGCTTCCATGCTGCCTTCGGCTTCTGCCATGGCGGCAATAAAAAGGTTGCCGAAGTTGTGCCCTGCAAGAGGCGAACCGTCGTTAAAACGGAACTGCATAATGCGTTCCATCAAAGGCTCACGGTCTGCCAGCGCTACAAGGCAGTTGCGCAAATCGCCGGGCGGAATAATGCCCATTTCCTTGCGCAGACGCCCGGACGAACCGCCGTCATCAGCCACGGTAACAACGGCATTGCAGTTGCTTGTTATATATTTCATGCCGCGCAAAAGAGTGGAAAGCCCCGTACCGCCGCCGATAACAGTAATGGCAGGGCCGCGCCCAAGTTTCCTCTGCGTAAAGATTTTTTCCATTAAAGATGAATTGTTGTCCGGCAGAACTGCTTCCACAACGGAACGGATAACGCGCCTTGTTGCATATATCATGACAAAGCCGCCGATGCACAGGAATAAAAAGCCTCCCAGCATGGAAACCGTATTGGAATATTTGCCGGTTGTAAGATAGGCCATGCGGAACATTAATTCTTCAACATAGCCCATGAACTGATAATTAAAAAATAATGCCAGCCCAAGCGCACAGCATAAAACGCCCACTGTAAACAGCAGCAGCCAGCGTTTTAAATTCATGCCCGGGCACAGCCAGCTAATCCAGCCCATAATAGCCTCCTTCAGCGGTTTTTAAGCCTTAAATCACGGTGGCTTAACAGAACCTTATAGCCCTGCCTGCGCAGAAACGCCGCCAGCTTATTGGCAATATAAACAGAACGGTGCTGCCCCCCGGTGCAGCCAACGCTGATTACAAGCTGGCTTTTGCCTTCCGCCACGTACTGCGGCAAAAGCATTTCCAGCAAATCTTCTTCTTTTGCCAAAAACTGCTGCGTCTGCGGATAATGCTCTATAAACTGCGCAACCGGTTCATCATTGCCGGTTAACATCCGCAGGTCATCTTCATAAAAAGGGTTCGGCAAAAAGCGCACGTCAAGCACCATATCGCTGTCAAGCGGCAGGCCATGTTTAAACCCGAAAGACTGCACCGTTACCGACATGGGTTCGCCCGTTCCGCTTACGGAAAACAGCTCGCGGATTTTGTTTTTCAATGCGTCGGCGCGCATATCGGTAGTGTCGATAATATACGTTGCGCAGTCTTTGATTTTTTGCAGGCTGCTGCGCTCGTAAGAAATACTTTCGCTTAATGTTCTGCCCTGCCCCAAAGGATGGCGGCGCCTGGTTTCCTTGTACCTTCTTATCAGCACCGCATCGGAAGCGTCCAGAAACAGCACTTCATAAGAATAGCCGTTTAAACGCAGTTCGTCCAAAACTTCTGCCAGTTTGTCAAAAAAGCGTCCGCCGCGTATGTCAACAACTATTGCCGTGTTGCGCGGCGCGGATGCCTGCCTGGACAGTTCCGCAAATTTGGTAATCAGCGCCGGCGGCATATTGTCAACGCAAAAATAGTTCATATCCTCAAGCGTGCGGATAGCCTGCGTTTTGCCCGCGCCCGACATACCTGTTATTATTAAAAATTTAGATTCCTCCATTATCATCACCGCCAAAACTTGCTGTGTATCATTTTTATTATACCATACACCTGCAACAAAAAATAAAAATAAAAGGCGCCCTGTCACAAGAGCGCCGGAAATGGAGGCTGATTAAAAAGCGCAAGGGTCAGAAAAATCAACTTTGCTGCCGCCTGCAATTTTCTCAAATACTTCCGCCATGGATTTTTCAAGCATGCCGAGCATTTCTTCAATCTGCTCAGCCGTGCTTGCCAGAGGCGGCATAAAAATAATTACATCGCCGATATTGCGGACAATCAAACCATATTTGCGTGCATTCTGGCAAATGCCGCCGGCAATTAAAAGCGCCGGGTCAAACGGAACTTTGTTTTCCTTATCGCGCATAAGTTCAATGCCCGCCAGCATGCCGCACTGCCTTGCGTTGCCAACATACGGCATTTTGCTGAATTTTTCCATATATTTTTCAATAACTGCCATTTTGGGAGGCAAACCTGCAATAACTTTATCTCTGGCAAAAATTTCAAGCCCTGCCAGGCCTGCCGCACACGCCAGCGGGTTGCCTGTATAGGAATGCCCGTGGTAAAAAGTTTTGTATTCTTCCGGCTCGCCCAAAAAGGCATTGTAAATTTCATCCGTAACCATGGTTGCGCCAAGCGGCAGGTAACCGCCGGTAATGCCTTTGGACATGCACATTAAATCAGGCAGTACGTCTTCATGCTCGCAGGCAAACATTTTACCGGTACGCCCAAAACCGGTGGCAACTTCATCAACAATTAACAGTACGCCGTATTTTTTTGTAAGCTCGCGCACGCCCTTAATATAGCCCTTCGGCTGCATAAGCATGCCTGCGGCAGCCTGCACCAAAGGTTCAATAATCATGGCAGCAACGTGGCTGGCATTTTCTTTTAAATAGGCTTCAAGCTCGTCAAGCAGGTATTTTAGAAATTCTTCTTCGGTTTTAAGGCCCAGTTTGCTGTGATAAAAAGACGGGCAGGTCATTTTTTTAGTAGCAAACAAAAGCGGCTTGTAAACTTTGTGGAACACGTCGATATTACCGACGCTTACGGCACCTACCGTATCGCCGTGGTAAGAATCGCCGAGATTGATAAATTGCTGTTTTTCGGGCCTGCCTTTAAACTGCCAGTACTGAAAAGCAATTTTAACGGCAGCTTCAACAGCGGTAGAACCGTCATCAGAATAAAAAACTTTATTTAATCCTTCCGGCGTAATCTCCACAAGTTTTTCCGCAAATTCTGCCGAAGGCTGGTTGATAAGCCCCAGCAAAGTAGAATGGGAAATTTTATCAATCTGCGCTTTAATGGCGTCATCAATTTCCCTGCGGCGGTGTCCGTGGATATTTACCCACAGGCTGGAAATACCGTCATAATAGCCGCGCCCTTCGGTATCGTACAATTTTACGCCATCGCCGCGTTCAATAACAAGCTGCGGGTTTTCAACCCAGCCTTTCATTTGCGTAAAAGGATGCCAGATATATTTTTTATCTAGTTCTTCCCATTTATTCATTTTCGCCATCTCCCAAAAGTTTATAAATGCGCTGTAAATCTATGTTCTCCGCGGCAATTTTACCAGCTTCAAGCATATCAGGGCCGGTTAAAAGCTCTTTATTTAAAATCGGCAGCCTGCCCAAAACGGGCAGCCCTGTTAATTTTTCATAATAATAAAGGTTGCTGCGCTCCAAAACACCGGCATTTTCCTCATCCCAGCCGTTAACAATAAAGCCCAGTACCTTCAAGCCTTCGTGCTGTGCGTAATAAGCGCTTAAAACAGCGTGGTTAACATTGCCCAAAAGCGGTTTAACAACAATTATTACCGGCAGCTTCATATCGCAGAAAAAATCTTTTACAAGGTAATTATCAGTAAGCGGTGCGGAAATTCCGCCCACGCCTTCCCCAAGCGTCAGTTCATGGGAGTTTATCATCTTCGCCGCCGCTTTTTTCATTACGGCAGGTTCTAATTTAACGCCCGCAAGCTTGGAGGCTTCCGCCGGTGCCAGTGCCGCTTCCAGAACATAAGGCACAACCTCGTCGTGCTGAGCCATTGTAAGCCCCGCACCTTTAATAAGCAGTTCCGCATCTTCCGAAACAAGCCTGCCTTCTGCCGTACGCACGCAGCCGGAGGCCGCCGGTTTAAACACGCCCATATCAAAGCCCAAATATTTAAACCCCGCCGCCAGGCAGGAACTTACTACCGTTTTGCCAAATTCCGTATCCGTTGCGGTTATACCGATTGCTTTCATGCCAAAACCTTCTTTCGCTTTACGCATTTAATTTACGCCATATTCCGCCCATAGTTTTTGCGGCCTGTTCAATTTCTGCTTCGGTATGCGCAGCCGTTACCGTTACACGCAGGCGGCTTGTGCCTTCCGGCACCGTTGGCGGGCGTATGCCAGAAACCATAATGCCTGCCTCCAAAAGCGCCGCCATAAACCGCATGGTTTTTTCGCTGCTGCCGGTAAGCACCGGCACTATGGGAGTTACGCCTTCGATTATCTCAAAGCCTTCATCATGCAGCAGCCTGCGCATTAAGGCCGCATTTTCTTTCAGCCTGCCAACATATTGTTCCGGATTTTGCCGCAGCAGGCGCAAAGACGCCAGAGCCGCCGCCGTTACACAGGCAGGCAGTGCGGTAGAAAAAATAAACGGGCGCGATTTATTGATAAGATATTCAATAATTGTTTTACTGGCAGCCACGTACCCGCCTTCCGCCGCCAGCGCTTTGCTTAATGTGCCAACCTGCAAATCAATTGTGCCCTGCATGTTGTAATAAGCCGCCGTGCCGCTGCCGTCCGCACCTATAACGCCAACTCCATGGGCGTCGTCAACCATCAGGCAGGCTCCGTATTTTTCTTTCAGGCGCACAAGCTCCGGCAAATTGGCAATATCTCCGTTCATGCTGAAAACGCCGTCCGCAACTATAAAACGCTCGCCAGCGGCAGGAATTTCTTTAAGCAGCCGCTCCAAATCCTGCATATCGTTATGTTTGTAAACAGCAACATGCGCACGGACAATGCGGCAGCCATCAATAATGCTGGCATGGTTCAGCTCGTCGCTGAAAACAACATCTCCCGGTTTAACCAGGGCAAACAGCACTCCTAAATTGGTCATATAACCGGTATTGAACACCAGCGCGCTTTCGGCGTGTTTAAATTCCGCCAGTTCTTTTTCCAGCTCGCCGGTTTCAAACGCCGCGCCTGTTGTAAGGCGGCTGCCCGTGCTGCCTGTTCCCCAGCATACCGCTTCTGCCGCAGCCCGCTGTACCTCCGTCGCATGGGTAAGCCCAAGGTAGTTATTGCTTGCAAACACAAGATATTCTTTGCCGTTTTCATCTTCGGCGCGTACCGCAGTTTTAAAGCGCAGCCCGTCAACAGTGCGCCTTAACCCTTTGGCATAAGTTTCCTCCAGTTCTTTCTGCAGACGTTCTGTCAGCATGTCAGCGCCTCCCCGGTTTGTATCATCACTACCTGTTCTTCAAGGTAATTAATCAATTCTTTCATATCCGTACCCGGACGCACAAAAAATACCCTGCCGCCAATGCCGCTGCCGCGTTCCTTCATTACAGGTATGCGGCGGTAGCCATAAAGCGGCGAGGCAACATAGCCTGTAACATAGTATGGGTCATCCGACCAGCACAGCTCCGCAACCATTCCTTCTGCCCCGGCAACCTTGGAAGCCAGCACCAGCGCTTCGCGCACATGGTCACCTGTCAGCCCGCGCGCCTGCATATATTCATCATAGCCGCGGCTGTTTACGCAATCCATTTTGCTGGCACGCACGCCGCGTTCGCCCATGCCGTCAATACGCATTCCGCTTTCACAATCAACAACAATGGCACCGCGCATGCTGTCATGCAGGTTTTCAAGCATTTCCAGACCTTTAAGGGCGGCTTTTGGCTTCACTCCGGCTCGCTCAAGCTCGGCAACTGCCACCCGGTGTCCTTCCTGCGCCGTTTTTACCGGGCAGGTGCTGAAGCTTAACAGCGGCTTATAAACAATATCCTGCGGCTTTATTTCTTCCACTTTTAAGCTGATAAAATCCGCGCGCCCGCGTTCATGCTCGCGCGCCCGGTGCAGCATGGTAAGCACGGCATAATCAAGCTGTTCTTCCGGCAAAATGCGCTCTGCGCCGGAAATATGCCTACCGCCTTCTTCATGCGCTCCGCCCTGTGCCGAACGCATTTTTACACTGTAAAGCATAGCTCTCACTCCTCACAAAACCGGATGCGTTACAGTTCGTCCCAAATCTTTAATCATTACTTTGTCGGCTTCCGGGCTTCTGCCGCCGGTAGTTAAATATCCGCCGACCATAATGCCGTTCAGCCCGCCGTTTAACGCCAGACACTGCAAATCGCGCAGGTTAACCTCACGCCCGCCCGCGGTGCGGATAAGCGCTTTCGGCAATATAAAACGGAAAACCGCGTAAGCACGCAGAATTTCCAAAGGTTTTAAAGGTTTGTTGTTTTCAAACGGAGTTCCCGGAATAGGCGTTAAAAGATTCAGCGGCACACTGTCGATGCCAAGGCGTTTCAGTTCAAACGCCATTTCCACACGCTGCTCCGGCGTTTCGTTCAGCCCGAAAATACCGCCGCTGCAAACACGCAGGCCTGCTTTTTGCGCGTTATGGATGGTAAACATTTTATCTTCATAGGTATGAGTGCTGCAAATACCGGGGAAATGGCTGGGAGCGGTTTCCAAATTGGAATGATAGCGCGTTACGCCAAGCTCTTTCAGTTTAAAAGCCTGCTCCTCTGTTAAAATGCCCAAAGAACAACAAACTTCAATACCAACTTCTTCTTTAATACGTTTCAAGGCTTTGCAGATGTTGTCAAAATCATCAGCCTTGCTTTGCCCTCTGCCGCTTGTAACAATAGAAAACCTTACTGCGCCGGCAGCCTTGGCTTTTTTTGCAGCGTCAACAAATTCCTGCTCGCTCAGCAGCGGATATTCTTTAACGCCGGTATGATAATGAGCAGACTGCGCGCAAAATTTGCAGTTTTCCGGGCAGCGCCCGCTGCGGCCGTTAATAATAGCGCAGCAATCAACAGCATTGCCGTTATATTTCTGGCGGATTTTATCTGCCATTGCCAAAAGCAACATTGTATCGTCATCACTTACATTTATTAAGCGTTCTGCCTCGGCTCTGGTTACTTCTCCGCCATTTAAAACTTTATCAGCCACTTCAATAATAAAATTCATAATAATTTTGCCCTCCGTTTACGTAAACCTTGTTATTTATTTTGGTTAACAATCACATTATACAACGTTAACTATTCTTTGTAAACAGGTTTACCATAAATTTAAAAGAGTTTACCGAAGTTTGCATAAAAAATAAACGGCTCTGCTTTTAAACAGAACCGTTGCATTGAATTATTATTTTTAACCTATATATTCGCTCGCTGCAAGTGCGGCAACAGTACCGTCTGCCGCAGCCGTTGTAAGCTGGCGCACTTTTTTGGTGCGTCCGTCACCGGCGGCAAAAATGCCCGGGCAGCTTGTTTTGCAGTCCTCACCGGCAACAATATAACCGCCTGCGTCAACCTCAACAACATTTTTAAACATACCATTTTCCGGCATCTGGCCGATAGCTACAAAAACACCGTCCACGGCAAGTTCCGATTTTTCGCCGGTAACTTTGTTTTCCAGTTCCAGCCCTTCAAGGCGCTTATCGCCTCTCAGCCCCGTTACAACGGTATCGAGAATAAACTCAATATTTTCAGGTTTATGAACCTTTTCTACCAGCTGTTTTTCGGCACGGAATTCCTGCCTGCGGTGAATAAGGTAAACTTTTTCAGCAAGCTGCGAAAGCACAATCGCATCATCCAGCGCAGTGTTGCCGCCGCCAATAACGGCAACTGTTTTGCCTTTGTAAAAAGCACCGTCGCACGTTGCGCAGAAAGAAATACCGCGTCCCACAAATTTTTCCTCACCGGCAACGCCAATCGGCCGCGGGCGCGCACCGGTTGCGATAATAACGGCTTTGGCATCATAATGCCCGTTTGCCGTAAGCACTCGTTTAAAGCCGTCTGCATTTTCAATGCCGGTAACTTTTTCGTACACAAACTCAGCACCAAATTTTACAGCCTGGTCATACAGCGCCGTTGCAAATTCAAAGCCGGCAATATTGTCAAAGCCCGGAAAATTCTCCACATGGCTGGTATTAATAATCTGCCCGCCGTGAATGCTCTGTTCCAGTACCTTAACACTGCGCCCGGCACGCCCGGCATAAACGGCAGCCGTCATTCCGGCTGTGCCGCCGCCGATAATAATAATATCCGTCATTTTATCAGCCATAAAAACACCTTATTTCAGCATATCCAAAATTACAGGTTTCGGCATAACGCCGCTTACGCTTTTAACTGCTTCTCCGTTTTCAAAAACAATAAAAGTAGGCACAACTTCCACGCCGTATTCGGTTGCCAGCGCTTCCGCCTGGTCAATATCAACCTTGCACACCTTAACATCTGCCAGTTCATCAGCCAGCTGGTCAACAATCGGGCTCATCATACGGCAGGGACCGCACCAGGTTGCAAAAAAATCTACCAAAACCTTGCCTTTTGCATCCAATACTTCCTGTTTAAAATTTTCTGCACTTAAATGTAATGCTGCCATTTATATCACTCCTTAAAAAATTATCTTATCTTGTGGTTTAATCATAGCATTTTTTGACCTTTTGTTCAAGGAGAAAAGCTGTAAATTAAAGCAAAATTACAAATAATTCACATTTGCAGTAAATAATTTTTATTATAATCAGGTAAAAATAAAACCCCAAAGCCAAAAACTTTGGGGTAGTAAGCAAATTACATAGCTTCTTCAACCGGATATACGCTGATTTGGCGTTTATCGCGGCCTTTGCGTTCAAATTTAACGCGGCCTTCAACCATTGCATAAATGGTGTAATCTTTGCCCATGCCTACATTGTGGCCGGGATAGAAGCGGGTACCACGCTGACGAACGATGATGCTGCCTGCGGTAACGAGCTGGCTTTCATGTGCTTTGGTGCCGAGGCGCTGAGAGTTGGAGTCACGTCCGTTGTGGGAGCTGCCGGTACCTTTTTTATGAGCATGTAATTGAAGAATCAGTTCAAACATCGGTATTCACCTCCTGGTGTCTTTCACTTTGACATACTGCGGAAACTGCCGTTCTACACTCTGCAATGCCAGAACCATTGTTTCAAGTATTGCCTGTGTATTGCTGTCCGCCTGGTCAAGTTTTAATGTAAAGATGCCGCTTTCTTCATCAACTGTGTACTGCGGCTTAAGTTTTAAATAACGCTCCAAACCGATAAGCGGAGCCTGAGTCAGTACGGAAACCGAATTGCAGACAAGGTCGTAACCGTCCTCCTCTGCCGCTCCGGCATGCCCTGCTACCTCATAGGAAGTAATATTTCCGTTTTTATCACGGTAAATACTGACTTTAACCATTATGCTTCAATTTTGGAGATTTCTACTTTAGTAAACGGCTGACGGTGGCCCTGGCGTTTACGGTAGTTGGATTTAGCTTTGTATTTGAAAACGAGGATTTTTTCGCCTTTGCCCTGCTCTACAACTTTAGCAGTAACTTTTGCGCCTTCAACTACAGGCTGGCCGATTTTAACATCAGCATCGTTAACTACGGTAAGAACTTCGTCAAATACTACTTCGCTGCCAGCTTCTGCATTCAGTTTTTCAACGTTCAATACATCGCCTTCAGCAACACGGTACTGTTTACCGCCGGTTTTAATAACTGCGTACATTTATTTGCACCTCCCTTGTTATATACTCGCCAAATACGGTACTCCATCCGGAGTTTACGGAACCTCTCTGCGCGGTTGGGGACAGACTCAATCAGTCTATACTGGAATAATTTACCACACCGGGCGTTATTTGTCAACACCGGTGTTGTCTAAAAGTGAAAAAGTTTCAAGCTGCAAACGCGGCTCTGCCGTTACGGCAAGCGCGCAGTTCAGTTCTTTTTCCCACTGGCGTATAACTTTATGGTTCAGCCATTCGGCAAGCCACGGGCTGACCATAATTAAAATGCTGCGCGGTGCACAAGGCTTGGCCAGAAGCGTACGCAGGCGGCGTTTTATTTCAAGCCCTACCGTTTCCTGCGACTGCACCCTGCCGCTGCCCTGGCAGACCGGACACGGCGCATAAAGCACTGCCGACAAGTTCTGACGGGCTTTTTTGCGGGTTATTTCCACAAGGTTAAGCACCGTCATATCCTGCACGCAGGGTTTCATTTTATCGGCGCGCAGCGCCTGCTGCAAACGTTCCATTATTTCTTCGCGGTATTCTTTTTTATCCATGTCGATAAAATCTACCACAATAATGCCGCCAATATCGCGCAGGCGCAGCTGACGTGCTATTTCGTCCGCCGCCTCGCGGTTAATCTGCATTACGGTTTCCGCCAGGTTTTCGCGCCCGCTGAAATGCCCGCTGTTAACATCTATAACGGTCATAGCTTCCGTATAATCTATAACAAGGTAGCCGCCGCTGGGTAAATCAATGCGCCTGTCGCTGATGGAAGCAATATCGTCGCTTAAACGGTAGTATGAAAAAATATCGGTCTGCTTGTCATGCAGCAGCAGTTTGCAGCTTCTGCTTTCGGCAATATTCTGCAAAAGTTCCTGCAAACGCCTGTAAACAGCCGGGCTGTCCACAACAACCTCATCAATACAGGCATTAAGATAGTCGCGCACAATGCGTACGGAAATATCAAGTTCGCGGTGCAGCACCTGCGGTGAACGTGCGAGCTTGGCACGTGCCTGTATAATCTGCCAGTCTGCCATAAGCTGCTGCAAATCAGCACGCAAAACTTCTTCCGGCATACCGGCAGCATTAGTGCGCATAACCGCGCCTGCCGCCCCGTTTGTAACTTCGTCGGCAATTTTCTTCAGGCGGCTGCGTTCGGCGCTGTCGGTAATTTTACGCGAAATGCCGGTATAATTTGCTCCCGGCAGCAGCGCCGCATACCTGCCGGCAAGCGATATATCAAGCGTTGCCGTAGGGCCTTTGCTGCCGCGGGCGTCTTTTGTTATTTCAACCAGCACGCGCTGCCCTTCGGTAATGCCTGTTTTGTCGCCCAAATACAAAAAAGCGTTCTTATCAAGGCCAATATCTATAAAAGCCGCCTGTATGCCGCGCACCACATTGCACACGCGCCCCAGAAAGATGCTGCCGACAAGCTGCGCACTGTTATTGCGCTCAACAACATATTCCATTAAACGGCCGTTTTCCACAATGCCCATACGGGTTTCTTCCGGGTTAACAGCCGAAATAATTATTTTAGCCGTCATCAGCACCCTCTTTCTTTAATCTTTGCGCCGTTAATGCGTTCCGCGCACCACGTCAATACCGGCAGCAGTAAATTTATCTTCCAGTTCTTTAATTACCGGGCAGATTACACGGTTGCCGTTTTCATCTTTGGGCATGGTGCAGTTACTTAAATGCAGTGCGTCCGGCTGCATTTTTATAATGCGTTCAACTTTTTTGTTAATGCCTTCCTGGTTAGGCAGTTTATTTTCGCCGCAGCCGTTGCAGGTAAAAACGGCAGCAGCCTGCAAAGTTTCATCGCCATAGCGTTCAAACGCGCCTGTTTTTTCGTTTAACGCACGCAGGCAGCCGCTGCCCGTGCAGGATGCACTTACACGCAGGCAGCGCAGTACAGCAATTTTCTTCATTAAGTATTCCTCCATAAAGTTCAAATATCATTCATTTTTTTAGTTTGCAGCCGCCGTTTGATATAATCGCTGAAAAGCGCATAAAAAACGGAACACAAGGGCACACTTATAATCATGCCCATAATGCCGCCAAGCCCTGCGCCTATCATAGCCGCAACAAGCAGCCACAACTCCGGCAGTCCGACAGATTTGCCGACAATTCTCGGATAGAGAATATCGCCTTCAATACGCTGCAGTACAAGGAAAAAGATAATGAAAACAATAACTTTTTCCGGCTGCGATATTACTATAAATATGCAGCCTATAACTGCACTGGTTATGGAGCCGATATACGGCACAACCGCAAGGCACGCAACCAGTGCGGAAATAACAAAAGCATAAGGTATGCCTAAAATTATCATACCGGCAAAACACATCAGCCCCAGTAAGAAAGCCTCCAGAAGCTGCCCGCCGATAAACCCGGAACAAATCCTTTTGGCAAGCGATGCCGCCGCAATAATGTATCTGGCTCGTTCAGCACTGCAAAAAGCATAAAGCGTGCGGCGTGATGATATTGCAAGCTGTTTCTTTTCCAGCAGAATATACACCGCAAATACAAAACCCATTACAAGGTTTGCCACCACACCGGCAACGGAAGCCGTAATGCTTAAAGTCTGCGAAAGCAGAGCCGCTTTATTGGCCTGCCAGTAAGCTTCCACGGCAGCCTGCCATTCATAAATTTTGTCCTGCACGTATGCCACGTCTTCGGGCGAAAAATTCCATGACAAAAGCTGTTCCTGCAAAAAGGCATTAAAATATACAATATCCTGCGGCAGCTTATGGCTTAAAATAACAATGCTTGCATGCAGTTCCGGCAAAACGGCAAAAAGCAGTGCCGTTATTACGCCAAAAATAAGCATAAAGCCTGCAATAAGGCAAACCGGCCCTCTAAACCTTGCAGCACGGTCTTTTAACACACGCATCCATATCTGCTCAAATTTTTCTATAAACACATTTACGGTAAAAGCAATAACGCAGCCCGTAATAAGCGGCATAAAAGTGCCCAGCGCACTGCCCAGCAGAGATAAGGTTATTTCATAATTCCACAAGGCCCATATAAAAATTATAACGGCAACAAGCTGCTGCCAGATGTTTTTTTGCATAATTTACTCCGTTTCATTTAATAAGCTAATTGTAACACAAAAAACGGCGTCTGCAAAATAAATAACAGTACGTGCATTAAGCCCGATTGTACAAACAGCACATTTGTGGTATAATGCAAATGTTATAGTGCGCCTGTAGCTCAGTGGATAGAGCAGCGGCCTCCGGAGCCGCGTGCGGTGGTTCGATTCCACTCAGGCGTACCAGAATTATAATCTTTAAAAATTCAGCCTGCTTTTGCAAATGCAAAAGCAGGCTTTTTGTTTTACGCTACATCTTTATAATGAGTATAAACATATTCATATATTCTTTGGCGATACCCCCAGATGCTTGCTTCATCATAACATTCAGGCAACTCTGCCCACAAAGTATCTCTAATTAAATTATCAACAGCAGCTTTTGTTTCCTGTTTGTCCGTCCAATGGTCATACTCCGAAATCTTTGCTTTAATTTTGTTAAGCAATTCCGCAGCCACGGTTTTAAGTTTTTTAATATCATTTTTATTCAAATCATTGCGGAACAGCATATCGTATAAAGTTAATTCTTCATCGCTTTTAAAACCTTCACGTACATAACGCTGTTCTTCCCGATTCATCTTATTGGCTAAATCCATCAAATCCATAAAAGTTTTTTCAATGGTAGCCCTGTCCTGCTCGCTGTTATAATCATCAATAATCTTTTGGTAACGTTCATAATAATTAATGCGTTCAGGATTTGTAAACAGCATTCTATCCAGCTTCATCTGTATAATTTCTTCCAAATCTCTCATCAGTAAATTTTGATTTTTAACCTTTGCAAATTCACGGCGCAATAAATCAAAATCAATACCGCTAATATCAAAGCGCTTTACTTCTTCATTAATCATATAACTATGTTCTATTTCAACATAGTCACTAATTATATTATTAATTTCTACCATTAAGTCAGTAATATTAATATGCTTGCGTTTTTTCTTAATTTCAGCATAAATTGCAGCAACGGCTTCATATTCCTTGCGCACATTCCTGTCAATATCATCACGGTCAGTATACTTCATAAGGCGGTTTAATTCCGAAGCATATGCCGAAAATGTTTTTCTCTCCTCTACAGTTCCGCAAACAATATTTGCGCCTTTCTGCAAATAATACATTTTAGGAAAATCGTAAGAACAAATTAAATCCTGCAATACAAAACCACGTTCCGCTAAAAACAGCTTTGCTTTTTCCAGCGTATCTAAAATACGCTCAATTAGCTTAACTTTATCAACAGTAGGGTCTGTACCGTCAATACACCCAACATTAGCCGTATAATCAGCAAGAGCTTTTCTAAGCGCTTTAACAATGCCGATATAATCAATAATCAAACCATTGCTTTTACCTTCAGCCACACGGTTAGCACGGGCAATAGTCTGCATCAGCGTATGCGCTTTTAAAGGTTTATCCAAATACAGGCACGACAGGCATTTAACATCAAACCCTGTAAGCCACATAGCGCAAACAAATACTACCCTAAGCGGATTAGCAGAATCTTTAAAATCCTTATCCAATTCGTTTTTTACCATTTTATTGCGGTGATACTGAATATCCAGCCCCCACTTTTTAAAAGTTTGAATTTCATTTTGTTCCTGAGAAATAACAACCGCCATTTCCGTTTCTTCCATCCATTGCAGTTTGCGCCTAAGTTCCTGCGCTTCCTGCTGGCTTACATTTTTTATTCTGTTTTTCAAGCGTTCAATTTCATCTTGCCAATATTTCTGTACATAATCATACATACGCACACAAGTAACTTTGTTAAGGCAAACAAACATAGCTTTTCCGCTTGTCCATAAGTCAGAATAATGCCTTACAAAATCCTGCGCAATAGATTGCAGCCTTGGTTTTGCCGTCATCAAATGTATTTCTTTGGCAAATTCTGCTTCCAACTTATCTTGCTGGTCTGCATCAAGGTCAGCCCGTTCAATGGCATCTAAAATCCTGTCCGTAATTTCCGGATTATGCAAATTCAAAATCTTTTCACCGCGGTTTTCATAATAAAGCGGTACAGTTGCGCCATCTTCAACAGCACGTTTAAAATCATAAATGGATATATAACCGCCAAAAGTACGCGCCGTAATATTATCATCAGACAAAAGCGGCGTACCTGTAAAGCCAATACGTGCAGCAGTTGGCAGCAGATTCATCATATTATCGGCAAAAATACCATACTGGCTGCGGTGTGCTTCATCAGACATGATAATCACATCATGGTCAGGAAGAATTGGCTTTGCATCAGGTTTATTAAATTTTTGAATTAATGTAAAAATAAAGCTTGGATTCCTCTTTAATTTCTGTATAAGGTCAGCGCCGCTTGTAGCTATAAACCGCGAAGCTTTAACATCGCCAAGCAAACCGCAGTTTTCAAAAGTATCGCTAATTTGTTTATTAAGCTCATCGCGGTCAGTTAAAATTACAAATGTTGGCGAGCCTTCAAATTTACGGCGTATTTTCTGCGCCAAAAACACCATAGAATAACTTTTGCCCGAACCCTGCGTATGCCAAAATACGCCCAGTTTGCCATTATTAAGTTTTCTTGCGGCATAAGCTTTCATTGCTTCGTTTACGCCAAGATACTGATGGTTACGAGCAAGAATTTTAGCCGTATTGCCGCCGGAATGGTCAAACAAAATAAAGTTTTCAAACAAATCAAGAAAGTTTTCTTTTTTGCAGATACCGCGCAGCATAGTCTCTAAAGCCACACTGCCACGTTCAGCTTCCGCAAGGCGTTTCCATTCGTGGAAAAATTCGTATTTACTGCCTAAAGTACCAACTTTGGCTTCCGTTCCATTAGAAAGCATTACAAAGGCATTGTAATAAAACAAATGCGGAATCGTATCCTGATAATCGGTATAGTTATCTTCATAAGCATTCTGCACATCAACGGTAGTCTTTTTTAGTTCCACAAACAGCAAAGGGATACCGTTTACAAAACCGACAATATCAGTACGGCGGCGATATAAATCACCATGAATTTTTAATTCCTTCACAGCTAAAAAATAGTTATTTTGCGGATTTTTAAAATCAATTAAGGCAGCCGTTTGTTTTTCGGTTTCGCCATTAGGCTTTTTAACTGTAACCTTAATGCCGTCGCGGATAAGAAAATACTTTTCTTCATTTATTTGTAAAAGAGATGAGGTTGAGAGACGGTTTTCCAGAATTCTTTGCGCTTCTAAAATCTGCTCGTCATTAATCCACGGATTAAACTTTTTTAAAGCAGCATTAAAATAACGTTTCAGCAATATTTCTTTGTAGCTTGTTCTGCCAAAGGTGCCGTTTTTGCCTAAAATTTCTTTGTTATAGGCAAACTGTACATCCCAACCCAGTTCATCACGCAGCAAATTACCGGCACTTTCCTGCACAAGAATATTTTCTGAATAATCATAGCTCATAAACTCACCTACTTTACAACATCTTGTATTTTTAGTTAATAAATTATTTTAACTCATCATTTTTATCATTTCAGCAAATTTTTTCAGTTCTTCAAATCCTTTTAAAACAGGACTATAAAAGAATGAATTTTCCATTTGAACAACAACAGATGGATTTGGTTCATGCAACCAATACCAAGAATATAGTATTGCACCATATAGACCAACTTTTTGAGGTAATACATAAAATTTAATTGTTTCATCAAAGTTCTTTTGTAAAACAAAATCCATCTTTTTAAACTTTTCTGTAAAAAATTCAACAAATGCAGGCTGTTTTATTACACTACTTGTAATAAAAACATTTCCAAAAAAATCTATATTGAATGATCCATTACTGGCAAATGATAAATTATCAAAACAAGACTCATCTTTATAAACACAAATCATAACTGATAATAGTAATTCCATACACATAAAAGAATAGTCTTTTTTAGCATTATATAACAATTTATGTGCTATCATTGATTTTTTTACTAATTGCTCTTGTGTTCTAACATCAACTTCTTTAAAAATTGCCTGCAAACATTCTTCAATCGGTTCTTTGAATGGAAACTTATCATTATCGAATAATGCAATATAATCAGCATGTTTATCAGTAATTTTTTCTGATACATCACCATAATCTAATTTTACTTCAAATTGAATAAATTTTTCCAGATATTTATCAGAATTTTCAATACCAAAAATTTTCTCTACGCTCTTTTTCAACTGGTCTTTATCCATTGAAATAACGGTAATAATATTGGTCTTTCCTTCTGTTAAATGGTGTAAACGTTCTAAAACTTTAATGGCATATTCCGGCATACATCTGTCAAGTTCATCAACAAGAAAAAGAATCCTATATTTTTCTGATAAATCTTTTAATACTACATTTAATTCTTCTATTGCTTTTCTTAAAGAAAGATATTCATCATAATTATATTTTTCTTTATAATTCTTTTGGCCTTCTTTACAGCCTTCAATCGCAGCTTTTATACCATCCTTTAACGGCAAACCTGTTCCAACCTCTACAACAGTACCAAATACAGTTAATAATACAATACTAATACCGTATAATGCTCCTAATATTTTTTGCTTTTCTTCACTATCTGGAAATAATGCTGTTCTTTCTTCAATAGTTGTCATCAATTCTGCAACTATTGCTGCAAGAGGTTCGCTATAATAGTCATACTTCCAACTATTATAACGAATAATAAAATATTTATTATCAGCAGTTTGTTCGCTTTGTTTTTCTTCTAACCGTTCTTGAAGCATATCTAAAACAAAGGTTTTACCGCAGCCCCATTTACCATTAATTGCAAAACATGTAGAAACTTTATTCTCAGAAATATTTTCAATCATTCTTTCGAGTTGTTTTACAAACTCATCTCGTTGCAAAATATCAAGTTTATCCATTTATACCTCAATTTCCCCACTCATTAATTTAGTTAATAAACGGTCGCGTGCTTTTGTCGCATCAACTATTTGGACATTTAGATTTTGGATTTTATTTATTATTGGTTTTATAATCTTGGTAAAATTTTCTATAATATTTTTACTAGGTAAAACAAATTTATATGCTTTTAAATCTGCCATTCTTATACCACGTTGTGCCACTCCATGTGCATGCTGATCACAATATTTTTGAACATTATCAGATAATAATATCAAATACAAAAGTTCTTTGGATATTTTATTATTGGCGCGTAAAGTAAAAACTGATTCACTGACATTCCAGTTGTTTGTTGGAATGTTTACAAGATAAACACGTCCCATAGTACCAATTCCCGAAAACAAAATATCGCCTATTTGTAAATTTGAACGCTTATTTATTTTAATTATAGCTTCATCATCTATTCGGTCGCATTTTTCATCCAAATAAACATTATTATTCCTCATATTTTTGATGGTTACATAATAATTATTTCCGTTTCCCAAAACAAAATTTTTACGAGGATTCAATCCAGTTGTTATTTTAGAAATAACATTTTCCAAATAAATATGATTCCACCCTTCTGGCACACAGTCAATTATAGGTGTTTTTTCATACCCAGGAAAACGTAAATCAACAAACCATTCTTTATACAAACGCTGTGCAGCTTCTTCTAAAAGTTTGATTTGTTTTTGATTGTTTTCAATAAGTTCATCATAAGCTGAAAGAATATCAGCAATTTTTGTTTGAATACATAATGTTGGTAAAAGTAATGGAATTTCACTTAAGATTGCCGTATTAAGATTAAGCATAGTCGACCCAACCGCATGGTTTTGAACCCATCCCACTATTGACGGTTGCTGAAGTTGATAAAATATAAACTTTGAATTTGCTTTTATAGTATTAATAGTGACACGCAAACAACCTGTACCACAAAGCCAGCCTGTTTCATATTCCGTGGCATATGCACAGCGACCAACGTCACCTCTACGAGAATATAAAATATCACCGTTGCTAATAATATGTCTCTTTAAACGATTTACATGTATTTTGCTAACTCGAGCAATAGACTGTTCAGATATTTTTCCATTTAATAAATCTTTAGGCATAACAACAGGAATTCCGTTTTTAGAATAATCTGATTGATGCAACTGCGAACCAAAAGGACCTGTTTGAATCGCAAGTGCTATCTCCTTTAATTTTACTTTTTCCCACTTCATAACCCCATCTCCTTTAAGTTTTGTGAGATGGTGTTCATTAAATCGTTAGATTCTTTTTGTAGTACCAAAAGTTCTGCGTGTATTTCTTTCATGCGCTGCTTAAAATCCACGCCGTCATCTTCTGCCGGGGCAACGCCAACATAAGCGCCGGGCGTAAGGGAATAGCCTTTTTCTTCAATTTCTGCCCTGTCTGCAATTTTGCATAAACCGGATACATCTGCATAAACGCCTTCGCCAAATTTTTCATACAGCCACTTTGCTTCTTTGGCAGTTGTTAAAGCTTCGTTAATTCCTGCAAGTTTTTCGTCATATTCTTTCTGCACATTTTTCTTATCGCGCTTTGCAGCATTTTCTACCGCAGCTTTAGCTTCGGCGCGCAGTTTCTCTATTTTTGCAGTTATTTCTTCTATCTGCGCTGTAAAGGGTTTATCGCTGCCAAGCGCAGTACGGTATTCATTAAGCAATGCTTTATATTTTTCGGTTTCGCCGCGGTACAGCCACACAATGGCGTTAATATTTTTAAGCTGCCAATCGCTCCATTCGTTTAAGGTACGGTCTGCAACAGTGTAGTAATTACGCGCATCTATAAACAAAACTTTGTCTTTAATTTCATCGGCTTTACCTTTATTAAAAAACCACAGGGAACAAGGCAGACTTTTAGTGTAGAAGAAGTTATTGCCAACGCTTATCATAACATCTACATGCCCTGTTTCTATCAGCTTTTGGCGTATGTCTTTATCTTTATTTTGGCTGTCTGTTGCAGAAGAAGCCATAACAAAACCGGCACGCCCGTGTTCGTTAAGGTAACTGTAAAAATACGAAATCCACAAATAATTGGCGTTGCTGATTTCTTTCTTTTTGTTAATGCCAGGCAAACCAAAAGGCAGCCTGCCTGCGCTTTGGCAGGTTTCTACTTTAACCTTATCTACATTAAATGGCGGATTTGCCATTACATAATCGCAGCAGCCTGCAAGATTATGGGCATCATGGTAAAAAGTATTTGCTTCATCGCCGGATTTTATTTTGCCGCTTAAACCATGTACCGCCATATTCATTAAGCAAAGCTGGGCGTTATATTCAACTTTTTCCTGCCCGTAAAATGTCATGGTGCTGTTGGCATTCATGCCGCTGTGGTTTACAAAATCTCCGGATTGAATAAACATGCCGCCGCTGCCGCAGGCAGGGTCTAAAAGTATGCCGTTTTTAGGCTCAATGATATTAACAATCATTTTTACCAATGCTTTAGGCGTAAAAAATACACCGTCATCGGAAGCTATGTTTTTAGCAAATTTATTTAAAAAGTATTCGTAAATACGCCCGATTATGTCGCCGCCGATTTCATCAAGCGCGCTGTTGTTAAAAATGCGCAAAAGTTCTGAAAGGATTTCATCAGAAAAACCTGTATAAGTTTTCGGCAAAACGCCCGTAAGCTGCTCGCTTTGTGCTTCAATAAGCTGCATTGCATTGTTTACGGCTTCGCCAAGGCTTTTTATAATATGCCCGTCTTTGTCTTTAATATTGGCAGAGGCAACATCTTCCGGCAAATTAAGCAAATAATCATACTGCGCTTCTTTAGGTAAAAATAGTGCGCTTTTAGCTGCAAAATCACTTTTCTCTACCGGCATAGCCCTGCCTCCGCGCATGGGGCGGTTTTTAAGTATTTCTGCTTCTACAGTTTTAAAACGGCTGTATGCATAACGCAGAAAAATAAGCCCAAGCACAGGCATGCAATATTGATTTGAAGTAAGTTTTGAACCGGAACGCAGTAAATCTGCGGATTCCGAATGTTTGACCAAATTGCGGGAGCAGCTTGCTGCGAAGCAATTTGTTGACATCCATGTATGTCTTGAAAGGCGTTCCTTATGCGTCCACGCAGGAAAGGGCTGCCTTTCAAAACATACATGAACACTACATCAGGAGGCAATTATGAAATATATTGATTTACATGTTCACTCACTTTTTTCAGACGGCACCTGCACTCCGGAGGAACTGGTAGCCAAAGCATCTGCGCAG
>OHDG01000498.1_pt1 | contig 25192 bp, 21 predicted proteins | sample 1566961 | NCBI WGS metagenome assembly OHDG01 (sample SAMEA3879539, study PRJEB24766) | human gut metagenome | biome: human-associated habitat; feature: feces | place: USA | collected 1985/1987
ATGGCTTGGGATGGTAAGAAGTTGGTAGGTCTTGTTAATACAATTGACGATAGTGAATATATAAAGTGTAGAAGGTGTATGGAATGGTTATACTTAATATTTTAGGAAAAATCGAGAGGACATATATTTCTAATAAATTGGGATTATATATTTCAAATCTTCCGGATTGTGGTGAAACAAATTGGAATAATTGGCAAGAAGGAATGAAAGAGACTCTACAGATAGCGTATAAAACTGAGAAATTGGAAGCAAGTCGATATATAGGTAAGTTTGGAAGTGGTTCTAATAATACTTTTGAAACAAGAGTTTTGGAAAGAGCAACAAAAATTCTAAATCAAAATGATGAAGATAAAGAAATTTTTGTGGATAAATATATTGATTTTTTGTCAAAAAATATGATTTGTATAGATATTGATTATCAAAATTGCGAAATCCCTTATGGAGAGAATACATATTCATGTTTAGATGGAGGTTCATGTGAAGATGAGCCAGTGGAGAAAATTCTTGAATTTTTGGAATTTATTGATTGTGGAAAAGAGAATATAAATTTAACAGTCCCATATTGTATATATTCAACAAGTCAGAGAAGAGACAGAGAATATAGATATCTTTTTTCAGGCACAACTGATATAACTGAACCAATTGCAGAATTGCAGAAATGGGGAAAACTGTTGGATAAGTATTTGATATCTGAAAAGGAGTTTTATCAATTAGATTATTTATGCAATGCACTGTTTGATTTAGGGAAAAGTGGGAAAAATACTTATCATTACATGAAATTGTATTCGTTATGTGCATTGTTTTTAGAAAAAGATAAGGAGGCGGAATTAGACTATAAGCTACCGTGTTTGATGGATTTATCAATTTCGGTTTCAGATAGAAAGGGAATGGCTGAATTGATGAGAAAGATTAGGAATAAAATAGCCCATGGAGATTTTCAAAAATTAAATGAATTACTGGAGTGCTATGCACAGAAGTATATGGAAGGAAAGTTTTGGTTTGATTATTATGAATATACGCGTTCATCATGGGTTTTGTTACATATCAGTTGTAGATTAGAAGAAATATTAAAAACATTAATTAACCTAATGCTAAAAGATAATTCTAAGGTAATTGAATTGAGAAATATGAAGCAATCATAGAATGCAACATTTTCCGGGTGAATATTAAGACTATAGAAAGGTTGAAGCAAGTTTATGAAGTTAAGAACAATAATGATATTTCCAGAATTTGATAATATGGAAGTGATTGATAAGATAAGAGAGCAGTATGATCCGTTAGCAAACTTGGTACGTCCACATATTACAATAGTGTTTCCATTTGATAGTGACAGGAGTAATGAAGAGTTAAAGGCTGTGTTAGAAAATAGATTACAGTCAGTAAAATCATTCAAACTCGAAATGGCAGGCGTAAGAAAGCATGAGGATAGGTTTGGTAATTATTTGTTTTTAGAGGTTACTCAAGGGGAAAAAGAATTATGCCATATTCATGATGTTTTATATAAAAATGAGTTTTCAGATTATGATTTAGGATTGCCGTATGTTCCGCATATTACCATTGGTAAAATGTCGGAAAGACGAAAACTGGATGAAGCGTATAATAAAGTAAAAAATATGAGTGAAACCTTTGGTACTATTATAAACAAAGTATCTGTCGAAATGATAGGCGATAACGAGGAGTCTATAATTGTAGCTGAAATTGCTTTGAGTTGACGTGAAAATATGGAGAAAGAATATGATATATGAATTAGCAAAACCAAAAGATTTACAGGCTGTATAAAATGTGGTGCAGCATACAATAAAAACAATATATCCGAAGTATTATCCAATGGAAGTAGTCGATTTTTTCTGCGAGCATCACAGTGAGGATGCTATAGAAAAGGATATTAAAAATGGTTATGTAAGTGTGCTAAAAATAGATGGAACAATCGTAGCAACAGGTTGTTTTGTGGATAATCACATTACAAGAGTTTATGTCCTTCCGGAACACCAGAAAAAGGGATATGGCACTTTTATTATGAAAAATATTGAAGAACAGATTGGCGAAAAATTTGATAAGGCATATCTGGATGCGTCACTTCCGGTGGCAGCCTTTATGAAAAGCTTGGATTTGTGAATGTAATGCATGAGCGTTATCCTGTAGAAAATGGAGTGATACTTGCATATGAAGTTATGGAAAGTGAACTTCATAAAATCTCGACAGATATAAATTATGATGGAAGAAAATTTATCCCCAAAATGAATTCTGAAAACGGTGAGGTTGGTGAACAGACCAACTTTACATATCATCAGAATGGAAATCTATTGTGGGATGAATATAGCGGTGGAGATATATTAAAAGGTTCGTTGATTGGATCGGTTTTATGTAATGGGGAACTTGATTTTGTGTATCACCACATGAATCAGAATATGCAAATAAAGACAGGTAAGTGCCATAGTGTGCCAACTGTACAAGAAAACGGGAAAATAGAACTTTCTGAAAAATGGCAATGGACAAGTGGAGATTATTCTAAAGGAGAGTCTTTGTTAGTTGAGGTGTAGGATGTTAGAAAGATTTGAATATAAAAGAGCAACAATGGAAGATATCGAAGAATTGGTAAGAACAAGGATTATAGTCCTTCGTGCAGTCAACAAATTGTCGGATGATGTGGATATGCCAATGGTGGAAAAGGAGTCATATGCATATTATAGGCGTGCGTTGGAAACTGGAGAGTATATTGCATATTTGGTGTATGATAACGGAAAGTTTATCGGAGCAGGCGGGGTGAGTTTCTATCAGGTTATGCCGACCTACCATAATCCGACCGGTAAAAAGGCGTACATTATGAATATGTATACGGCATCGGAATATCGGAGACAGGGGATTGCATTTCATACATTAGATTTACTGGTAAAGGTTATAAGGAAACAGGGCGTATCACAGATTACTTTAGAGGCGACAGAGATGGGACGACCATTGTATGAAAAATATGGATTCGTAAAAATGGAAGATGAAATGGAGCTGATCAAATGACAAGAGTTTATTTCGTGTGACACGCACAGCCGGAACACGATTGGGAAGAAGACAGGACAAGACTTTTGACGGAAGAAGGTAAGAAAGATTCTGTGGTGCCATATATTATCGAACTGGACTTTGAAAGCAGCTGTAACGAAATGGAATCTGAATGTCCAATTTACAGTTTTAAGTTGATTGCCAAACAGGAACATTGTTATATAGAGAAGGAATTTAAGGGAAAGTAGCGTGCGGATAAAAATTAATATTGTTTTATCTAAGGAGGATTGTAGTTATGCAATATGCAAGAAAATTAAGAAAAGGTGACAAAGTAGCGATTGTAAGCTTGTCAAGTGGAATGCTTGGTGAAGAATTCTGCAGTCATAATATTGAGATTGGCGTAAAGAGATTAAAAGAATATGGTTTGGAGCCGGTATTTATGCCAAATGCTTTGAAGGGTATTGAATATTTGCAAACTCACCCGCAAGCAAGGGCGAAAGACCTAAAAGATGCATTTCTGGATAATTCTATTGCAGGGATTATTTGTGCAATTGGTGGTGATGATACATACAGACTTTTGCCTTATCTAATGGAAGATGAAAAGTTTATAAAGACGGTAGAGGAGCATCCAAAATTATTTACAGGATTCTCAGATACTACGATCAATCATTTGATGTTTTATAAACTGGGCTTGTCTACTTATTACGGACCAAACTTTATTTGTGATTTGGGGGAAATTGCAGATGAGATGTTACCATATACCAAAAGGGCATTTGAGAGTTATTTGGAAGGTAATGAATCTGATGAAATTATATCCAGTGATACTTGGTATGAAGAAAGAGAAGATTTTTCAAGAGCCGCAATAGGAACAGAAAGAAAAACTCATAAGGAAGAACGTGGGTTTGAACTTCTCCAGGGAAGTGAAATTTTCCAAGGAGGATTATTAGGTGGATGTTTGGAAAGCCTTTATGATGTATTGACCAATAGCAGATATGAAGATGAAAAGGAAGTTTGTGAAAGATATGATCTGTTTCCAAGTAAGGAAGAGTGGATTGGGAAAATTCTATTTATAGAAACCTGCGAAGAAAAACCGACTCCTGAATTGTTTGAAAGAGAAGTGTTATTACTGAAAGAAAAGGGAGTATTCGACGTGGTAAATGGTGTATTAGTTGGAAAACCACAGGATGAAGCTTATTATCAGGAATATAAAGATATTCTTATTAGAGTGATAGACAATGAGAAACTTCCGATTGTTTATAATGTGAATTTCGGACATGCTATGCCACGATGTGCGTTACAGTATGGTGCTGTTGCAAAGGTAGATATGAAGCAGAAAAAGATTTATGTGAATAGGTAGGAGCGAATACTATGGCTGTGTCATATAACAAATTATGGAAATTATTAGTGGATAAAAAAATGAGCAAATCTGATTTGCGTAAAAAGGCAGAAATTGCTCCTAACACGATGACAAAATTACGTCGTGATGAAGAAGTAAGTCTTACAAAGGTTATTGATGTGGTATGTAAAATCATAGACGAAGTTTCATTTGCAGGGGCTGATTCCGTTATGCATGGCACGATAGAAAAAATGGCAGAACACTGACAAAAAGTTATGGAAAATTTTCCTGATGAATTTATAAGTTCATCAAAGTAGTGAAACTCATGCAGGAATATGTTATACTAAAGGCAGACAAAGCTGGAGGATATATGGATGAGCACCTGCAAGGCACTGTTATCTAAAATTATAAATAAAGATGCTTTTTACGAGCAGGAGGATGTGACACAGAATATTTTTGTGTTCCGTGTGGTGGAAATCTGCATTTTATTATGTAAGTAACAGTGTAAACAGTATTGTGCGCAAGTCCATGGAAAATGCAATGCGTATGGTACAGGCGGCTTCCATGGATGATATGACGGGACTTTACAGCAAAAATAAACTGCTTGAAACAGTGGAACATATGGAGCCAAAAGAACGCCCGGTTGTGGTTATTTATTGGGATGTCAACCAGTTGAAATATGTAAACGATACGTTTGGTCATTTGTACGGAGACCAGCTGATTGCTAAAATTGCGGGATCCATTCGGGCAGCAGTGACGAGTGAGGAAACCAATGCTTACCGTTACGGTGGGGATGAATTTCTTATGATTATTCCGGATGGGACACAGGAGATTGCAGAAGATGTCATTGAAAAGTGGAGGCAGGTGATGAAGCCGATTCAGAAAAACAGTGAGATTCCGGTATCTGCCTCCGTGGGATATGCTGTGGGAAAATATGAAAATATAATGGAACTGATCGAGATCGCAGATCAGAGAATGTATAAGGACAAACAACTACGCCGCCAGTAGCGGCGTATTTTATGGCTCAGAGGGATAACAGAACCAGAAAGGGGATAGAGAAAATTTGAAAACAAACAAATATGAAATAGATATGTGCAATGGTTCGATCATGGATAAACTGATCTCGTTTGCACTCCCACTCATGCTGTCTGGAATTTTACAGCTGATGTTCAATGCGGTGGATATCGTTGTTGTGGGGCACTTTACGGGAAAACAGGCACTGGCGGCAGTGGGATCGACCACGGCACTCATCAACGTGTTCACCAATCTGTTTATCGGAATTTCGCTGGGGGCTAACGTGCTTGCGGCACGTTTTTTTGCGTCCGGCAGGGAAAAAGAAATGTCAGACACGGTACATACCGCCATTCTGCTGGCACTGATCAGCGGAATTCTCATGGCAGGAATCGGGGTAATCAGTGCAAAAGGTGCGCTGCTTCTTATGGGAACGCCAGACAATGTCATTGCACAGTCAACCCTTTACATGCGGATTTATTTTCTGGGGATGCCGTTTTTTATGCTCTATAATTATGGGGCAGCGATTCTGCGTGCGGTGGGAGATACCAAGCGGCCGTTGTTGTTTCTGGTGATTTCCGGATGTGCCAATGCGCTGCTGGATCTGATTCTTGTGATCGGTTTTCATCTGGGTGTGGCAGGCGTAGCTGCTGCGACGATTACGGCACAGATGATCTCCTGCATTCTGGTTTTGTTATGCCTGTACCGCACCGACAGCTGCTATCAGCTGCGCTTTTCGAAGCTGAAAATAAAAAAGGTTTATCTGCTGCAGATTTTTCAGGTGGGAATTCCTGCCGGGATTCAAAGTACGGTTATTAACTTTTCAAACGCGCTGCTGCAGTCTTCCGTGAATTCCTTCGGAGATACGGCGATGGCGGGGTATACAGCGGCAAATAATATTTTGGGATTTTTGTATATGTCGGTAAATTCCATTACACAGGCATGTATGAGTTTTACGAGTCAGAATTATGGTGTGGGAAAATATAAACGTATGGATCGTGTGCTGATCGACTGTCTGATTCTTACGGTCAGTGTTCCCCTGCTGCTGGGATGTGGCGCATGGCTTTTCGGACCGCAGGTACTTAGTATATATACGAGAGAAAAGGATGTGATCGAGAGTGGCATGGAGATTCTTGCCATTACAACAGTGCCGTATTTTTTGTGTGGCATTATGGATCTGTTTCCCGGAGCACTGCGGGGGATGGGACATTCGGCAGTGCCGATGATCCTGTCGGTGATCGGTACGGTCGGAACGAGAATTCTCTGGATTTTTGGATTTTTCCCACATCACAAATCGTTGTACTTCCTGTTTATTTCTTATCCGGCATCCTGGATCATCACGATTGTGATGCAGGTCATCTGTTTTTATTTTGTGAGAAAAACGGTGCGCAGGGAATTGATGCGGGGATAAAACGCAGCGTAAAAAATGTGCCCAAAAATCGGAAACGATTTTTGGGCATTTAGTTTCTTGAAGAAAGAAAAAGAACATGATACCATAATGGAAACTAAAATAAAGAAAATAGTTTCCTTCCGGCAGAAAGGATGAAAAGAATGAATAAAGAACTGAAAGAGAACATTATGCAGGGAACGTTGCAGGCATTCAATCAAAAAGGTTTGAAATTTACGATGGATGATATTGCAAAGATTTTAGGGATCAGTAAAAAGACGATTTATCAGGTGTTTCGTGATAAGGAGGCTTTGTTTCTGGAAACTGTGGATTATTTGTTTGATCGGATCAAGGACAGTGAGCAGAAGATCGTAGAGAATCCGGAGATGGATACCCTGCAAAAGATTCACACAATCCTTGGCGTGATGCCGGAATGTTATCAGGATGTGGATTTTCGACAGTTATATCAGTTAAAAGAAAAATATCCGGAGATTTATCATCAGGTGGAAGTACGGCTCGAAACAGGCTGGGAAATGACCATTGCTCTGTTGGAACAGGGCATGCAGGAAGGTGTGATCCGTCCGGTCCGGATTCCGATTTTAAAGATGATGCTGGAAGCATCATTAGAGCAGTTTTTCCAGCGCGATATCCTGTTGCAGAATGAAATTACTTATGCGCAGGCATTGCAGGAGGTTGTCGGGATTCTGATGTATGGAATTGCTTCGGAAGGGGAAAACGAAAGGGGAGCATAAAGAAGCATGGAGAGGTTGTATTGGAACAATGACTGGAAATTTGCCGAAACATGGGAAGAAGCCATGAAAGAGGCAGTATATCCGGAAAATGAGATGGAGGATGTGCGGCTGCCGCATACCTGCAAAGAGCTTCCGTATCATTACTTTGATGAGCATGCGTATCAGATGCTGTGTGGATATCGCAGACATTTTATGGCGCCGGAAGCGTGGCAGGGGAAAAGTGTGGAACTGACCTTTGAGGGAGTGGCGCATGATGCGGTTGTTTATGTCAATGGGACAGAAGTGAAAGCGCACCATTGCGGTTATACGGCATTTTCCGTGGAACTTGCAAAATACCTGAAATATGGGGAGGACAATGTACTTGCGGTGCGTGTCGACAGCCGGGAAAATTTGAATATTCCGCCGTTCGGATATGCCATAGATTACATGACTTTTGGCGGGATGTATCGTGAGGTTTACGTGCAGGTGAGAAATAAGACACATCTTGCAGATGTATTTGTCAAGCCACAGATACATCCTCTGCAGGTGACTACAGAGATTACGGTACAGAATATTTCGGATGGGATAACGTTGCAGCAGGAAATCCGCAAAAAAGGCGAGGGTGCATATAGTCCCCTGGGAAAAAAGCCGGTAAAACAGACAAATGTGCAAACCGTTTTTCCGGTGCAGGAGATCCGTTTGTGGGAACCGGAAAATCCACATTTGTATGAAATCCGGACAAGTTTGTGGAAAAATGGGGAAATGATAGATGCGCGTGTGGATATCACAGGGTTTCGGGAAGCCGGATTCCGGAAAGATGGTTTTTATCTGAACGGAAAGAAACTGCGGCTTCGTGGGTTAAACCGTCATCAGAGTTATCCGTATGTGGGATATGCAGCACCGGCATCCATGCAGATTTTCGATGCCGATATTCTCAAAAAAGAACTTGGCGTGAATGCTGTGCGCACTTCCCATTATCCGCAGTCGCAGGATTTTATCCGTCGTTGTGATGAAATTGGCCTGCTTGTGTTTACCGAGTTTCCGGGGTGGCAGCACATTGGGGATGAAGAATGGAGGCGGCAGGCGGTGCAGAATTTAAAGGAAATGATCGTGCAGTACCGCAATCATCCTTCCATTATTCTCTGGGGCGTGCGGATTAATGAATCACAGGATGACGATGTTTTTTACAGGGAAACAAACCGGGTGGCACATGAACTGGACGATACGCGTGCAACCGGCGGAGTGCGGATGCTAAAGAAAAGCCATCTTCTGGAGGATGTTTATACGTACAACGATTTTCTTCACGATGGCAGACATCCGGGGTGTAATCCGAAACGAAAAGTTACACCAGATATGAAAAAACCGTATCTGATCAGTGAGTATAACGGGCATATGTTTCCGACCAAGCCGTTTGATGATGAGGAACACCGGACGGAGCATGCAATCCGTCATGCAAATGTATTGAATGCGGTGGCACAGGAGCCGGACATTGCAGGAAGTTTTGGCTGGTGTATGTTTGACTATAATACGCACAAGGATTTTGGCAGCGGTGACCGGATCTGTTACCATGGCGTGATGGATATGTTCCGCAACCCGAAACTTGCGGCGGCGGTGTATAGCAGTCAGCAGGAAGATACACCGGTTTTAGAACTGAGTTCTTCGATGGATATCGGAGAGCATCCGGGCGGAAATCGCAGCGGAAACTGGATGATTACAAATGCGGATGCTGTGCGGATGTTCAAAAACGGCAAATTGATCAAAGAGTATCATCGGGAGGACTCCCCATATCGTGCACTGGCGCATGGACCGATTCCTGTGAATGACTTTATCGGAAATGCGATTGTCGAAAATGAGCCGATGAAACCGAAACAGGCCAGACTGATGGGGCAGCTGCTTAACATGACGGCGTATTACGGGCTGAACAATCTTCCGGCAAAGTTCTACCTTCTGGCATTGCGGCTGATGGTCTGCTATCACATGAAACCAAAGGATGCGGTTGCGCTTTACACACGTTATGTCGGGGACTGGGGGACGACTTCCACGGTCTATAAGTTTGAGGCTGTCAGGGACGGAAAAGTGGTAAAGACTGTGATCAAGGAGCCGATGCAGCAGGCACATCTGGAGGTGAAGGTAAGTGCACATAACCTGACCGAAGGCAGAACCTATGATATGGCGGCGGTTCGTATCCGGGCGCTGGATGAAAATGGAAATGTGCTGGGTTTTTTCAATGAACCGGTGCAGTTTGAAGTGAAAGGTGTTCTGGAACTGATCGGTCCAAAGACCATATGTTTACAGGGAGGTATGGGTGGTACTTATGTAAAGACGACCGGACAGGCCGGAGAAGGAATTTTGATAATTGAAAATGCGCAGACGGGGAAAATCTGTGAACATTTTCAGGTGGCACGGGAAGAGTAAGGGGGAAATACAATGAAATTATCTGCAAAAGAAAAAACGGCATTCGGCCTAGGGGCTGTCGGAAAAGATATGGTATATATGCTTTCGGCGAGCTATATTCTGTATTATTATCAGGATGTTCTCGGAGTAAGCGCGATGGCAATGGGAATTATTCTCATGGCAGCGCGGGTGTTTGATGCATTTAACGATCCGATTATGGGAGTAATTGTTGCAAAAACCAGAACACGCTGGGGAAAATTCCGTCCATGGCTTCTGGTTGGAACCCTGTGCAATGCGATCGTGCTGTATCTGATGTTTGCCGCACCGCCGGCATGGAATGGAAGTGGGATTGTGGCATATGCAGCCATTACTTATGTTGTGTGGGGAGTTACCTATACCATGATGGACATTCCTTTCTGGTCGATGATTCCGGCATTTACAGAAGGCGGAAAAGAGCGCGAAAATTTAACAACTATGGCGCGTTCCTGTTCGGGTGTCGGTTCCGCTCTCGTTACGATTATTACGATGAAATGTGTGTATATGCTGGGACAGGGAAATGAGCGCACGGGTTTCCGCTGGTTTGCACTTATTGTTGCGGTATTGTTTGTGCTGTTTATTACGATCACCTGTCTGACGATCCGGGAAAAATCCACGGTTCATATGGAAACGCCGACCGTACGGCAGATGTTTTCGGCGCTGATTCACAACGATCAGGCAATGACGGTTGTCATCACCATTGTACTGATTAACTGCTCTTTGTATATTACGTCCAATCTGCTGCTGTATTTTTTCAAGTATGATGTGAGTGGGGAGAGCTGGTATAACAGCTATACACTTTTTAGTACATTTGGCGGAGCAGTACAGATTTTGTCCATGATGGTATTGTTTCCGCTGCTGCGGAAGTTTATGAGCAGTATCCGTGTGTTCTACCTGAGCTTTGGAATGGCAATCGCAGGGTATGCGATTCTGCTTGTGCTGATGATTGGCGGTCATACTGTGCTTGGAGCCCTGGTGGTGCCGGGATTTTTGATCTTTGCGGCATTTGGCATGCTGACCGTGCTTACCACAGTATTTCTGGCAAATACGGTAGATTATGGGGAAATGAAAAATCACCGCCGTGATGAAAGTGTGATTTTTTCCATGCAGACGTTTGTTGTGAAACTGGCTTCGGGAGTTGCCGTGCTGATCGCAGCGATCTGTCTGTCTCTCTGTAACCTCAAGCAGGATACAAGTGCGGCGGTTGTTGCGCGTGCAGCGGATTCTTCGGTGCTGGGACTGCGGCTGACGATGGCGGGAATTCCGATGATCGGTCTTTTCATCGCGGTATTGGTATTTCGGAAAAAATATATTTTGACAGAGAAAAAGCTGCAGGAGATTAATGCAGCAATTAAAAATCAGGAGAACTGCTAAAAGAAAGGATGACAGCTATGATTCGTAAAATTGGACAGGCATTCGTACTGGATACGGCACATACAACATATGCATTTTTCATTCTGCCGGGGGGACATCCGGAGCATCTGTATTACGGGAGAACTATTCATATCGAGCATCCGGATGATCTTGAAATTCTTGTGGAAAAGCATGTGTTTGCACCGGGAAATGTGAATATCTGTGAAAAAGAGCATGCCGGTTTTTCGCTGGAGGATGTGCGGCTGGAAATGTCTTCGTACGGAAAGGGCGATATCCGTGAGCCGTTTGTTGAGGCCATTCTTTATGATGGGGCAAAGACTCTGGATTTCCGCTATGAAGATGCCGTTATTACCGGGAAAAAAGATGCGCTGGACGGACTTCCGGGTTCCTATGGAAGTGCGGGAGAAGTGCAGCAGCTGTGTGTGACAATGGTGGACCGGCAGTATGATCTGAAGCTGTTGCTCTACTACTATGTCTATGAGGCGGCAGATGTGATCGGACGGAGTGCGAAGATCGTCAATGCCAGCAGTCAGGATGTACAGCTTACGCGTCTGATGAGTCTGCAGCTGGATTTTGATGACAGTGATTATATTTTTACGACATTTCGCGGCGCATGGGCGCGGGAGATGCACCGCTGTGACCAGACGCTGACCGGTGGCAGAATTGTCAATGATTCTTTTACCGGAACCACGTCGAGCCGGGCAAATTCGTTTGTGATGCTGAGCCGTCCGAAAACGGGAGAAGATCAGGGAGACTGTTACGGATTTCATCTGATCTACAGTGGAAATCACTGTGAGACTGCGGAGGTCAGCAGTTTTGGAAAACTCCGGCTTCTTACGGGGATCAATCCACGGGAATTTTCGTGGAAACTGGAGCCGGGAGCACAGTTTCAGGCACCGGAGGCCTTTATGACCTATGCGCCGGATGGATGGGGAGGCATGAGCCGGCGGATGCATGCGTTTATCCGGGAGCATATCGTGCGCGGATATTGGAAAAACAGGCCGCGCCCGGTACTTTTAAACAGCTGGGAGGCCTGCTATTTTGATATCAGTGAGAGCAGGCTCTTAAAGCTGGCAAAGGTGGGAAAAGATGCCGGAATCGAATTGTTTGTGGTGGATGACGGCTGGTTTGGCAGACGAAACGATGACACTTCTTCGTTGGGAGACTGGGTGCCGAATACAAAAAAACTGCCCGGCGGCTTATCGCGCCTTGCCAAAAAAATTACAGATCTGGGGCTTTCTTTTGGAATCTGGGTAGAGCCGGAGATGGTCAGTGTGGACAGTGACCTTTACCGGAAGCATCCGGACTGGACCATTGAAATTCCCGGAAAACCACATGCAGAAGGACGAAACCAGAGAATTCTGGATCTTGGCAGGAGAGAAGTGCAGGAGTATATCATTGCCAGTATGACAAAGGTCTTTTCTTCGGCACCGGTTTCTTATGTGAAGTGGGATATGAACCGGACGTTTTCCGATTATTATTCACAGAGCCTGCCGGCCGCACAGCAGGGAGAGGTGGCACATCGTTATGTGCTGGGACTGTACCGGTGCATGGAGGAACTGACCCGTCGTTTTCCGGAAATTTTATTTGAAGGGTGTGCAGCAGGCGGAAACCGTTTTGATCCTGGCATTTTGTGCTATTTTCCGCAGATCTGGGGAAGCGATGACACAGATGCCTGTTGCAGGGCGGACATACAGACAAATTACAGTTACGGGTATCCGCTCTCGACGGTGAGTGCACATGTATCTGCGTGTCCGAACCATCAGACACTGCGCCGGACACCGCTTACGACTCGCTTTGCAGTTGCCGCATTCGCAGTGCTGGGGTATGAATGTAATTTCTGTGACTGTACCAGAGAGGAACTTGAGGAGATCAGGGCTCAGATTGCACTGTACAGGAAGTGGCGTAGTGTATTGCAGCAGGGCATATTTTATCGTGGGCGGACATTTGCTGACGGAAATCTCACAGAATGGACCTGTGTTTCAGAAGATCAGACACAGGCAGTCGGCATGCTGATGCAGAAACTTGCGGAACCGAATACACAGTTTCACGCGTATTATCCCAAAGGACTTGCAAAAGAGAAACGGTACCATTTTACCAACCGCGCGTTAACGTACAGTATTCTGGAGTTTGGGGATCTGGTCAACACGGTTGCTCCGGTACATATCCGCCCGGATTCCGTGACACATCATCTGCTGGCAAAATTTGTAAAGATGGATGGGGAAACGGAGGATTTCTGTGCATACGGGGATGCTCTGATGTATGGAGGTGTACATTTGCACCCGGCATTCGGAGGCACCGGATATGATGAGAACGTACGGTATTTTCCGGATTTTGCGTCTCGTTTGTATCTGATGGATTGCAATTTATAGCCGAAAAGTGCTATGATACAAAAGAGCAATTCAGGCAGGACAGGAGATAAGAAAATGCAGAAACGAAAAAACAGATGGTACATAGCCGTTGCAGCAGTTGTAATTTTAGCAGTTGTTCTGGTATTGGCAGTTGTGCTGGGGAAAAAGGGAAAGAACAAAAAAGATCCAAAGATGATTGAGCCGACGCAGCAGGAGCAGGCATCGGAAATACCGACGGAAACAGAGGAAGTATTTGATTATTCCGCTACGGAGACCGCAGAGACAAAATCGCTTCCGAAGTCCGTTGTCAGCAAGCAGGGAATTCTCATTGATGTGGATGCCGGAACGATTCTGGCCGGAAAAGATGCATTGAAACGTATGGTTCCGGCATCTATGACCAAAATCTTTACCGTGCTGGTAGCAGCGGAAAATATTAAGCCGGAGCAGCTGGACGAGCTGGTTACCATCAGTATTGATGCCACAGATTTCAGTTATAGTAATGACTGCAGCAATACCGGATACGAAGTGGATGAGCAGGTAACGGTAAGGGATCTGTTTTATGGAACCATTTTGCCATCAGGGGCAGATTCTGCGGTCTCTCTGGCAACTTATGTGGCCGGTTCACAGGAAGCATTTGTGGATATGATGAATCAGGAACTGGAAAAAATGGGATTGTCGGAGACCACACATTTTACCAACTGTGTCGGCATATACAATGATGACCATTACAGTACGCCGTATGATATGGCAATGATTTTAAAAGCCGCAATGGACAATGATCTGTGCAGGGAAGTTCTTGGAACGCGAACCTACACGACATCAAAATCCAAACCACATCCGGATGGGATTACAATATCCAACTGGTTTTTGCGGAGAATTGAAGATAAGGATACACACAGTGAAATTATCGGGGCAAAGACAGGCTTTGTGAATCAGTCCGGAAGCTGTGCGGCAAGTATGGCACAGACACCGGATGGAAAAGAGTATATCTGTGTGACTGCAGGGTCCACCAGCAGCTGGCGCTGTATCTATGATCATGTGGATATTTACGATGCGTTTCTGCCGGAGACGGCACAGCCTTTTGAAGGTGAAGAGGTAACACAATAAAAAAGGAACAGCGAAAGCTGTTCCCTGTTGTTTAAAGAATGATGATATTGGCACAATTGATATCTTCTCCAAGGTTGTAAACGTTACCGCTGGTAAGCCCGACAACCACAGGACGGAGAATATAGTGCGGAATATTTTTGACCACACGCGCCTGTTCGCCGTTACTCAGTTCCACGATGCTGTCTACTGGATATAGAATCATGCTTTCAAGGAAGCTCTTCATGGCAGTTATGTCGAGTTCCATGGTCATGGACATAATCATTTCCACAGCATCTCTCTGGGAATAGGCTTTTTTATAGGGGCGTTCGGTAACCAGGGCATCATAGATATCCGCTACGGACAGAATCTTGGCATAGGGGCAGATTTTCTCCGCAGACACACCCATCGGGTATCCGCTTCCATTGATCTTTTCATGGTGTTGCAAAACACCAAGGCAGACAGCCGGAGAAAATTCCGCACGATCCTTGATCATGTTGTAACTGTATGTCGAGTGCTGCCGCATAATGGCAAATTCGTCATCATTGAGTTTGCCCGGTTTGTTTAAGATAGCATTTGGAATTTTGGTTTTTCCAATGTCGTGCAGCAAACCACAGACACCGATTTCCCGTACTTCTTCGGGAGAGAGTTCCTGCTGCTTGGCAACGATCATGGAAATGGTTGCTACATCCACGCTGTGTTTGAAGGTGTATTCGTCACTGGTTTTGAGCGTGGAGATATCAATTGCGATGGCATCATTGCTTTTAATGGAACGCATCAGGTCATCGGCAATGCTCTCTGTGGTGGCAACCATTTCCTCGGAGGTTGTATTGTTGTAGATAAACTGGATACCGGTAGACACACGTTCACGGATACTGGCAGAAAGGGTAACTTTTGCGCGGTCTTCAGTACGGAGCCGTTCGATATTTTTTTCTGCTTCCGGAGAAGTAGGAACCTGTTCTGGATTTTCCTCTTCTTCCCCCTCCTGGATGTAAACAGACATAATACCCAGTTTCAACAGGGAATCAATCATATAATCATCCAGTTCGGCACCTCTGGCAACGAGATTACGTCCCAAACGGTCAACGACCGGATGATCGAGCTTCATACCCGGTTTTAATTGTCTTGTTCTCATGTACTTTCGTTTTATCATATTTATATTTTACTATTTGTTGGATATTTTGCCAAGTTTTTTTGGAAAACTTTAGGAGAAATTTAGGAGAAATGATATGCTTCCACAACTTTTTTTAGATCGAATGAAACAAATGCTGGAGGAAGAATACCCGGCATTTCTAAACAGTTACGAAGATGCGCGTTATCAGGCACTGCGGATCAATCCGTCAAAAACTGACCGGAATCGGTTTGCTGAGGAAACTTCCTTTCACCTGCAGCCGGTGCCATGGGAAGCGAACGGGTTTTATTACGAAAAGGAAGATCAGCCGGGAAAACATCCGTATCACGAGGCGGGCGTGTACTATATTCAGGAGCCGAGTGCCATGGCACCGGCTGCATATCTGGATGCGCAGCCGGGCGAAAAAGTTCTGGATTTATGTGCGGCACCGGGGGGCAAAAGTACACAGATTGCGGCAGCGATGCAGGGGAAAGGGCTCCTTGTCAGCAATGAGATTCATCCGGCGCGGGCAAAGATTCTTTCCGAGAATATGGAACGGATGGGTGTGAAAAATGTGATGGTGACAAACGAGAGTCCGCACACACTTGCGGGAATGTTTACGGAATATTTTGACCGGATCATGGTAGATGCTCCGTGTTCCGGGGAAGGAATGTTTCGCAAAAATGAACAGGCGTGTGAGGAGTGGAGTCCTGAAAATGTTCAGATCTGTGCGGCGCGGCAGCAGGAAATTCTTGCATGTGCGGCCTCCATGCTCCGGCCGGGAGGACGTATGGTTTACTCTACCTGTACCTTTGCACCGGAGGAAAACGAGGGAACGATCAGCCGTTTTCTGGAACAGCATCCGCAGTTTCATATTGTGCCGGTGAAAAAATATCCGGGAATGGCAGACGGTGTAGCGGCATGGACAAAACATCCGGCAGTGGAGATAGGAGATACGATCCGGTTATTTCCGCATCATCTGCACGGAGAGGGACATTTCGTTGCGGTTCTGGAAAAAGAGGGAACCGTTTCGGAAAATTACCGGGGATATTGTGCGAATGGAGAAGAAAAACCGCTAGCAAAGGGAGAAGCAAAAGCGTATCTTGCAGGATTACAGGAGTTTCTTGGAAAGATACCGGCAGATGATGCTGAGCGGCTGCTTCTTTTTGGAGAGCAGCTGTATCTGATGCCGGAACATATGCCGGCAACCAGACGGCTGCATGTGCTGCGTCCGGGCCTGCATCTTGGCACAGTTAAAAAGAACCGGCTGGAACCGGCACACGCACTGGCGCTTGCAATTTCTCCGCAGGAAGCATGCCACAGCTGGAATCTGTCTGTGGATGAAGCACGCGCGTATCTGGCCGGGCAGACGTTTCCGGCAGAAGGGGAGAAGGGCTGGTATCTGATCACGGTAGATGGATACAGCCTCGGCTGGGGCAAACTTGCGGGTTCTGTGATGAAGAATCACTACCCGAAGGGGCTGCGGAAGTTGCTCTAAAAGAAGTCCACCTGATACTGTTGCACTACTTTCGCTTATTTTTATTTATACAATAAAAGAAGCATTTGGGGGTTATGGAGGATTATTAAAATGAAAAAAAGAGTCGGCTTATTATTAATAGCCATTACCATATGTTTTTTTAGTTTGGGCTGTAATAAAACTGCAACAATAGATAATCATATTTTTGAAACAGATTTGAAAAGTGATAGTGGATATACGTGGAAGTCGCTTCGAATGGATAACGAATACATAGATAACATAGAATGTCTTGTAGATGATAATATTGTTTATTCTAAATATGAAAATGGGGTTACAAATTTGGTTTTTTACAATTACAATATAACGGATAAGCAGACATACAGATTAGGGAGTATTAAAGATCCATATATTAACTCCGGCGATGTTGTGGTTGTGGGAAATGAGGTATTTTTCTATTGCAACAGAGTTGTAGGAACTGAAAAGTATCCTGATAGGAAGTTAGAAAATTCACTATATAAAATAAATATTGGGAACCATAAATTACAGAAAATAGTAAGTGATTCTACAGATCAAACATTAATTTATGCGAAAGTATGTAAGGATAAAATTATATCATTAAAAGGTAAAAAAAATAAAAAGAAAAGTATAACTTATTTGGATTCATATGATGTTTCTGGTGGAAAAAATAAAAAATTTGATATTCTGATATCGAAGGATTATAACAGAAAAAAAGAAAATGGTGAAGTGTTATATAATTTCGCAGTATATCAGTCAAAAATATATGCTTTAGTTCGATTGAGAAACAGTTCAGGGAAGGACTCATGGATAATAGAAAAGTATAATTGTGCTGGAAACTATATTGATAGTTTGAAGCTGGATAAAAAAATTATCAATTTGCTAAAAAATGAAAGAATTTCAAAGTTTGAGATGTCAGGAAAATATGGTTTTATAAGAACATTTAGTGGGAGTGGAGTACTTTTTCGTGTAGCATCGGGGAAGACCGTTGCAAAAATAATAAATAAGATAGATTTGGATATTGCGATACCTGGCAGAGATAAAAAAGTAGATTATACTTTGGTATATTCCAGGGATACAGGAGAAATCTGGAATATTGACAGTCGCCATAATAAGCTTAACAAGATAGATTTGCCATATAAATATTTGAACTACTTATATACAGATAATGGAAAAATTTTAATATCTTCAGATAATACAGTATATGGGGAACTTGATAGTTTTCTTACAAAAAAATAATGAAGCGTTTATCTGACAAGTGGAAGGTATATTAAAAATGACATATGATTCAAGTAAGGGCAGTTTAAAAACTGCCCTTGTTAATAGTTTTGCTTAAAATATAAGAAACTCCTGCAAATGCGCATTTTTTAAAGCGCCGTTTTACCACAAATGCGCATTTTCTACAGGATTATATACTGTGACCGCCGCCACCACCGGAGTGACCGCCACCACCTCCGCCGCCGGAATGTCCACCACCGCCGCTGCTGCCGGAAGATACCGGACTGTAAGTACGCGACTGGCGGATGAATTGTGTGCGTGGGTTATGGATCTGCATCTGTGCATACAATCCGGTCATCACCTGTCTGCGGTCTGCCTTGTGGGAACGTGAACTCCACAGCGCGAAAAAGAGATTGAGAAACAGTGCAGCAACAATGGCCAGCAGCGCACTGCAGAGGTAGCGCATCGGTTCTGCAATTCGTTTGCCCTGCATCAGCGTTTCGATCTGGGCAAAGACCTTGTACGCACAGGTATAGTAATCCTTATCGCGCGCGTAGGTATAAGTGTTATCGGTAATCGAACGTGCGCGGGAATTGGTGATGATTTTGTGCGCCTGTCCATCGCTGTAGAGATAAATCTCATTCAGGCAGCGGTCAATGACGAAGATCGTACCGTTGGCATGTGGACCAAAGACATCATCGAAATAATCTGCAGCAAAATCTTCGGTGGAAGATTTACTGTGTTCGGTTGTGGTTACAAAAGCCACATTACAGTATGCGGTCAGATCATACAGCTGCTTTTGCAGACTGTTTTCCTGGGAGTCTGTCAGAAAATCGGCAGAATCATCCAGCACATAAACGTAGCCGGTTTCCTCATTGGAAGCGGAAACTGCGGATGCACAAACCGGTATGGTGCTGGCGGAGAGTATCAGACAAAATACAAATGCCGTAAGGATACGTTTTATTTTACGCACGGTCATCACCTCCCTGTTTGTCAAATTGTGGCAGCCGGCGGGTGGACAACAGATTATACGCATGGATAATACTGATGAACGACGCGAGGATGGCAGCCATGGAAAGAATTGCGGCTCCGTAATAGTAGAGATCCGATACCGGATGCAGGAACCATACCCCAAACGAAAGTACCGCAGCACAAAGCGGAAGAATCCAGCCAAGCGGATTCGTTTTTGCGGCTGGCTCCGGCTGGGCTTCAGGGGTTTTCGGTTTGTCTGCAGCAGAAGCTTTCTTCGATTGGATGAACATTTTGCCCCGGTCATTTGCCCCGGTATCTTTCTGGTGGATAGAAACGCATTCGTAACAATAGACACCGATGGAAAGCAGTGACAAAAGCAGGGTAGTCATTACCAGGGAAGAGGGCTGTAAAAATGCCGACCATGCTAAAAGAGCAAAGATCGGAATTGCCAGAAGCAGCGAACCGAGCAGATAACGCTTCGGATCAATCGGGATATCCGCAACGACCAGTCCGGTCTGTCCGTTGACCGTTGCATAAGCGACACGGTCTTTTTTGCGGTAGGATAGAAACCATACCGGAAACATGGTACTGTCGATGGTTTCTGTTTTTGTATGGAGCTGTTCAGGACGGATGGTATCCATAGTAAAACCGGCAAATGTCCCGTCAGAAGCAATACGCCCGGTTGTTTCCGCAGATGCAGTGTATTCGGCATCGCCCTGATATACTTTTGCATCCACATCGGAAGTGTCCGCGTAAAATCCGCTTAAATAGGCGGGGGTAAAGGCTTTCATGCCTTTTAAATTATAAGGAGCCAGTTCTTCACTGATATTGTCATCAAAAGAGGATGAGGCATCATAGGAAAGACCTTTGTAGTAGGCATCCAGATCCCCGGTAAGTGCGTAGTGATCGGTAATAATATAATCACCGCGGCGGGAAGTCTTTTTCCCATTGAGCGAGAGAGAACCTTTCTGGGAGATATAAAATGCCCAGTAAGGCATGTAAATTCCGCGGAAACTATCGATATAAGAAGGATCGCGGAGTTCTTTTGGCGCAAAAATGGAATGTTTCATACGGCGTGCGTACGCTTCCTTACACTGTTCCTTTGTCTTCTGGAACGGAATAATATAATTGGGCCGTTTTTCGTGACTGATTCTGCTGTAAAGAATCGTGGAGGCTCCGCAGAAACTGCAGAAACCGGCTGCGGCATTGTCGGTGCTTAAGATTTCACCGCCACACTGCGGACAGGTAAAGATCGTGACCTCGTAATCTCCGTCGAATGTCTTTGATTCTTCGGCATCACTTGTTTTCCCATCAAAATCATAAGGATCAAACAGTGTGTGACAATGCTCGCATGAGAGTTGCTGGGAAGGAATGTCAAATTTGAGATTTCCTCCGCAGTTTGGACATGATAGCATAGTGTTTTCCCTTTCCAAAACATTTTCCTTTGTAACTATTTTATTCTAGCATTGTGGAAATATTTTTACAATGGGTTTAAAGTCATAGAGCCTGAAAATACCGATTTACAGGGATTTTACAGACTTTACGCAAATTTACAGCAATTTTACAGCATTACAGAAATTTTACACAGGGTTTACATTCTGGGATGGTTTGATTTTACACTCCGATGATAAACTTATTACAATCTCAGAAAAAAAGTATACGGAGTGTAAAGTTTATGAAAAGAAATGGGGAGGAACCATAAGTGAACGAGACGATGAAAATTATTTTCGGACTGGTCGGAGGTCTGGCAATCTTTATTTACGGCATGAATATGATGAGCGAGTGCCTGCAGAAAGCAGCGGGGGAAAAGATGAAGAAAATCCTTGCCCTGCTTACAAAAAATCCGATTCTTGGTGTACTTGCAGGTGCTTTGACGACAGCGGTGTTACAGAGCAGCAGCGCAACAACGGTTATGACAATCGGCTTTGTCAGCGCAGGACTGATGTCGCTGCCACAGGCGATCTCCATTATTCTCGGTGCCAATATCGGTACGACCATGACGGCGCAGATTATTGCATTTAAAATAACGGATTATATTTATCTGTTCATTTTTGCGGGATTTCTTATTTCTTTTATTTCAAAGAAAGAAAAGGTGAAAAATATCGGACAGACAATTTTCGCATTTGGTTTGTTATTCCTTGGAATTGAGACGATGGGGGATGTGATGAAACCGCTGGCATCCAGTGCATTCTTTGTCAACATGATTGGAAAAGTGTCCCATATTCCGATTCTTGGGGTATGTGTGGGAGCGATGATGACACTTGTCGTACAAAGCAGCAGTGCAACGATTGCCGTATTACAGAATTTTGCAGCCCAGGCAGGACCGGACGGTGTGACCAGTATCATCGGACTGGCAGGTGCCATCCCGATTCTGTTGGGAGACAATATCGGTACAACGATCACCGCAGTGCTGGCTTCCATCGGACAGCCAAAAGATGCCAGAAGAACGGCGTTTGCCCATTGTGTATTTAATATTTCGGGAGCAATTTTATTCCTGTTTCTTGTAAAACCGTATGCAGCCCTGATTCAGTTCATTTCGCCGAAGGGAAACGAAATTGATGTGATTTCACGGCAGATTGCAAATGCACATACCGGATTTAACCTTGTCATGACGCTGATCTGGATTCCGCTCATTCCTCTGATGGTAAAAATTGTGATGAAACTTGTACCGGATGGAAAGGAAATGGGAACTAAAGCACTGGAAAATCCGAAATATCTGGATAACAAGCTGATTGCACAGCCGGCAGCAGCATTGCAGCTGGTTGCAAAAGAAGTAATGTACTGCGCAAAACTTGTAGATGAAATGATCGGAAAACTGCAGTACAGAAACGGAAAGATTGATAAAGAAAATGCAGAACTTGTAGAAGAAAAGGCGAAAATACTGCAGAAGCTGTATGCTTCGGTCAATGATTGTTTTGCATCACTGTATTCCGGAGGTGTGCTGACCGAGGAACAGGCATCACAAAGTGCCGGTATGCAGTACATTCTCTGCGATATTGACCGGATCGGGCAGCTGACGAGGGAAATCATGGAAACCGTGGCAAAACAGAATAAAGGAAAACATAAGTATTCCAAAGATGCTTTGAAAGAACTGAAAAAGGCAATGGAACAGATCCAGATGATTTACGGAAGCTGCATTCAGGCGATTTCCGGGGATGTGAATATGGATATCAAAGAACTGATGCGGCAAAAAGAAGACATCATGCAGCTGGGTGAAAAAATGCGCAAAAACCATATTGCCAGAGTGGGAAAGGGAAAGTGCGATTCCAAACTTACTATTCCGTTTAATGATGTGCTCCATAATATTGACCGGATCGGGAACAGTTGTGTAAATCTTGTGGAGGTAGCAAAGGAAAATGTAACTATGCAGGCATTTTTTGCAGAGGATTAGGGCATGTACATATGGAATCGGTTTTGGCATCAGCTGGCAGGGCAGCTGAAACGGGCAGAAAATATAATCCGGCAGAGGATAAAAAGACAGGAGACCAATCAAATGAAGAAGAACGAAAAATGTTATACAAACAGAGAATTGTCATGGCTGCAATTTAACGAGAGAGTTTTAAATGAAGCGGGAAATCCGCGGGTACCGCTGGCAGAACGCATGACTTTTGCATCCATTTACCAGACGAATCTGGATGAATTTTTCATGGTGCGCGTGGGTACACTCATGATGCAGATGAATGCAAAAGAAAAGGTAATTGAAAACAAGACCGGAATGACCAGTGAGGAACAGGTAAAAGAAATTTTAGCCCGTGTCTGTCTGCTGGAAAAGAAAAAGGCAAAAATTTATGAACAGCTCATGGGAGAACTTGAGCCAAAGGGAATCCGGATTATCAATTTTAACCGTCTTTCCAATGAAGAAGGAAGACTTCTTGAACAATATTTTGATGCACATATTGCACCGTTTTTATCTCCGATGGTCATTGGAAAACAGCAGCCGTTTCCGTTCCTTGCAAATAAGCAGCTGTATGCAATTGTGCTCCTGACATCACAGAAAGGAAAGAAAAAGACCGGAATTGTTCCGTGTTCCAACAGTGTGTTCAAACGTCTGATTGAGATACCGACCAGACCGGGATGCTTTATGCTGTCTGAGGAATTGATTCTGCATTTTATTTCAAAATTGTATCCGAAATATACTATTCGCGAGAAATCCATTATGCGTGTGACACGGAATGCAGATATTGATGCACATGATCTGTATGACGAAGATATGGATTACCGGGATATGATGGAGCAGCTTATCAAAAAACGTGTCCGCCTGGATCCCGTCCGGGTGGAACTGAGCCGTAAGATCAATGATGAAGCAAAGCAGGAACTGTCTAATTTTCTGGAAATTGGAACCAGTCATATTATTAATGTAAAGACACCGCTTGATCTTTCGTTTGTTTTTACGTTGCAGAATTATCTGCGTGACCAGAAAGAACTGTTCTATGAAAAGAGAAGCCCACGGGAGACTCCGGCATTATCCATGCATGAAAGTATCCTGTCACAGGTGGAAAAAAAGGATGTTCTGCTTTCCTATCCGTTTGAGAGCATGAAACCGTTTATCAAAATGTTGAATGATGCAGCGGAAGACCCGGATGTGGTATCCATCAAAATGACATTGTATCGTGTCGCAGACCGGAGCAAGATCATTGATGCGCTGATTGAGGCAGCGGAAAACGGAAAAGAAGTGGTGGTACTTGTGGAACTGCGGGCACGGTTTGACGAGGCAAATAACATTGAGATGTCGCACCGGCTCGAAGATGCCGGCTGCCAGATTCTGTATGGACTGGGCGATTACAAAGTACATTCGAAGCTTTGCCTGATCACACAGAAAAAAGGGGACAGTTATGCGTACATCACGCAGATTGGAACCGGAAATTACAACGAGAAAACTTCAAGACTGTACACGGACCTGTCTTTGATTACCGCAAATCAGGCAATCGGTGCCGATGCAGCAAAAGTGTTTCTTGCATTACAGCAGGGAGAAACGGTGGATGAGGTTTCGGAACTTCTGGTTGCACCGAAATGCCTGCAGAACAAAGTCCTTGAGATGATGGAGGAGCAGATTGCAAATAAAAAAGCCGGAAAAGAGGCTTATATTGGGGTTAAGATTAATTCCCTGACGGATAAAGTCCTGATTGATAAGATGATTGAGGCTTCCCAGACCGGTGTAAAGATTGATCTGATTGTGCGGGGCATCTGCTGCCTGAAGCCACAGATTCCGGGCGTGACGGAAAATATCCGGGTGATTTCCGTCGTTGGACGTTATCTCGAACATTCCAGAATTTATCGTTTGGGTGTGGGGGATGAGGAAAAGATGTACATTGCATCTGCCGATTTTATGACGAGAAATACGGTGCGCCGCGTGGAAGTGGCAGCTCCGGTTTATGATCCTGCAATCCGGGAGCGCATCCGGTATATTTTTGATACCATCATGAAAGATGATGAGAAGGGAAAAGAGCAGAATGCCGAAGGCATTTATGAGGACCGTCATATCAATGAGGAGCCGGTAAACTCACAGGAGATTTTCTTTCAGGATGCTTACGAGGCATGTCAAAAAGAAGATAGAAAATAATATATTGTAAATTTAATTTTACGTTCACTTTACTATTGTGTGATAGTACATTTTTCCCACATGCTTTATAATATAAAAAATAAAGCATGTGGAGACCAGCTATGAAAAGTCAACCATAAATTAGCAAAAAAATTCTTTTTCATAT
>OHDG01000502.1_pt1 | contig 25112 bp, 24 predicted proteins | sample 1566961 | NCBI WGS metagenome assembly OHDG01 (sample SAMEA3879539, study PRJEB24766) | human gut metagenome | biome: human-associated habitat; feature: feces | place: USA | collected 1985/1987
GCTCCGAATTCCCGTTTTGACAAGGAACTGACCGGCGGGGAAGAGCGTTATCATCATCTGGTGCTGTTGGCGGAGAATAATACCGGCTATGCGAATCTCATGAAAATCGTCAGCCGTGGCTTTACGGAAGGATATTATTATAAACCCCGTGTGGACATGGAAGTGCTGCAGGAGTTCCACGAGGGAATTATCGCATTGTCTGCCTGCCTTGCAGGTGAAGTGCCCCGGTTTATTCTGAAGGGAATGAAGGACGAAGCGAGAAAAGCAGCCCGCAAATACGAGGCCTGCTTCGGCAAGGGCAATTATTTTCTGGAACTGCAGGATCACGGTATCCCGGAGCAGCGTACCGTGAATATGGAACTGCTCCAGATGAGCAGAGAACTGGACATTCCGCTAGTAACCACCAACGATGTGCATTACACCTATGCTGAGGATGCGATTCCCCACGATATTCTGCTGTGTCTGCAGACCGGCAAAAAGCTGGCGGACGAGGATCGCATGCGTTATGAGGGCGGTCAGTATTACGTCAAGAGCGAAGAAGAAATGAAGGGACTGTTCCCCTATGCATGGGAGGCCGTGGAGAATACCCAGAGGATTGCAGACCGTTGTAATGTGGAGATAGAGTTTGGCGTGACGAAGCTGCCGAAATACGATGTGCCGGAGGGGTACGATTCCTGGAGCTACCTGAATAAGCTCTGCGATGACGGACTGGCAGAACGCTACGGCGACGGTGATCAGCCCGCCGGAGAGACCGGACAGACGCTCAGGGAGCGCCTGGACTATGAACTTGGCGTTATTCAGAGAATGGGATATGTGGACTATTTCCTGATCGTATGGGATTTCATCAACTATGCGAAAGAGCACGGGATTCCAGTGGGACCGGGACGAGGTTCCGCTGCGGGAAGTATCGTGGCATATTGCCTGAAGATCACCAACATTGATCCCATTCATTATAATCTGCTGTTTGAACGTTTCCTGAATCCGGAACGTGTGTCCATGCCCGATATTGATGTGGACTTCTGCTTCGAACGGAGACAGGAAGTCATCGATTATGTGGGCAGAAAATACGGCAACGACAAGGTGGTGCAGATCGTTACGTTCGGTACCCTGGCAGCCAAGGGTGTCATCCGTGATGTGGGACGTGTTATGGATCTGCCCTATGCGTTCGTGGATTCCATTGCCAAGATGGTGCCCAATGAACTGAACATCACCCTGAGCAAAGCGCTGGAAATGAACCCGGAATTCCGAAAGCTTTATCAGGAGGATGAGCAGGTGCATCATCTGATCGATATGTGTAAGCGTCTGGAAGGACTGCCCAGACATACCTCCATGCATGCGGCGGGCGTGGTCATCTGTCAGAAGTCGGCGGATGAATTCGTGCCGCTGTCCAGAGGCTCCGACGGTTCCATCGTCACCCAGTTTACCATGACGACATTGGAAGAACTGGGACTGCTGAAAATGGATTTCCTGGGACTGCGTACACTGACTGTGATCCATGATGCGGTAAAATTTATTGAGAATACCACCGGCAGACACATAGATGTGGATGCCATTGACTATAACGATCCGAAAGTACTGGCTTCCATCGGCACCGGCAGAACGGAAGGTGTGTTCCAGCTGGAAAGTGCCGGGATGAAGAGCTTCATGAAGGAACTGCGTCCCCAGAATCTGGAGGATGTGGTGGCCGGTATTTCCCTGTACCGTCCGGGTCCTATGGATTTTATCCCGAAGTATATTCAGGGTAAAAATCATCCGGATGCGGTAACTTATGCCTGTCCCCAGCTGGAGCCGATCTTAAAGCCCACCTACGGCTGTATTGTATATCAGGAACAGGTAATGCAGATCGTTCGTGATCTGGCGGGTTATACTTTGGGACGAAGCGATCTGGTGCGCCGTGCCATGAGTAAGAAGAAACAGTCCGTCATGGAAAAAGAGCGGGCCAACTTCATCTACGGCAACCCGGAGGAAAATGTCCCCGGCTGTATTGCCAACGGCATTGACGAGCAGACAGCCGGACAGATCTACGATATGATGATGGATTTCGCCAAATATGCGTTCAACAAGTCCCATGCGGCATGTTATGCAGTGGTGGCTTACCAGACAGCGTATTTGAAATACTATTATCCCGTAGAATTCATGGCGGCGTTGATGACTTCCGTCATCGATAACCCGAAAAAGGTATCCGAATATATTTTGAATTGCCGGAACATGGATATTGCCATTCTGCCTCCGGATGTGAATGCGGGAGAAGCCGGATTCTCCGTATCGGATGGCAAGATCCGTTATGCCCTGACGGCCATCAAGAGTGTGGGACGTCCCATCATTGACAGCCTGGTACAGGAGCGTAAGGAAAGAGGCCCTTTCACGAATCTGAAGGACTTTATTACCCGCATGTCCGATAAAAAAGAGATGAATAAGCGGGCTATTGAGAACCTGATCAAGGCAGGAGCTCTGGATGGTCTGGGCGGTACGAGAAAACAGTTCATGAGTGTCTATGTGCAGATCGCGGACCATATTGCCCATGATAAAAAGAACAATCTGGCCGGACAGATCTCCCTGTTTGACATTGCAGGGGAAGAGGATAAGGAAGAATTCGATATCCGGATGCCGGATGTGGGCGAATACAATAAGGAGATGCTGCTGGGCTTCGAAAAAGAGGTGCTGGGTGTCTACGTCAGCGGTCATCCCCTGGAGGAATATCAGGAGCTGTGGCAGAACTGCATCAGCAATACTGCCGGGGATTTTGCCCTGGATGAAGAGACCGGAGAGGTGCAGTTAGTCAGGGACCAGGCCAATGCAGTCATCGGAGGATTGATCGCGGACAAGACAGTAAAATACACCAAGAATGACAAGATCATGGCATTTTTGAATGTGGAGGATCTGATCGGTAATGTGGAAGTCGTGGTATTTCCACAGGTGTACGAGCGCTACAGTACCTTGCTTGTGGAGGATGCGAAGGTGTTTATCCGGGGCAGAGTATCCCTGGAAGAAGACAAGGACGGCAAGCTGATCTGCGACCAGATCATCAGTTTCGAGGATGCGCAGGATGCGAGAGCGGCGAACCAGCCCCTGTTCCCCAGAAATTACGGAGGCCGGGGCGGCAGCAGCCGCGGCGGATCCTACGGAAACGGAAGTGGAAATGGCGGTGCCGGTGGATACCGGAATGCCGGGAACGGCTACGGACAATACCAAAATGACGGTATGAACAGCAGCAGTATGTCGGTGGGACAGACCGGTCAGGCAGCAGGACAAATGCAGTCCGGGCAGCGTACACAGGCAAATGGAACCCCTCAGAAAAAAGGCATGCCGGCGGGAGCCTGGATCCAGTTCCCCAATATGGAGGCCTATAAGACCAGAGAGCAGGAACTGCTGCAGGCCATTGCGGATTCCGACGGGGATGACGATGTGGTGATCTATCTGCGGGACATTAAAAATATTAAGATCCTGCCCCAAAATCTCCAGGTAAAAGCCGACGGGGCATTAATGGAAAAGCTTACATTGCTGTTCGGAAAAGAAAATGTTAAATTTATAACGAAACCTATTGAAAACCGCTCAAAAATAGATTAAAATAAGGAATCGAGAAGAGAAAACTATTCGTTCGTTTACTTAGGAGGTAACAGTCATGGCAAAAGAGATTAAGACGATCGGCGTATTGACCAGCGGCGGTGATGCACCGGGAATGAACGCTGCTATTCGTGCAGTTGTTCGTACAGCCATTGCAAGAGGACTGAAGGTTAAGGGAATCAAAAAAGGCTATCAGGGTCTTTTGAATGAAGAGATCATAGATATGGAAGCCAAGGACGTATCCGATATCATTCAGCGCGGTGGTACGATCTTAGGAACCGCACGTTGTCTGGAGTTCAAGGAAGCGGAAGGACAGAAGAAGGGTGCTGAGATCTGCAGAAAGCACGGTATCGACGGTATCGTTGTCATCGGCGGTGACGGTTCTTACCGTGGTGCACAGGCACTGTCCAGACTTGGTATTAATACCATCGGTCTTCCCGGAACCATCGACCTGGATATTGCATGTACCGAGTACACCATCGGTTTCGATACTGCTGTCAACACAGCAATGCAGGCAATCGACAAGGTTAAGGATACCTCTTCCTCTCATGAGAGATGCAGTATCATCGAGGTAATGGGCAGAAATGCCGGTTATATCGCTCTGTGGTGCGGTATTGCCAACGGTGCCGAGGATATCCTGCTTCCCGAGAAGTACGATTACAACGAACAGAATATTATCAATAATATCATTACCAACCGTAAGCATGGTAAGACCCATCATATCATCATCAATGCCGAGGGAATCGGACATTCCACTTCCATGGCCCGGCGTATCGAGGCTGCTACCGGTATTGAGACCCGTGCTACGATCTTAGGTTACATGCAGCGTGGCGGAAGCCCTACTGCCAAGGATCGTTACTATGCATCTATCATGGGTGCTTACGCAGTAGATATCATGCTGGAAGGCAAGACCAACCGTGTCGTAGGTTATCAGCACGGTGAGTTCATCGATTTCGATATCGAAGAGGCTTTGCAGATGCAGAAGGGCATCAATGAGTACCAGTTCGAGGTATCTCATCTGCTGTCCATCTAATTTAATTTAACAGTTCAGACTGCGAAGCAGGCACTTTTATAAATAAGAGTGTCTAAACGGATATGAAGACAAAGGCGTTTCCCATTGCGTGGAAACGCCTTTTTGACTATAATAAACTCATCCATAGAATGCATCCCGACTGCTTGCAGGCAGGGGATCATTCTATGAGAGTGGTAGTAATACTGTCAATCCTAAAGATGTTAACTTTATGCAGAGTTCAATAAAAAATCAAACGGGGGAGCATACAGTACTTGGAAACGCAGAGGCACTTAAAAGTGGTGCATTGAAAGCTACTGATTTGCCAGAAATTCGAATATGGCAAGACGCAGATGGGAAACTATGGACGCTTGATCATAGACGGTTAGCTGCATTTAGAATGGCTGAGCTGGATAGTGTGCCATTTAGGTGGGCAACGGATGAGGAAGTAGCAAACCAAATGTGGAAAATGACTACAAAAACAAATGGAATATCTATTAAGTTAAAATTAGCAGATGGACAAAGCATGACAATACAATAGGGAGGTGCGTAATGGATTTTAATAGTATTATAAATGATGTTAACTCCAAAGAAGATTTTATGAATTTTCTAACTCAATTACGACTTGATAAGCAACAAAAGAGTGAAGAATGGGAAAATGATGAGATAACATCATATCTTGAAGGAATATGTTCGTGGGTTGATGATATGGAGGGATATTTCGATAATATGCATATTGAGATGCCGACAGATATTGACTGGAGATTTATTGCGACTTTGTTTTATGTGGGCAAAATTTACGAGTAGCTATTTGAATTTGATTAAATGTCAATAGAAGAGAGATAGGTACATGCTTCGCGCTTGAAGATATTGTCGGTATCCGCAGAGTTGTGATAGCCCGTGGATATGTGAATCTGCGGAACGGTTGTGGAGTGGCACAGATATGAGTATAATGAGAGTAACCAGCTGATCTCTGAAAAGCTCTACAATGGCAAGAAGACCACCAGCCTTGCCTATACCTATGATGCAGATGGCAACCGGATCAGTGAGACCGGACGGATCGGCACAGACAAGGTGAACAAGACTTATGAATACTTCGTAGAGAATCGTCTGGCGGCAGTCCGTGACGGGGAGGAACTGCTCCTTGCTGCGGCTTATGACGGTGACGGCAACCGGGTATTCTTATTGAACTATAATCTCCATACCGATGATGACTGGAAGGGTAATTCCGGCAACGGCAACGGGAACAACAAGGACAACTCCGGCAGTGGAAATAAAGGAAACGGAAATTCCGGCAATAACGGCAATGGAAACGGCAATGGAAACGGCAACGGTAAGGGGAAGGGCAACAATAAGAAGAACAGCAAGTCCGGGGGCACGGATGATGCAGGCTACGGCAATGCAACCAATGCGGAGGAGAACAACAGCCAGAACCAGTGCGGCATCCTCTTCCAGGTACAGGAGGAAGTAAGTGCTGTTGAAGCAGACCTGATCTCCCGGATCAAGACCACCGGCAAGGAAAAGAATTACGAACTGATCGAGTACTTAAACGATGTCAACCGTGAGCATGCTGAAGTACTGGTCGAGCAGAACATCAATGGCAAGACGGATACCTCTTATATCTACGGAGCGGAGATAAACGGCGGATTCGACCGGATCTCCCTTGACCGCTTCGATGGCAGCACCGGCTACTACCTCTACGATGCCAGAGGAAGTGTCTCCGGCATCACCAATGAAGAGGGACAGGTCTACCAGTCCTACCGTTACAGTGTCACCGGAGAGATCACTTTCGGTGCTCCGCAGTATGAGAACGAATACACCTACAACGGAGAATCCTACAATCCGAATATCCAGAGCCAGTATCTGAGAGCAAGGTACTACTGCGTGGTAACAGCGACCTTCCTCACCGAAGACAGCTACCTGGGCAGCCTGACAGAGCCGCTGACGCTTAATCGGTATAATTACTGCGTGAGCAGCTATCTGAATTATACGGATCCCAGCGGAAATGAGGTTGAGGTGCTTGAAAGCCTGAAAGGCTGGATAATTGATCCGAATACACAGGCACAAAAGACCATTGAAAACTATGAAAACCAGCGCCTTAGCATAGAAGATGCCATAGAAAGCGGACTGTTAAACAACAGGGCGGGTCAAATATTCCTGGATTATGGAGATATTGTTATTGGACCGGCGGTGAAGACCCCGGCAGATATCATAGTCATAAGGGAAACGGTAAAAGGAAATTCTGACAGTAAAGAGATGCAGAGGACTGCAACCGCAGGATTTTATGCGGGTTTTGTGGGACAGGGAATTGAATATACCCAGATCATAAGCAAGGCAGACTACCAGTTGAGCATGATTATTACATCAGCGAAAGGGGTTAATTCAATTAATAATCCTTTATCATATCTATTGTTTATAAAGGATTTTTCGCTGACGCAGACTTTAGATGCAGCAAAAGCAGGCTTACAGGATGTTTGGAATGGAACCTATGATTCAGCGATTGGAAGAAGAATAGGTGCTGGTACATTTAATTATCTGCTAATGACGATAGGCGGGGCCCAGTTGAAAGGGAAGGGGAATGCCTGCGAAGCGGTAGAGAGTGGTAGGGACATTGTACCTGATAAGGGATTCAGTAGTTTTAAAGATTTGAAAACTCATTTAGATTCACCGGGAGATGGAAAAGTATGGCACCATATTGTCGAACAATCACAAATTACAGGATCAGGATTTAGCTCAGAACAAGTAAATAATATTAATAATGTTATTGCGATTCCGCATGGGAAAGGGAGTATCCATGCAAAAATTAGTGGATATTATTCTTCAAAACAGTTTTTTACAGGTGGAAAAACTGTACGGCAATGGTTGGCAGGACAAGACTTCAAAACGCAGTTTGATTTTGGAATGAATTTGCTAAAAGAATATGGCGATGTTATACCATCTTCAAAGGGGTGGATTTTTAGGACGTTTGAGTAAAGTGTTAGGAGGTTTTATGAGTGATATAAATGCTATAATTTTAGAATTTGTTGATGCATCGATAAACAATGGGATTGCACAAGAAAATGGAAATTCAAATCAAGCTAATAAGTTTTACAGAGTGATTCAAAAGAAAATAAAATGGTTAAACGAACATGGTGAGATTTGTAATCCTATTTTTTTAAAGTTATTGCATCATGAGAATGATTATGTGAGGTATTACACAGCATGTGCATTATTGCATGCGAAAAATAATGATGCATTAGATACGCTATTAGCATTAACTGAAAAGAAGGGCTTGGTGGGATTTTCATCTAAGATGACTATAAAGGAATATAAAGAAGGCAATATATAAGTTGGTAACAAAGTAATTAAAGTAGATGCAGTGATCATATATAATATGTATCGAGAATCTTGAACACATATTTAGTGTCTGCTGATTAAGCCGCAAACACTTGATTTTACTGACTTTTGCTCCATTTTCTGGTATAATGATTGCAAGGATTTTGACGAAAACAAATCGTTTTTCTTGCAGTTTTTTACAGATTTTGAGCATATAGGGGCTAAAACAATGTACAAACCGATCGACAAGCTACAGCATTCCTTCCTTGATTTCAACCAGCCTTTGGGTCTCCACATGAATCCGGATAACCGCTGGATCAAACTGGCTGACCGTATCCCATGGGATACGTTTGAAGTCAAATACGCTGAACTTTTCCCAAGTGATACCGGTAATGTAGCCAAGCCTCTTCGCATGGCGTTAGGAGCTCTGATCATCCAGACCAAGTTCCAGTATTCTGACCGTGAACTCGTGGAGCAGATCGCTGAGAATCCGTATCTGCAATACTTTATCGGACTTCCCGGCTTTCGGAAAGAAGCTCCGTTTGATGCAAGTACACTGGTTCTTTTTCGTAAACGCATTTCCGCAGAAATGCTGATGGAAGTAAACGAGTATCTTCTTGCGCATAAGGATGATGACAAAGATGACCATACTCCGCCATCCGGAGGAAAAACCAATGATGATGGTACTGCAAAAGAAGATACACACAAAGGAACGCTGACCCTTGATGCAACCTGTGCGCCTGCAAACATACGTTATCCGCAGGATATCTCACTGTTGAATGAAGCAAGAGAAAAACTGGAGACCATGATTTACCGTTTTTGTAAATGCTATGGTCTTAAGTTGCCAAGAAGATACCGTAAATGTGCCAGAAAAGAGTATCTTGCATTTGCTAAGAGCAGGAAGCGCACGGCAAAGAAAATCCGCAGCGCACTCCGCAGACAGCTTGGCTAAGTAAAAAGAGATCTTGGCTATCTGGAACAGTTCATGAGTGATGGATACGCCATGACAGGTAAGGATATCGGTCTGTATCTTACCATCATCAGGCTGTATGAACAGCAACAGTATATGTATGATAACAGAGTCCATTCTGTGGAGCATCGCATTGTAAGTATTTCGCAACCATGGCTCCGGCCGATCGTCAGAGGTAAGGTCAAAGCACCTGTTGAATTTGGTGCAAAATTTGATCTCAGTCTTGACAGCGAAGGTTATGGGCGTATCGAAAAAATATCTTTCGAGGCATACAACGAGAGTACCTGCCTGATTGAAGCAATAGAACGATTCAGAGAGCGTACCGGTTATTATCCGGAACGTGTTCTGGCAGATCAGATATACCGGACCAGGGAAAACAGGAGTATCAGGATAATACCGATAGAATCGAAGTGGAGCGCACCTTCAGCCTGAGCAAACGTTGTTATGGTATGAGCTGCATTACCACAAAACTGGAAGAAACGCAGTTGACTTCTCTCGCATTATCTGTATTCGTGACGAATCTTTTCAGGATTCAGAGGCGAATACTTTACGCTCTTTTTTTCAACAATTGATACATCATCATATAGGAGGTAGTGGTCAGGCTATGCCAATTCCTGTAGGATTGCATCCGGGGAGTGGTGGAATTCATAATATAGAAAAACAATATGGCATTTGGGGTGGAGTAGATGATAGTGTATTTTCAGAATTACTTCAAAGTATTAAATCCATGACAATACGCACAAAAAAATGGAAGAATGTGAGGATAAAATAATGTCAGTAAAAAATGAAATGGATATGTTTTTTGAAAAATTTTTAAAAAAATACGAAGAAACAGCGGTAGGTTTACCTAGATGTCCTAAAAGGAAAAATATAGATCAGACAATATATATAGGTGAAACTGATTCCGAAGGATATAGTAAATGGAAACCGATACCATATGGTCGGGATGAAAGTTTTCTTAGATTGCTAGAGATATATGGAATTGAAAAGAATGAGGATATAGTAGAATATTTCAGTACATATTATTTTTTGAGAATTGATATAAAATTTAAAAATTATTTAATCAGCATAAATTCTGTAGAACCAAAAGATGAATATAAAAGTTTAAGACGGAAAATAGATGCATATACCGATTCAAATGGAAAAATAACGCATATACCGATTGGAGTAGAACAACAGAAAGCAAATTATAACGTCGTGGTGGAGGTAAAAACAGGAGTTGTTAAATTTGTAGATGACGAAAAAGGAAAAATGAGAAAAATTGCACCATCTTTGGAAGAATTTATAAAAGGATGGGAACCGTGGGTTTAAGCAAGTCGAAAAAGACGATGGATATAAACCACTAAGCCCCGGGAAAATGGAAAAATAACACAAGAGATGAGGAATGACGGATACGATATTTCTGACAAGTGCTATTGTCTTCTACAGTGTTTATTTAACGATGATGTATTGTTAATGAATTTTTATTAGATTAATTCCCGGATGGCTTTGAAGTGCACCATGAATATAATGAGCACCATGATCTGGTACATACATGGGACAGCGACGGAAGAGAGACCCTCTATACTTATGACCAGGAACACAATCCGGTCAGGACGATGGAAAAGATCAAAGAGGGCAAATGGAAAGAAACGGCCCGGAAGTATGATTTCAGGGGAAGATGCATTCTGGAGCGGGATGCCCTCGGAAACGAAAGCCTTAAGGAATATGAAGCCAACCGGGCATACCCCAGCCGTGTCATTACGCCGAAGGGGGAGGAGACTGCCTACGGCTACGATACCGTAGGCCGCAGACTGTCCATCAGCAATACTTACGGCACGGTGGAGCTGGCTTACAATTCCAGAAACTTTGTCACCAGCCGCATCGACGGGGAAGGCTATACCACCCGCAGATTCTATGACCGCATGGGCAATCTGACCACTTACTATCCGCCCGTGCAGTGGGAAAAGAAAGAGAGCGGCTATGAGTACCGCCACGATTTTCTGGAACGTGTGGTAGATACCATATCTCCCCTGCAGGAACACCATCGTGTATTCCGTAACTTTGACGGGGACATCACCAGCCGGATCCATCCGGTCAGCTATGCCCTGAAAGGCGAAGAGGGAGAAGGAACCCGCTATGAGTACAATTCTGACGGGAACTGCATCCGTATCCTTTATCCGGACGGAGGCGTGGAGCGGAGATTCTATGATGCGGACGGCAACATGATCAAACAGGTACAGCCGGAATCTTATGATGCAGATTCGGATGACGGCAATGGCTACCGCTATGCCTATGACGCCTGCGGCCGGATGACAGAAGTACAGGATCCCGAGGGGAACATCCTGCACACCTACGAGTACAACGGGCACGGACAGATCCTCCGGGAAGTGGACGGCGAAGGAAAGGAGGTCCTCTATACCTATAATGATCTGGGCTGGAAGATCCGGGAACAGATAAAAGTGCAGGAGACCGATCCTGCGCTGTACCGTGTCATCGCCTATACCTATGACAGTCAGGGCAATAAGGTGGAGGAGGCCTACGGACAACAGGAAGTAGAACGGGACGGAGAGCCGGATGGCTGGCACCGGATCCAATTTTCCTACGATAAAAACAATCATCTGAATGTAGTGAAAGATGACTTTGGGGCAAAAATGCGCTACGATTATGACTGTCTGGGAAATGTAACGCTGGAAGAGCGTGTCATTGCGGACGGTGTTCATAGTGTCATTCATTATGCCTACAATAAAAACGGGTGGCTTGTTCAGCGGACGGAGGAAATCCAGGGCAACGGCCCGGTACAGGCCGCCGTTACAAGATATGCCTACGATGCCAACGGCAACCTGACAAAGATCACCACCCCGAAGGGCTCCGAGATCCACAGAAGCTACGATGCGGACGACCGCCTGACTGAGGAGAGAGTCCTTGACAGAAAGAACGGTATCGACAGACGGGTGCAGTATGCCTATGATGCGGCCGGAAATGTGCTGAAACAGGCCATTCTGGGAACGGACGGGGAATGTCTGGAGAGCAGCACCCGGTATGACCTGAAAGACCGGGCGACCCACAGAACCAATCCGGCAGGAGGGGTGACCCGCTATCTCTATGACCGGAATGACAGGCTGCGGAAAGAGATCAGTCCCTACGGCTACGAGCCGGAGAGTGATGACGGGGCGGGGGTATCCTACACCTATGACAGCCGTGGCAACCGCCTCCGCACCACCAATGCATTAGGAGAAGTGGTACAGGAGCTTTCCTACAACCTGCGGAATCAGCCGGTCATCCAAAAGGATACGTTTGGAAACCGGACAGAGCTTTCCTACGAACTGGACGGAAAGATCAAGGATGTCCGGCGATTAGGGAACGGTAACCGGAACCATCAGCGCACCCTCCAACAGTATGAGTATAATGCCAGAGGCCAGATCACGGGAGTCGTGGACGGCAACCAGAATCCCATCTCCTATGACGTGGACAGCTGGGGACGCATCACAGGCATTGGCTTTGCGGACGGGGTGAAGGAAGGCTATGAATACACCCCCGCCGGACAGATCAGCAGGACTATAGACGGCAACGGCAATGCAGTGCAGTACCGTTACAACAGTCTCGGCAAGGTCAGCGAGCGGACGGATCAGCTGGGATTCACAGAGACCTTCCGGTATGACGAGGAGGGCAACCTGTCCCTGCATATCGACAGGGATGGAAGACAGCTGCAGCGTGCCTGCAACGTATTCGGTCAGCCTGTGTATGAGAAGGCGTCCGATGCAGAAGGAAAACATACCAACATCAGCACCTGGCACTATGACAGCCTGGGCCGGGTGACCCGTGCTGTCTGCGACGGAAAGTCCTATGAATACATCTACGATGCATATGGTAACCTGAAAGAGAAGCGTTCCAACGGGAAACGCTTAGTTTCCTATACCCATGACAGGGCAGGGCAGATCACGGAGATTAAAGACTCCGCAGGAGTCTGCACCCGGTATGAGTATGACATTCTGGGTAGACGAAGCCGCATCTTTAATGATGACGGACTGGAAGTGCGCTACGGCTACGATGCTTTGAACCGCATCAGTCGCATCCATTATGGTAACGGTGTGGAGACCGCCTATACCTATGACGGGGACGGTAACATCCGCACTCTGGAAACCAGAGCGGGCGAAAATGTCCTGCTCTCCTTTGCATACCGGTATGACGGCAACGGAAACCGTACGGCGAAGACAGGCACACAGGCGACTCTGGGCGGCATCACCACAGGGAATAATGCGTTGGATATCTCCTATGCTTATGATGTCCGGGGACAGCTTCTGGAAGAGCGGCGGAACGGCACTTCTGTTTGCTATGCCTATGACAAAGCCGGAAACAGAATCCGGAAGACGGATGTACAGGGAGAAATCCGTTATCTTTATAATGAGAAGAACCAGCTGGTCGAAGAGGAAAGCCCTGCCGATAGAAAACAGTTTTCTTATGACCGTCAGGGCGGTATAATAGAGGAGAAAAATGCAGCCGGGATCCGCCTGTTCTCCTATAACAGCCGCCACCAGCAGACAAGGGTGGAAACCGAAACCGGCAGCGTGCAGGAGAACCGCTATGACGCGGAAGGCCTGCGTTTTGAACTGCTGGAAAACGGCAGGAGAACCAGCTTTGTATACCACGATGGAGAGCTTCTGCAGGAGGAGGGAAGAGAAGAGCAGGGCACCAGTTATCATCTCGGGGCAGGGATGGAAGCGTTCCGCAGAGGACAGGAACTGTCCTACTACCACAGGGACGAACAGCTCAGTACGGTATTTGTTACTGATGGACAGGGAGAAATCCGGAACAGCTATCAGTATGATGCCTTTGGCATACCCCTTGAGACCACAGAACAGCTGAATAACCGCATCCGATACACAGGGCAACAGTATGATGATGTAACGGGACAGTATTATTTGCGGGCGAGGTATTACAATCCTGTTGCTGGACGTTTCATGCAGGAAGACGTCTATCAGGGGGATGGACTGAATCTGTATGCGTACTGCGGGAATAACCCGGTGGTGTATGATGATCCGAGTGGGTATAAAAGGAAAGCTTGTCCTCCGCAGGGGAAAATTAGTGAAAGTGTTGATGAGACCAGCTATGGGAAGTCAAGTAGTAATTGTACGGAATTGGTACCATATTATCCCGCAAATAATGGAGCTGAGAGTGGTAGTAATACCAAGACGTTATTTAGAGGTGATAGAGCTAGTGTAGTTCCAGATGACGTATTCAAAAATGGCTTTAAACCGAAAGGAACACATAATGATGCATTGTTACATACTAAAAGTAACACAACCGCTGGAAATTTTGTATCTACTTCTGGAGATATAGTAATTGCTACAGAGTTCGCTGGTAAAAATGGTTATGTATATGTAATACGAACTAATAATTATGTTGATATAAATAGCATATATGGAGCAGGTGCATATTTCCCTGAACAAATGGAATTTTCAATACCAGGTGGAATAAAACCATATGAAATTGTTGGTGCATATAAAAAGCAAGGCGGAAAAATTATAGGGGATTTTATTCCTAATCCGAATTTTGGAGGAAATTAATGGAAAAAGAAATATGTAATGTTATATGTATAGAAAAAGAACAAGATAGAAAAGCAGTAATTGAATTAACGGAAAATCAAGATAGTGTTACAATCAAGTTTTCTCTAGGAAAATTAGTTTTGAAAAAGGAAGGAGATAATTATTTTGATACACTAATTAAATTAAGGGAAGAACTTGAAAAATTGAATATTAAATTGTTGTGTAAAGGCTGTTGTAAAAATGTTTATCCATCTGGAATGTTATTATGTATGGGTGCAGGACGAAATGCGTATACATTAATATATGGAGAGCAGGCGAAAATGAATTCACTGGTTGATATATTTGATTCTTGTTCAATAGATGAATATGCAACAATACAGGAACAATTAGAATATTTTGAAGAATGGACATGTAGTTTAAAGGGATAACAATATGACAATATATTTTTACAAAACCAATGAAAAATATGGCTGCTTTTCAAATTTTGCACATTATGGATTTGAGTTAGATGAAAAATGGTGGATGACGAGCGAACACTATTTTCAAGCACAGAAGTTTTATGGAACAGAATATGTAGAAATAATTCGTTTGTTAGACAATCCTATGAAAGCAGCCAAAATGGGAAGAAATCGCAATTTACCATTAAGAGAAGATTGGGAAGAGGTTAAAGATGATGTTATGAGAAAGGCAGTATATGCTAAATTTTCTCAGAATATTGAACTAAAAAACATATTACTTGACACAGATTCAGAATATATTGTGGAGAATACATCCAATGATTATTATTGGGGATGTGGAACAAATGGCTCTGGAAAAAATATGTTAGGGATTATTTTGATGGAGATAAGAGATAAGTTGAAACTTTTGTAAGGTTGATTATTGATTTAGGTTTCCACATAAGGATGTTCAAAGTTCTATATGAATAGGAAATATAGGAGCCAACTGGTTGTTCATATTTTATCAGATGGCTCTTATATTATATAAATATTCTCATCCATATCCATCCACTGGAACTGTGTTTTGTAGATAGTCAGTCACTTTCCTGTAAAAAGTCTAATTTAGCAGAGTTGGGTTAGAAAGTACTATATGACGATTTAAGAAGATTGGAACAGGTGACAAAGGCAGACGGAAGCTTCCAAAAGAACCATTATGATGCAGAAGGACTGCGTGCAGAGATGGAGGAAAACGGACAACTGGTGAAATTCCTCTACAATGAGGACAGGGAGGCAGTAGCCGAGGAGGAATCCGATGGCAATGTGATCCGCTATATCCGCGGATTGGGGCTGATCAGCTCTGACAGTGAGAAGGCGAAGACCTATTACCATTATGTATCTGATGAGCAGGGAAGCATCACCCATGTGATAAATGGTGAAGAGAAGGAAAGCGGGGAACTCCCACAGGAGGATGTACAGTCACGTGTACTCAACCACTATGAATACGATGCATTCGGCAATACCATCAGATGTGAAGAACAGGTGCACAACCGCTTCCATTATACAGGAGAGCAGTACGATCCTCTGACGGGACAGTATAGCCTCAGGGCAAGATATTATAATCCTGTCATTGCCGGATTTACACAGGAAGACACTTATTATGGGGATGGACTGAACCTGTATACCTACTGTCAGAACAACCCAATCCTCTACCATGACCCGACAGGACACGGTACGAAGGAGAACAGCCCGTACAGCAGGAATGAACAGCAGTATATTGACGTGGGAGCAGATCCGGATACCGCCAGACTTGTAGCACAGTGCTACCCTGATGCGAAGTCAAAGCAGGATCTGTATAATAAGTACAAGAAACAGGGCTACAGCGCACAGGATGCCAAGAAACTGGCAAACCGTGAAATTATCCATGGAGAAGAAGCAACAAAGAAGTACATAAAAGATAACAATGTAAAGAAGAGCGACCCTGACTATACAGCAACCTCTCCAAGAGATAATGTTAATACCGACTGGAGAACCCAGGAAAGACTGAATGCGCAGAGGAATGCCGGAGCTGGTAAGGGGAATGAAAGCGGTAATAAGAGTGGTAGTGGCTCTGTCAAGAATTGGAAAGGTCAAGAAGTAAAAATTCCAGATGGACATATAATGAGTTCAAGAGACCCAGATTTTTCTGAACCACCAATATATAGAGAGGGACCGTACACAGATGCTCAAAGAAATGCTTTTTTGCAAGGTAAATCAGGTGATACCAAAACAGCACCACATCATAGACACCAAATTCCAGTAAGAGATGGAGGGGTAATTGATGAAATACCAGGACCAGGTCATCCAGAAGGAAATCAACATACTGGTGGAAGTCCAAATCGTCATCCCAATAGTTCGATTTTCAATTCAGAATCAAATGGAAATAGACTTAGAAATTCTGAAATTCGAGCTTTTTGGAAAGCCAAAGGAAAGAGGCTTATTCCCGATGGAAGAGGTGGATGGATTGACCCAGGATATTAATATTTTAGGAGAAAACAAAATGAATGCAAGGTTAAATGAATTTTTGTTAGATAATAATATTATATACTTTGAAGAATACGATAGTGTGACAAAAAATATCGACTCTTTTGGAAATATAGAAAAACTACCATATAAAGGGTTATTTCAAGAAATAATTGGGGATAATGAAAGAAAAAATACCATATTATTATCAATTGAGAAAGAGAAAGAATTTGGGACATGGAGACAAGGAGATTTAGTATTAGTAGTTACAAGGGTAGAAAAGAGATTATATAGTATGTTTTTTTTGAATCACCAAAAGGGTTTGGCAGGTATGGAGATTTCACGTAATCTTTTTGAACAATTTTTACGTTATATTTATTAATGTCACCACATAAGGACGCACCAATACCCTTCCGTCTATCAGTCTGAAATAACGCCTTTCGCCTGCCCTTACGAAGTAATGGCATAGCGAATGCGTTATTCAGACATACCCTCTAGCGAAATTTTGGCACTTTGGGAATAAAAACGGACGTGGGGAATAAGTTGTACAAAGATGTAATAGCTGAAATCCTCAGCAAATATGTAAGTTCTGGCACATAATCACTGAAACTGACATAAATGCTCAAGATGAAGTAACAATTAAATATTTAGTTCCAAAACGCTGATATAAACGCACTCTTTGCTGAACAAATTTTTGTTCGGAAAGGGTGTGTTTTTTATGCGTATTAAAAGAAAAGATGCTAATGTTGTCAAAATATGTGAGGCAAGCCAAGTAAAGGTCAAAACTGCTGGGGACACCACTGTTATTCAATTTTGTGCTGGTCAAAATAAAAAATGTCCAGTGCAAAATTTATCCAAAGATACCTATTTGCTCAAAGAAACTGGGGAGATTAAAGAAAAGAAGAAATCTGAAAGTCGTTACCAGTCGCCTAAAAGTGTTAGAAGAAGTATCCATCGTCTTATGGATTTGATTCGGTGTAATGTAACTGAACCAGAGAAATGTAAGTGGCTCACACTTACATATTCAGATGTAATGACAGACGGAAAGCAAGCTTTTTTGGATGCAAAATTGTTTTTAAGAAAACTAAAAAGACATCTGACAAAGCAAAATTTATTATCTTCTGGTCAGAAGTCTTTTAAGTATATCACCATAGTTGAGCCTCAAGGGGAAAATCATGGGAATTCATGTATGATATGCTGGGCTGTACACTTACAACAATCCCAGGTGTAAGTGTCATCACGGCAGTGAAGATTCTGTCAGAAATCGGTGATATCAAACGTTTTGGTAACGCCAATAAACTGGCACAGTTTGCTGGTATTGCACCACTTCATTTATCATCCAGTGGGAAAGGTAAGGATATGGCTACCAAGCAAGGTAACAGACGCTTACAAGCAACAATTTATTTTCTTGCAATCCAGATGGTGCAGGTATCCTCAAAAGGAACACCACGAAATCCAGTAGTGCGTGCATACTATGAGAAACGTAAGGCAGAGAGAAAAACCAGCCAGCAGGCACTGATTTGTATTTCCAGACGATTAATCAGTATTATTTATGGAATGCTAAAAAATGGTACAGAGTACCATATGCCAGTAGTGGAAAATGCTGGCGAAAATAGGTAGTGAAAATGGCAAATATGTGATATTATTTTAAGCAGATGCAAGAGTCGGCTTTGGGAAGTGTATTCATTTTTCGGGGTAGGAGCATCGGCTTGGATAATTATAAGGGTAAAGAGTCTCTGTCAAGAGTGGTAGTTCCTCTGGTTATAGAGTTAATGATAGCAGAAGAAATCATATATTAGAAGGTGAGGGACCTACAGACCCTAGACATGGTCCAAATAGAGGGTTTACTGAAGGTGCTTTTCCTGATACTTGGACTGATGAACAAGTGATTTCAGCTATAGAGGATGTTGCCAATAATCCAAACTCAACATGGAAACAATCAACTGGGCCAGGAGCAGGTAATGCCCCAATAACTGTTGGAACACCAGATGTAAACGCACCTTCAATGACTAATAAAGGTACACCAGTTAGATTTATGGTTAAGGGTCGTAACCATGGATTAAATATAACAGTAATTGTTGAACCGCATGGTGAGGGAATAATAACTGGTTATAACAGTGGTAGATAGAGGAGAAAAGATGGATATTCAAGCTTATGAAGATTTTTTGCAAATAATTGACTCAATAGCAGGCAGTGAAATGAGTTTTCGGTATGAAGTGGAAACAGAAAGGGGATATCAGATAGTTAAGAGTGCAATAAATGAAGCTAAAGAATTAGGTGGTTTTGGTGAGCGAAGAATTGCTTTAGAAAACTTGTTGGATATTCTTAGTGAAGTTGGACTTTTTCTGTCAATTGAACAGATAAATATTGCAGATAGGGCTTTTGGAAATTTTAAAAATAAGAATGAGGAGATTCTTATAAATTATTACAAAAATTATTTAGTAAAGATTCAAATGTAGTAACTCCTATAATGTAACTATTCAGAACCAGCTTTACTCAAAGATGAAATCAGGGTGACCTGAGATCGCATTTTTGATTGCTTCGTAAGCATTGTACCCCTGCTTATGTGCCGTACCAACGTAGGCCATGATTTTTAGATAATCTCTGGCTCCTTCCTCAGTTCGGAAGCATCTGGATACTTTGGTTTTCACCTTTATCATCCGCAGATCTCGTTCCGCCTGGTTGTTATCAAATGGGACATTGAAGTTATGGATAAAAAGGCAGACTGAGGCCTTGTAATTCGCAAGGCGTTCTACCAACGCAAGGATTTTTTCTTTTTTTCTTTCGTCCACGCTTTTTCTCCGTGGTTTCGGGAAGTGGATTTTCCTTCCGAGCCTGTTCGATAAGTTCATCATACTTCTTATCGAACTTATGATAGTGATAATAGCTCAGAGAGTGCTTGCCTTTCTCTACAGCTTTATCTTTGACCTTTTTCATTTCCAGTAAAAGGTCTATAAATGCAGATGCCCACTTCTGATCAGGATGTTTTTCATCAATCCCTGTTAATTCACGGAGAAGATGGGCACAGCAGACTGCATGCTGAATATCCGGATAATTCCAGTAGGAAGCCCAGCAGTCATGCATGGCAATCCCTTTGAATTCCGGGAGAACACCGCATTGTTCCATGCCTGCATTTTCACGTTTGGGACTAATATCAAGATAGGTGTATTCACAGTTTGAGGCATCATGAACCTACCAGAGTTTTTTATCCACTCTGGTCCCTGTTTCATCGAAATGTCCAAGTGCGGAATCGATCATTTTATCCTTGATCTTACCTACTGCTTCACTCAGACTGTCAGCGCATCTTTTTACCATGCTGCTGATTGTTCCTGTTGAAATTGGAATGTTAAACACTCCCGAAAGAATTTCATGGGTGCGTTTTATACTGACTGCGCCTACAGTGTTTAATGCCACTGATAATGCCTGCAGGTTCTCACCATACTGTACGGCTGCTTTTACATCAGCAGGAAACTCACCTCTGCGTGTATCTCCGTGCAGCATACAGATTGGAAGTTCCAGAACCTGATGTTCTGTTACATTTACTGTGACAACCGCATCGATGACATGTCGTTTCTCAGCAATGCAGGCGGTGCCTTTGCACATCTGGTAATGTCGGCATCCTTTACATGCGGATGGCATATGTGTGACGATTTCATCCGGAGCTGTTATTACCGCTAAATGTGTCCCCTGATGTCCGTCCTGTCCACCGACCTTTTTTCCGGATGGTTTGCGGAGACTCTTAGGAGCAGGTTTTTTATAGCCATCACTTGAAGGTGGTTTGGAACTGTTTTTGGAGTTTTTATTAAGCTGTTCCTTCAGTTCCTGTATCGTCTGATTGAGTTGAGCGATCAATTGTGTTTGCGCATTGATTGTAGCATTCAGGGAATCTACAGTTGATGTTAAGGAATTAACCTGCTGTAATAACTTCTTATTCATTTCATCTTTTGTCAATCAGACCACCTTCTTCCGTTAAGATTTGATACATCTATTTTAACGGAAAATGGGGTAAAAAGCGAATCGTAAGATTTTGGCATACTGTCAAAATGACGGTGGATAACCCAAAAAAATCAGAGATTATATGCTGATAACACCCGGATAAAATCCACAAAAATGCTGTTATCTGGATAAAACTAAGGAGTTATGTTTCAGTAATCCACAAACCCGAAGCACTTGGCAGCCAAACTGAAAAATTATCCACACTTTGCACTAAAACGATGATGAAACAGAAATTTTATTTTCTCTGTTTTGCCTAAAAATCAAGATGTACTTAATGAGGTACTGAATAGTTACTATCAGCCATAAAAGTATCGGTGAAAGATAAATCGAGATTCCAGAAACGCTCGATAATATCCCAGGTAGAGCGGGCAAGAGCGTCAGGATCAGGATAATATTTACGAAGATTAGTAACAACAAAATGTTGGTAGTCAACATGACTGCCACAGTTAACAGGTAACATAAAAAAACGCCTCCAATCGAAAAATATCTGCCGCCGCAAGCGACGGTTCTTATTGATCAATAGGCGCGAAGCGCCGCATTTTTCGATGAAGTTGTCAAGTGTTTTGGGCAAAAAAAGTGGGGGATTTTAATAAAAAAGGAATCTGAAGGCCTTTTATTTACTGACTTAGAGATTCCGAGAGATTATTATGGATTAATGGAGGAATTTTAAATGCTAAATGATGATATTTTTGGTCAGATTCAATTCGAGATAATGTGGCAAAAAAAGGACAACTATTTTCTTTATGGAAAAGAGTTTGAAATTACTTTGTTTATACAAGGAGAAAAAGACGAGGCTCCTACTAATATACAAAAGGAAGCATATATATCGTTTATCAATAAAAAAATGATATTAATGAGCGAGATAGAAGAAAAAGTATTTGAATATTATCAAACTGTTTGTGCAGAGTATAGGGAAATGTATGGTGAAGAAGCAGATTTATATGCGCCAATAGTAGATGAGCCTAGTCAGCTTGTGGGATTTGTGAAACCCCAATCAATTATGATACCAAGATCAAAAGATAAGAGAATAATTAATGTTTTATTTAAAACAAAGTGGGATTTGGAAATGGGAATTGGTATTCAGCTTGTTAATGAACGAATAGAAATAGTGGGTGTACAGAGTGATGTATTATAATTTTAATATGTATGAATATATGGGGACTGACTGCCATTAAATGATAAAATTAAGGAGAAAGGATATGGATAAATTAAGTAGAGAAGAAGTAAAAGAATTGGTTGAAAAAATAAGTTATGGTATGGGAAGTGATGAAGAAGTTTCAGAGTGGATTCAAAAGATAATGGATAGTGTGCCTAATAGAAATGTAGTGGAAGCTATTATGTCAGGTCCGAACGCAAGTATAGAAGAGATATTAGATAAGTTATATACAGGCAATGTAATTCGTTTATAATTTAATCCTTATATGTAATGAGATGTATCCCCCCTCCCATATTTTGAATAATGCATTTAGACCAAAGTGTCGGACAATGTTTTCAGACTATGCTGGAAAGCTATACAGTATCGGCATTTCTGCTAATGGAGAAATATAGATGTTCCACAGAACTGACGTTTTGATAAGTGCTTGAAAACCTTATATTATCTGATTTTAGAGTCACGGAGTATCTCCGATTTTTCTTTTACAGGGCAATCCCGATAAATTTGTTCCAAAGCATAACAAATTCCCAAACAGCAGAGAAGGTTATGTCACACCACATTTCTCCCAACGGCTCTGCCGGTGGGTGTCTCCCAGCTTATGCCGTCCTCTGGCGGCATAAGCCCTTTAACCTGCACACATTTCGACCCTAATATTTTTCTTATATTTTCTAAAAGTAACTTCGTTCACACTTCCCCAACAAGCCTTTAATCTTCCATTATGGGTAACTACCTCGACTTCGCTCTTAAAATTGCACACAGGGGCAACACAGGCTCTCACAAGGGCAAGAGAAAGTTGGCTTGCCTGTCTGAAAATTATATTTGTGCATTATTACTGTTTTTCTCTGTTTTTGGTCTATGGCATAAAGCTAATTCTGCTCATTTTAGTGGTTCATATGAAAAAATCTGATCCCAAATCAAAAAATTGACTTGTAACTGTTCTTTTTCAGAGTTAACATCACACACCACGAAAGCGATTCGTAAGTCTTTTGTGAGTCCTGCGTTCTGCAGGATGTATCCATCTCCATGAAAGTCAGCGGTGTTCCTGTATGGAATACTTTGTGCCTGACCAGAAATGGATAGGCTATACCACTCTTGCACACTTGGTTGCTGAAAAGATGCGTAATTCCGAGAAAGATGCTTAACAGTTGAGATTGCCACTATTTTGCCAAACATTGAGATTGGGGTTGATTCTATGGTTAAAGAAAATTTTATTTATGTGGGTATCGATTTACACAAAGAAACCCACACAGCAGTTATGATTGACTGCTACAATCAAAAGCTTGGAGAGATTACTTTTCCAAACAGACCAGCCGATTTTCCTAAGCTGGTAACAAAGGTTAAAAAATGTAATACTGATGCAAAAGAAGTAGTCTATGGTCTGGAGAATGCTTATGGTTACGGCAGACCTTTAGCGGTGTGGCTGATTGATAAGGGGTATTTTGTAAAGGATGTAAATACCGCTATCTCACATCGACAGGCAAAGCACCGGGGTGCCATGTATCGCAAAAGTGACAGTGATGATGCGGAAGCCATTGCACTTGCAACATTAAACATGCTTGATAAGCTTCCGGATGCTTGTCCGAACGATGCGTACTGGTCACTCGGTCAGTTGGTGCACCGCAGGGACAATATCATGAAGCAAAGGACGAGATTAGTCAACCAATTGCATGAGCAGTTGTGTATTGCATATCCGTCTTATAAGCAGTTTTTCAATGACATCAGCAGACCCACTGCACTGTATTTCTGGGAGCATTACCCGTCTAGAAAGTATTTGAAGGGTAAGAGTGTGGAAGATCTACGAACAGAACTTGTTCCGGTCAGCCACAATAGATGTTCGACCAAAAACTGTGAGAAAATCTTGGATGCGGTAGCAAGTGACAAGGTAAAAAATAATGCTTACCAAGATGCCAGAGACATGGTGACACTTAGCATTGTCAGTGATTTACAGCACTATGATAGCCAGCTTGCGGAAGTAGACAAGATGCTGGAACAGATGTATAAGATGCTTGGCTGCACGCTTACAACCATTCCCGGTGTAAATGTCATCACAGCAGTGAAGATTCTTGCAGAGATTGGTGATATCAAACGTTTCAGTAATGCCAATAAACTGGCACAGTTTGCCGGGATTGCACCACTTCATTTATCATCCAGCGGTAAGGGGAAAGATTTAGCCACCAAGCAAGGTAACAGACGATTGCAGGCAACCATTTATTTCCTTGCGATTCAGATGGTGCAGATATCTTCTAAGGGTACACCGAGAAATCCTGTAGTACGAGCATACTATGAGAAACGTAAAGCAGAAGGAAAAACCAGCCAACAGGCACTGATTTGTATATCAAGACGATTAATCAGTATAATCTATGGAATGTTGAAAAGCGGTACGGAGTATCGCATGCCGGTAGTGGAAAATGCTGGCGAAAATAGGTAGTGAAAATGGCAAATATATGGTAGAATTTTAAGCAGATGAAACAGTCGGCTTTGGGAAGTGTATTCATTTTTCAAAAGAGAGGCATCGGCTTGGATAATTATAAGAGTAAAGAGTCTCTGTCAAGAGGAGTAAACAAACATAAGTAAGTAGGGCGATTAGCCCGGATTACGCATGTTTGTTATGGTTTCGAAAGTTCGCAGAACGGAGAAACCATATTATTATGATGTTTAGGAGCGGTTAGCAGACAGATATGATCACAAGCAACAACAATGCAAAAGTAAAACAGGTGGTGCAGTGGCAGACCAAGGCAAAGGAGCGCCGCAAGGATCACGTATTTCTGGCAGAAGGTATCAGAATGTGTGAGGAGGCTCCGGTAAAAAACGTGCGGGAGGTCTATCTTACGGAAGAACTGGAGCAAAAGATCCGGCAGAATGCCCAGAACGGAGACACAGCATTCTGGGACAAATTGCAGCAGACCGGTTACGAGACCGTATCCCCGGAAGTTTTTGCCAAAATGGCGGATACCCAGACCCCCCAGGGCATTCTGACAGTGCTGGAACAGCCGGTCTATGACCTGACACAGCTGTTGGAACAGCCGGATCCTTTATTTCTGATGCTGGAAAATCTGCAGGATCCGGGCAATCTTGGAACCATCCTGCGTACAGCAGAAGGAGCCGGCGTGACCGGCATCCTCATGGACAGAGAATGCGTCGATGT
>OHDG01000504.1_pt1 | contig 25070 bp, 19 predicted proteins | sample 1566961 | NCBI WGS metagenome assembly OHDG01 (sample SAMEA3879539, study PRJEB24766) | human gut metagenome | biome: human-associated habitat; feature: feces | place: USA | collected 1985/1987
GCAGAAGCTGGTCGATACCGGCGGACGTGTTGAGCGCTTCAACAAGCGCTTTGGCCGTAATAAGTAATTACAGGCTTTTCCAGCGCCGTCTCCTTCGGGAGGCGGCGCTTTTTTGCGTTTCGGGGCGGAATTATTTTTGCTTTCCACACAGGTTTGCCCCAATTTGAACACAATTTCCGTCTAAAATAAACCAGCATTCAATCAACCGAGAAGGAGCGTATTGCTGTGGTCGAAGTATCGCATCTGAGCAAGAATTACGGCAGCCATCCGGCCATCCGGGATCTGACCTTTTCCGTGGCAGACGGGCAGGTGTATGGGCTGCTGGGCCCCAACGGCGCGGGCAAATCCACCATTATGAACATCCTGACCAGCTACCTGGCCCCCACCGGCGGGGAAGTGAAGGTGGCAGGCTTTTCCCTGCCGGAGCAGGCGCAGCAGGCCAAAGCCTGTGTGGGCTACCTGCCGGAGCAGCCGCCGCTGTACCCGGAAATGACCGTGCAGGAATATCTGGACTTTGCGGCCGAGCTCAAGGGGGTCAAAAAAGCCCAGCGCCGCGAGCAGGTGCAGCAGGCCGCCCGGCGCACCGGGCTGGATCAGGTGATGCCCCAGCTCATCCGCAGCCTGTCCAAGGGCTACCGCCAGCGCGTGGGCATTGCGCAGGCTCTTCTGGGCAGCCCGCAGCTGATCATTCTGGATGAGCCCACGGTCGGCCTGGACCCGGCGCAGGTCATCGGCATCCGTAAACTGATCCGGGAACTGGGCAAGACCCACACGGTCATCCTGTCCAGCCACATCCTCAGCGAGGTGCAGGCGGTGTGCAGCCGGGTGCTGATCCTCTCCAAGGGAGAATTAGTGGCCGAGGGCACTCCGGAGCAGCTGAGTGAGAAGCTGAGCCCCGGCATCCGCCTGCGTGTTACCGCGCTGGGCAGCAGCGATACGGTGCTGCCGGTCGTGGAAGCGGTGCCGGGTATTACCGGGGTGCAGCTGGGCAGCGAAGCAGACGGCGAGGTGACCTTTACTGCGGAGACTGCCGACACCACCGACCGCCGCGCCGAGGTGTCCCGCGCCCTTTCGGAGGCGGGGTGCACGGTGCTGGAGCTGACGGCGGAGAACCGCAGCCTGGAGGAAGTGTTCCTGGCTCTGACCGGGGAAACCGCCGATGTGCCGGAAGAACCGGAAACCGAACCGAAAGGAGAATGACCGATGTTCGCAATTTTCAAACGGGAAGTCCGCAGCTGCTTCCATGGAATGATCGGCTATGTGCTCACCGCCTTTCTGCTGGTGGCATCGGCCATCTATTTTGTGGCGCTGAACCTGGGCTACGGCCTGCCGGACTTTGGCTACTATACGCTGTACAACACCATTTTTATGCTGCTGTTTTATTTTCCGGTGCTGACCATGCGCTCCTTTGCGGAGGAACGCCGCACCCGTACCGACCAGCTCCTGCTCACCAGTCCGGTGCCGGTGACGGGCATCGTGCTGGGTAAGTTCTTTGCCCTGTGCGTGGTGTTTGCGCTGCCCTGCGTGGTGGACGCAGTCATGATCCTGACCCTATGGGCACTGGGAGCTACCGCTGCCAGTACGCTGGCCAATTTTGCGGCGCTGCTGTGCTACTATCTGCTGGGCTGCGCCGCCATTGCCATCGGGGTGTTCCTGTCCAGCCTGACCGAAAACCAGATCATCGCGGCGGTGGCCGGAGCGGCGGCGCTGCTGCTGGCCTATCTGATGCCCAGCCTGCGCAGGATGTTCACCACCGGCAGTGCCGTGGCGCTGGCATTGTTCACCGCGCTGGCCGCGGTGCTCAGTATGGTGGCGGGCCTGCGCAGCCGCAGCTTCACGCTGGGGTGTTTGACCTTTGCCGGGTGCTGTGCGGCGCTCACGGTGTTGTTCCTGCTGCGCAGCAGCTGGCTGACCGAGGGCTTCAGCGCCGTGCTGAGCGCACTGTGTCTGTTTGCTCCCTTTGAGGAATTCGTCAACAGCAATTTTTCCATCCCCACACTGGTGTACTATCTCACCGTGACGGTGCTGTTCCTGTTCTTTACCGTGCAGGAACTGGAAAAACGCCGCTGGAACTGAGGGGAGGGCACAACAATGAAAAACAGAAAGAACCGGCCGGTCAACGGCAAGGTGTTCCGCAGTGGGGTGTACTCCACCGCCATTCTGGCGGCTGCCATCCTGCTGGCGGTGCTGGTCAATCTGGTGGTGCGGGCACTTCCGTCCAAATACACCGAGTTTGACCTTTCGGAGGGCAAGATGTACACCCTGGGCGACAGCTCGGTGCAGCTGGCACAAAGCCTGCAGCAGGATGTGACCATTTATTATCTGTGTGAGACGGGCAGCGAAGATGCCATCATCACGAAGCTGTTGGACCATTACGCCGCCGAAAGCAGCCATATCCATTGGGAGCAGAAGGACCCGACCCTTTACCCGACCTTTGCGGCGCAGTACGGGGCCGAAAATGCATCCACCGGAAGCCTGATCGTGACCAGCGGGGAGGACAGCGTGGTGCTGGATGCCGCCGATCTGTACGAGTATGACTACTCCGACTATTACACCACCGGCAGTGCCAATGTGACCTTTGGCGGCGAGAAGCAGATCACAGCCGCCATCTATAAACTCACCAGCGGCGACGCCCGGGTGGCCTACTATACCACGAACCATGGGGAACAGGCCCTGACCAGCTCCCTCACCGAGGCGCTGAACACCCAGAACATCACCCTGCAGCCGCTGGACCTGCTGACCAGCGAGATCCCGGAGGATTGCAGCCTGCTGATCATCAACGCACCCACGTCGGATCTTGCGTCGGATGACGGACTGGTGGACGAGGCGTCCATGCTGCAGAATTACCTGAACGAGGGCGGCAAGATGCTGCTGACCACCAACATCTACGACGAGACCCCCAATCTGGACGCCCTGATGGCAGAGTTCGGCCTGTCGCGGGAGCCGGGCATCGTGGTGGAAGGTGATTCCGGCCATTCGCTGTACGGCTATCCGTACTCCCTGTTCCCGGATTACGGCGCCACGGAGAAGAGCGCGGCCCTGAACGGCGTGAACAAGGACACCCATGTGATGCTCTCGGTGGCACAGGGTCTTGTGCTGACCGAGACGGAGGATGTGACCGCGGAACCCCTGCTCAACACCTCGGAGCAGTCCTACAGCAAGCAGGACGTCAACAACGCCGCAACCACCGAAAAGGAGAGCGGCGACACCGACGACCCCTTTACACTGGCCGCCTGGGCATGCAACGACAACACCGGGGCGGAAGTGATCTGGATCGGCTGCCCGAATGTGGACAACGAACAGGTGTATCAGTCCATTCCCGGCAACCGCACCTTCCTGCAGGGCTGTGCCGTTTCGCTGGCCGGAGATGACAGCGGCCTGCTCATCGACACCAAGGCGCTGGAAGCCGAGCCTATCACGGTGGCAGCTTCGCAGGCCACGACCCTGGGGTTGGTGTTGGTGTTCATCCTGCCTGCCGCCGTGCTCATAGCCGGTGCTGTGGTGGTGCTGCTGCGCCGCCGCCGATAAGGAGGCTGCCATGAACGCAAAACGACGCACCCTTGCGGTGCTTGCGGCGGTGATCGCAGTGCTGGGGCTGGCGCTCTGGGCCCTGAACCGCAGCACTGCCGCAGAGGAAGCCGCTTCCAGTGCGGCGGCCGATGGTACCATCCCGCTGTGCTCTTTCTCTACCGCTGATCTGAGCCGCATCACCTACACCTACAACGGGCAGACCCTCACGCTGGACGATGCGGATGGCAGCTGGACGCTGGCGGAGGACCCGGACTACCATCTGGACGAGAGCGCCTGCAATACCATGGTCACAGCGCTTTCGTCCCTCAATGCAAAGCGGCAGCTGGACGCGCAGGCCGGGGAGGACTACGGCTTTGACGCGCCGGAGTTGACTGTAACGGTCACGGCGGCCGGGCAGACCACCACCCTGACCTTTGGCAGCAGCAACACCGTCACCGGCGACCGCTATGTGCAGAAGGACGGAGACATCGCCCTGTATACCGTGGACGCCAGCCGGACGGCCTGCTTTGCCTGCGATAAGGCCGGGCTGTTCGGCAGCTTCAGCCCGGCGGGCTTTGCCGCGTCGGATGTGGAGCAGGTGGCGTATACGCTGGCCGGCGGGGAAAAAGTCTCGCTGACTGCCGGTTCCGAGCTGGCAGGGGACGGAGACGAGGCGGATTCGGCTTCCTACGAGACGGTGTGGCGCTTTGCCGGAGATGCCGACACGGACCTGGATCAGGACAAGGTGCAGAGCATGCTCTCGGCCCTGAGCAGCTATGTGTCCGGCCAGATCACCCCCGCCGACGGCGCGGACCCGGCGGCCTGCGGCTTTGATGCCCCGTTGGCCGTGGTACAGGTGACCACGGCCGACGGAACAAAGACCCTCACCTATGCCAGCGGCACCGATGGGTATTACCTGATGGTGGAAGGCGATGATTCCATCTATGCAGTGGACGGCAGCATCGTGCAGGCCGTGACCCAGACGGCCGACGCGCTGACAGCGGCCTGAACGGCGAAAAAATCCATCCTGCGCCCGGCGAAAAAACCGCTGCGGCGCAGGATTTTTTTATGGTCTCTGTAAAGTTTCGGCAAACCTCGACAGAGTGATTGACATTTGCCCCCGGATTGTTTATGATAAACCATGACAGGGCAGAATAACTGCGCAATATTACGGTCGTCATGGATGTTGTGCAGGGCTGGGTCACCCTGATGCGGGAGAAGGATGGGGCACAGGCCCTGTCTTTTTTCGTATCTGAGTTATAAGGAGGATATTGTAAAAAATGGACAACTCGGTGATCGTTTCACTGCGGGATATCGTGGTGGAATTTGATGGTCAGCGCATTCTGGATGGGCTGAACCTCGACATCCATGACAAAGAGTTTGTGACGCTGCTGGGCTCCTCCGGCTGCGGCAAAACCACCACCCTTCGCCTGATCGCAGGCTTTCTGGAGCCCAACTCCGGCAAGGTGCTGCTCAAGGGCCAGGATATTACCGGTGTGCCGCCCTACAAACGCCCGGTGAATACCGTTTTCCAGAAGTACGCGCTGTTCCCGCACCTGAACGTGTTCGAGAACGTGGCCTTCGGCCTGCGCCTGAAGAAGATGGACGAAGAGACCATCCGCCGCAAGGTGCGCGATATGCTGGAGGTGGTCGGCCTGAAGGGCTTTGAGCGCCGCAGCATCAGCCAGATGTCCGGCGGCCAGCAGCAGCGCGTGGCCATCGCCCGCAGCCTGGTCAACGAACCGGAGATCCTGCTGCTGGACGAGCCTTTGGGCGCACTGGACCTCAAGCTGCGCAAGGAAATGCAGCTGGAGCTCAAGCGCCTGCAGCGCGAAATGAACATTACCTTTATTTATGTCACCCACGATCAGGAAGAAGCCCTGACCATGTCCGATACCGTTGTGGTCATGAACGGCGGCAAGGTGCAGCAGATCGGCACCCCGGAGGACATCTATAACGAGCCGAAGAACGCCTTTGTGGCAGACTTCATCGGCGATTCTAACATCGTGGACGGTGTGATGCACAAGGACTTCCTGGTGTCCTTCTCCGGCGTGGACTTCCCCTGTGTGGACCGCGGCTTTGCCCGGGAGCAGAGCGTGCAGGTCGTGGTGCGCCCCGAGGACATCGAGGTGGTCTCCCCGGTGGAAGGCCAGCTGGTGGGCGTGGTCAACGACGTCATCTTCAAGGGCGTGCACTTTGAGATGCATGTGGAGTGCGAGGGCCGCGAGTGGCTGATCCATTCCACCCGCGCCTGCACCCCCGGCGAGACCATCGGCATGCGCATCGGCCCCAACGAGATCCACATCATGGCACGGAGCGAGGGGTGATGCGCCATGAAGATTTATGACAAGAAGCTGGCCTATCCGTACTTTGTATGGATGACCCTGTTCACGGTGGTGCCGCTGCTCATTGTGGTGTATTACGCCTTTACCGACGGCAACGGCGCGTTCACCATGGAAAATCTGGCTTCCATCAGCGGTTACGGTTCGGTGTTTGCCCGCAGCCTGCTGCTGGCCCTCATCGCCACGGTCATCTGCCTGGTGCTGGCGTTCCCCATCGGCTATTTTCTGTCCCGCCTGCGGGTGAACAAGCAGCACATCATGCTCATGCTGGTCATGCTGCCCATGTGGATGAACTTCCTGCTGCGCACCTACGCATGGATGGGCCTGCTCAGCATCAACGGCCCGGTGAACGCTGTTCTGGGCGTGTTCGGCCTTGGCCCCTTCAATATGCTCAACACCTCCGGTGCGGTGGTGCTGGGCATGGTGTATAACTATGTGCCCTATATGATCCTGCCACTGTACACCAGCATGACCAAGATCGACCAGAGCCTGGTGGAAGCTGCGCAGGATCTGGGCGCTTCCACCACCAAGACCCTTCTCCGGGTGCTCATTCCCATGAGCGTGCCCGGCATCAGCACCGGCATCACCATGGTGTTCGTCCCGGCGGTGTCCACCTTTGTTATCAGCCGTATGCTGGGCGGCGGCTCCAACCTGCTCATTGGTGATCTGATCGAGATGCAGTTCCTTGGCAACAGCTACAACCTGAACGTGGGTTCTGCCATGAGCCTTGTGCTGATGATCATTGTGCTGCTGTGCATGAGCTTCACCTCCAGCTTTGATGAAGATGAAATGGAGGGCGTGTCCTGATGAAAACGAAACATCTGCGCCTGATGCAGCGCGTCTATATCGTGCTGTTTTTCTGCTTCATGTACCTGCCCATTGCATACATGATCGTATTCAGCTTCAACCAGTCCAAGGGCTATTCGCTCTTCACCGGCTTTACCCTCAAGTGGTACTCCAGCCTGCTGCACAACTCCTCCATCCTGCATGCGCTGCTGGTCTCGCTGGAAGTGGCTCTGATCTCTGCGGTCATTGCCACTGTGCTGGGTACAGCGGCAAGTCTGGGCATTGCGTCCATGGGCCGCGGGAGCCGCCTTGTCGTCACCAACATCACCTATATCCCGGTGGTCAACCCGGAGATCATCACCGGCATCTCGCTCATGCTGCTGTTCGTGGCCTACCAGCGCTTTGCCGGGGGTGTCTCCTGGCTGCCGGATACCATCATGGGCTTCCCGACGCTGCTCATTGCGCATATCGCGTTCAATGTGCCATATGTCATCTTCAACGTCACGCCCAAGCTCAAGCAATTGGATATCAAGCTGTATGAGGCAGCGCTCGACCTTGGCTGCGACCCCAAGCAGGCCTTCTTCAAGGTCATCCTGCCGGAGATCAGCCCGGCCATCCTGTCGGCATTCCTCATCTGCCTGACCTATTCCATCGACGACTTCATGATCTCCTATTTCAACTGCGGCACGGTGGAAACGCTGCCCATCGCCATCTACTCCATGACCCGTAAAAAGGTCAGCCCGGAGATCTATGCGCTGTCCACCATCATGTTCGTGGTCATTCTGTGCATCATTCTGATCTCCAACGCAATGGAGAGCCGCAGCTACCGCCGCGACCAGAAGGCGCTGAGAGGGGAGGGCGTGTGATGAAACGTTTTGCTGTGTTGCTGCTGGCGCTGGCAATGACGGTCTGCTGTGCAATGCCCGCCTTTGCCGCCGGCACCATTGAGGTGACCGAGGATGTCTCGGTGTCGGACGATTACGACTGGACCCGCTTCAAGGGCCAGAATGTGGCCATCAATGTCTATAACTGGGGCGAGTACATCTCCAACGGCTCGGACGACAGCGTGGACGTGGTGGCGGCCTTTGAAAAGCTCACCGGCATCAAGGTGAACTACACTACCTTCGACTCCAACGAGTCCATGTACGCAAAGCTCAAGTCCGGCGCAGCCAACTACGATGTGGTCATTCCGTCGGATTACATGGTGGCAAAAATGATCGCCGAGGGGATGCTCAAGCCTCTGAACTACGACAATATCCCGAACTTCAAAAAGATCGATCAGGAATACGTGGATCCGGATTACGATCCGCAGAATGCCTACACCGTGCCCTATATGCTCTGCACCACCGGCATCATTTATAACACCACCATGGTGGACAAAGCGCCCACCAGCTGGGCCGACCTGTGGGACGAGCAGTACGCAGGCAATATCCTGATGTTCAACAACAGCCGCGATGCCTACGCCATTGCTGCTTTTAAGAGCGGCCACGATATCAACCCGCAGTCCACCGAAGAGGTGGATGAGGTGGTGGAAGAGCTGAAGGCTCAGAAACCGCTGGTGCAGGCCTACGTCATGGATGAGATCTTTGATAAGATGATCGGCGGCGAGGCAGCCGTCGGTGTGTACTACTCCGGCGATGCCATCACCATGATCAACGATAATCCCGACCTTGCATGGGTGTTCCCGGAGGAGGGCAGCGTGCTGTCTGTGGACTGCATGGCCATTCCTGCTGCCAGTGAGCATCAGGAAGCTGCGGAAATGTTCATCAATTTCATGTGCGAGACGGATATCGGCAAGGCAAACGCCGAGTACATCGGCTACACCACCCCCATGCAGGATGTGTGGGAGGTGCTGGACGAGGATCTGAAGGAGAGCGAGATCGCTTATCCGTCCGAAGAGAAAGCCGCCAAGGAAAAGGTGTTCACTGCCCTGAGCGACGATGTGAACAGCGAGCTGGACGTGAAGTGGAGCGAAATGAAGAGCTACGACGAGGGTGGCAGCAGTCTGCTGTTCCTTGCGCTGCTGGCAGCCATGGTAGCGCTGGCCTGCTTCAACATCTGGCGCAAGGTCCGCAGGCGCAACCGCAATCAGTATTAAACGCAAAGGAGGCTGCTGCACAGAACAACGTGCAGTGGTCTCTTTTTATAGAAAGGAAAAACCATGGAACAGTTCTTTTACACCGAGACCATGACAGTCATGAACGCAGATGCCGACTTCCGCAGCCTGCTCAAGCCCAGCGCCCTGCTGCGCTATGTGGAGCAGATTTCGACAGACCACGCCCGCGCCTTTGGTATGGATGACCAGTTCTTCAAAGATCGCGGTGTGACCTTTCTGGTGGGCAAGCAGGCCCTGAAATTTGACCGTGTGCCCCAGCGTGCCGAAACGCTGACCCTTACCTCCCGGGCGCAGGTCAGCAAACACGGTTCCGTCAAACGCATCACCACCCTGACCGATGCCGAGGGCAAAGAGGTGGCTATGGTGGACTGCCGCTGGATCGTGGCAAGCCTCGCCGAGGGCCGTATCCTGCGGGAGCCGGGCTGGACGGTGGAGAATTTCTGGAACGATACGGTGGAGGGCGAGCTGCCTTTGCAGCTGCACAAGTGCAAGGATGGTCTGACCAGCGCAGGGGAGTGGACGGCGCGTTATTCCCAGTGCGATCTGAACGGTCATTTGAACAACGCATTCTATCTGGACCTTGTCTGCGATGCGCTGCCGCTGGAAGTGATGCGCAAAGGCCCCGTGACCTTTGCTTCTATCAACTACCACCGCGAGATCCCGATGGGAGAAACGGCAGAGGTGTTTTATGCTCCTTCGGCGGATGGCTGGTATGTGGTCGGAAAGCACAACGGCCAGACCAGCTTTGAGTGCTATCTGGAGGTGGGAAAGACAAACGTGTAAATCGTTGATTTCTCAAGAGAACCGCTGCGCCGCTTTTAGCTGAAAATAAGTGAGCAATGCAAAAAAAGCGTCACCCGTGCAGAAAAGACGGCGCATTTTGAGAATTGCATCCTCTGAGGAACAGGGAGTACTCTTTTATTAGAAGGATCTTCTGATTGTCCAAAGGAGGATAAAACAAATGAAAAAACATCTCCGAGTCCTTGCGGCCGTTCTGGTACTGTGCTTCAGTCTGCTGTGCCCTGCGGCATCTGCCGCCAGTGTACAGACTGCAGCCTGCAAGCCGTCCACTGCAGCCGTTCAGACCATTTCTGCCGGCAAAAAGACGGAGCAGATGGTCTGGATCCCAACGCACGGCGGCAAAAAATATCACAGCAAGTCTACCTGCAGCAATATGAAAGACCCGGAAAAGGTTACATTATCGAAAGCAAAAGCGGAAGGCTTCACTGCTTGCAAAAAGTGCTATTAAGAAAATAAAGAATGATCTGCAAAGCCCTTGCCGGAAATTTTCTGGCAGGGGTTTTATATGTGTCTACAAAAAGTTAACAAAAGAAATTACAGAAAAATTACAAAACCCTATTGCAAAATGATTTCAAAAGAGTTACAATATGGTTACAGCAAGGGCACGAGCCCTGCTGAGTGTGAAATCTTTTTCTTCTTGTTTTTGGGGATATCGGGCACAGGTTCTCCTCCTCCGGCTGTTCTCCTTCACAGTCGTGATCCATGTGCCGCACAGGCGGTATCCCGCTTCGTGTGCAAAAAAGCTCGTCCGTTCTGGACGAGCTTTTTTGCATCCATAAATCACGCAAAAACCGGCTTCTCATGCGGGAAAGTATGACCTTACGCCATTTTGGTGGGCAATTTGCCTGTTTTTCTGCAAAGGACATTTACAAAGTTTGGCGCGGCGGGGGTTTGTATTCCGGCTGGCTTTGTGGTACAGTATATACAATCAATTTATAGGTTGCAAACATGAATCCGATTGATGTTGATGCGTTAAGAGAAAAGGAGTTTGAACATGGCTTATTTCTATAAAGAACCTTCCCGCACTTTCGGTGAATATCTGCTGATCCCCGGCTATTCCTCTGCAGAGAATATCCCCACGGCTGTCAGCCTCAAGACCCCGCTGGTCAAGTACCGCAAGGGCGAGGAGGAGTGCCCCCTGCAGATGAATATTCCCATGATCAGCGCCATCATGCAGGCGGTCTCTGGCGATAAGCTGGCCATTGCACTGGCCCGTCAGGGCGGCGTGTCCTTCATCTACGGCTCTCAGAGCATTGAGAACGAGGCCGCCATGGTGCGCCGCGTCAAGAGCTTCAAGGCTGGTTATGTCGTGTCCGATTCCAACCTGGCCCCCACTGCCACCCTGCACGATGTGCTGGAGCTGAAGGCACGCACCGGCCACTCCACCATTGCCATCACTGCCGATGGCACTCCGAGCGGCAAGCTGCTGGGCATTGTTGCATCTCGTGACTACCGCATCAACCACACCCCGGATGATGCCCCTGTCACCACCTTTATGACTCCCATTGAAAAGCTGGTCACTGCACCGGAGAACACCTCCCTGCACGACTGCAACAACATCATCTGGGATAACAAGATCAACACCCTGCCTCTGGTGGATGCCGAGGGCAACCTGAAGTATATGGTGTTCCGCAAGGACTACGACTCCCACAAGAAGAACGCCAATGAACTGCTGGATAAGAACAAGAGCTATGTGGTGGGCGCAGGCATCAACACCCGCGATTACGCTGAGCGCGTGCCCGCACTGGTGGATGCCGGTGTGGATGTGCTGTGCATCGACTCTTCCGAGGGCTACTCCGAGTGGCAGAGCCGCACCATCGGCTGGATCCGTGAGCACTACGGCGATACTGTCAAGGTGGGCGCAGGCAACGTTGTGGATGCCGAGGGCTTCCGCTTCCTGGCCGAGGCTGGTGCAGACTTCGTGAAGATCGGCATTGGCGGCGGTTCTATCTGCATCACCCGCGAGACCAAGGGCATCGGCCGTGGTCAGGCTACCGCTGTCATCGAGGTGGCAAAGGCCCGCGATGAGTATTATAAGGAGACCGGCATCTACGTGCCCATCTGCTCCGACGGCGGCATCGTCCACGATTACCACATCACGCTGGCACTGGCCATGGGTGCGGATTTTGTGATGCTGGGCCGCTACTTTGCCCGCTTTGACGAAAGCCCCACGAATAAGGTGCGCATCAACGGCCAGTATATGAAGGAGTACTGGGGCGAAGGCTCCAACCGTGCCCGCAACTGGCAGCGCTACGATCTGGGCGGTTCCAGCAAGCTGAGCTTTGAGGAAGGCGTGGACAGCTACGTGCCCTATGCCGGCCCTCTGGCTGACGGTGTGCAGACCACTCTGTACAAGGTCAAGAGCACCATGTGCAACTGCGGCGCTCTGTCCATCCCGGAGCTGCAGCAGAAAGCAAAGCTGACCGTGGTTTCCTCTACCTCCATCGTTGAGGGCGGCAGCCACGACGTTGTGCTGAAGAATGCTACCCCCAATATCATCAACGGTTAACACGTTTGTTCTGAAAGCCGCCCGTGCTGTTTGTGTATGGGCGGCTTTTTCTTACCGGAAATTGACCGGGATTTTCCAAAAATGCTTGCACCGCTCTGCGTTTGGTGATATCATGATAGAAACGCACTGTCAAGACAGGCAGGCGCGCAAACCTTCCCACAGGTCAGAACGGCAGGGGACAGCAAGGAGCCTTTGCCGGGTGTAAAGAAGAGAGGATACTATTCATGGACGAAATCAAGGTTGTGCCTTATATTCCAGATGAGGACTACGACAACCCCGCAATGGTCGTGGATTTTTATGAATTTACAATGGCAAACTGCCTGTTCCTGCACGGATTCAAGGACACCACGCTGGTGTTTGATATGTTCTTCCGCAAGAACCCGGATGCTCAGGGCTACTCCATCAGTGCCGGCCAGCGCAAGCTGACCCGCTTCCTGCTGAACTACCACTTCAATGCACAGGATATCTGGTGGCTGCGCACCAAGGGCATGAGTGAGGAATTCTGCGAGTATCTGCGCACCTATCAGTGGAAGGGCGACATGTACGCTCTGCCCGAGGGCACGGTGGCATACCCGCATGTGCAGATGGTGCGCATCGAGTGCGACCTCGTGGGCGCAATTCTGATCGAGACCTACCTGCTGCAGACCATGAACTTCCACAGTCTGATCGCCACCAAGGCTACCCGCGTCACCGGCCTGAACACCCACACGCCCCGCAGCGTGATGGAATTCGGCACCCGCCGTGCGCAGGGCGAAAGCGCTGGCAACGATGGTGCATATGCTGCTGTTCTGGGCGGCTGCGTGGGCACTGCCAACTGTTTGGCCGAGATGAAGTTCGGCGCGGAGGTCAAGGCTGTGGGCACCGTAGCGCACAGCTTCATCGAGTTCTTCCCCACGGAGTTTGATGCATTCAAGGCCTTTGCCGATACCTACCCGGATTCGGTCAGTCTGCTGCTGGACACCTATAATATCATGGAGAGCGGTCTGCCCAACCTCATTAAACTGGACGATTACCTCATCGAGAAATACCCCAACGACCCGAACCGCCGCGTCAAGAGCGCCCGTATCGACTCCGGCGACCTGGCCCGCGGCTCCAAGCGCCTGCGCAAGGCACTGGATGCGGCCGGTAAGCCTTACATCAAGCTGGTGGCTTCCAATGGTCTGGACGAAAAGAAGATCGCCAACATGGAGCTGTATGAGCACGCTCATTTTGACTCCTACGGCGTGGGCGAAAACCTGATCACCTCTGCTTCCGACCCCGTGTTCGGCGGTGTGTACAAGCTGGTGGCGGTCAAGCAGCCGGACGGCAGCTACACTCCCAAGATGAAGTGCTCGGATTCCGCCAGCAAGGCCATCATTCCGGGCAAGAAGATGCCGTGGCGTCTCTACGATGAAAATGGTCAGGCCCAGTGTGACCTGATCGCCATGGATGATGAAGTCATCGAGGCGGGCAAGCCCGTCACGATGGTCAATCTGGACTCCGATGCCATCGAGCGCACCGTCACCATTACCCCCACCAAGGTCAAAAAGCTGCTGGTGCCGCATGTGCTGAATGGTCAGCTGGCCATTGAGCTGCCTTCGATCGCAGAGAAGAAGGCCTACATTGCAAAGCAGCTCACCGAGGAGACCTGGGAGAGCGAGCTGCGTCTGGAGTGCCCGCATAAGCACTATGTGAACATGACCCCGGCTGTGGCCGAGTGCCGTTCCAAGATGTATGCAGAGCTGCACGGCGGCAAGGTGTAAAAAGCTTTTCTTGACAAAAAACAAGGTGTATTGTATTATAAGAACTGCCGTTTAAAAGGCGGCAGTTTTTCTGTGCCGCTGTGGTGAAATTGGCAGACACGAGGGACTTAAAATCCCTTTCTGGAGACAGAGTACGGGTTCGACCCCCGTCGGCGGCATAAAAAATCCCTCAAGCCTGCGCTTGGGGGATTTTTTACTTGCGCCGGACGCTGGATCGAAGAGCACGGTCGCTCGCAGACGGCAATTGGCCCGGTGGGCTGTTGCTTAGTGCGTGGGGAATGTCTATAGGGGTTACTGGTGTCCGGTGCGTCGGACAGAGGCTGAACAGAGGTAAAGAAATATGGATGCACGAACGACGATGATCCTTGCAAAGGGAAAAACAATCACAGCCGATGCGGAAAAATGCATATACAATGATAAAACCGGAAAGTGGGAAGTTTTGTTTAAGAACGGGAAAATATTTTATTACTCCGGGAAGAACATTGTATACCTCAAAAATCCAACCCATCTGGAAACCAAAAACTATCAGGTCCGAAAAAATGGCAAGCTTTTCGGGCATGTGCAGGACATCTTCTCTTTTCAGGCGGAAGATGAAGAATATTGGCATGTGATTTTCTCATCAGGTGTTGAACGGGACTACCGATGCCAAGACCTTCAAATCGAAAAATCTGTATTTGAGAGTAAACAGGCGAGAGACGTATTTGATTATCTGAAAGAGACGGCAGAGCTGACAAGTGTTCGGACAGAGAGCAACACGGCCGTTCTGACAAAACAATACGAAAAAATTGATTTTCTAAGCAACGAAACAGCAGCGGCATCCTATCTTGACCCATCTGGGTATCAGGCGGAAACGGGATTGCAGGCGGATGCACCGATTTTTCCGTTCGGCTGCAACGAAAGCCAGTTCAAGGCGGTCACAAATGCGCTGTCCAATCGTGTGAGTGTGATAGAAGGGCCTCCGGGAACAGGCAAAACACAAACCATCTTGAATATTATTGCAAACCTGATCATGCAGGGAAAAACGGTTCAGGTTGTCAGCAATAATAATTCGGCTATTGAAAATGTTCAGGAAAAGCTGGCGGGCGCAAAGTATCAGATGGGCTTTTTTGTGGCACTTTTAGGAAAAGAACAGCGTAAAGAAACTTTTCTGGAACAGCAGACAGGCAAATATCCGGATCTTTCAGCGTGGAGAAAACCGGAATATCAGACACAGGAATTTTTTGAAAAAGTTCGTGGAACTTCTTTAACATTGCAGGAAGTCTTCCACAATAAAAATCGATTGGCAGAACTGTATCAGGAAAAAAGCGCTTTGCAGCTGGAAAGGGAGCATTACGATGCTTTTCAGAGGAAGTGCTCTGCCCAAAAGAAACTGTTCCCTAAATCGCTTTCTTCAGAAAAGATTCTGTATTTCTGGCAGGAGTATCTCGATTTTCAGGAAAATGAAAAAAGAGCAGGGTTTTTCTATTGGCTGAAATGTCGCTTCTCATATGGTATCGATATGCGGAAACTGCTGCGCGAAAATTCGGCACAGGTGTTGGATAACTTACATGAACTGTACTACCAGAAAAAATCAGATGAGTTGAACCAAAAAATTCAGATTCTGGAAGATAAGCTTGCTGAAGTGAATGCAAATCGTTTGATTGCTGAATTTACAGAGATGTCACTGCATTGTTTCCGCGCTGAACTTGCAAAACGATACAGCAGAACGGCAGGCCGCCCGGTATTCTCAAAAGATTCAATTTGGAAAACGCCGGATGAGGTGTTGCGAGAATATCCGGTCGTGTTGAGCACGACCTATACAGCCCGGAGCAGCCTTGGAAGAAATGCGAGATTTGATTATGTTGTTATGGATGAAGCATCGCAGGTAGATGTGGCAACCGGATTCCTTTCACTTTCCTGTGCGGCAAATGCAGTGATCGTTGGAGATACAAAACAACTTCCAAACGTGATTTCTTCGGACCAGCGAGAAGCTCTTTCAGGGGTTTTTGCTAAATATAAAATTGATGATGCCTATGATTTTTCACAGTATAGTTTTCTGCGTTCGCTCTGTGCGCGGATGGAACAGAAAATCCCGCAGGTGACACTGCGAGAACATTATCGCTGCCATCCGATGATCATCGGATTCTGCAATCAGAAATTTTATCACGGTGATCTGATCGTAATGACAGAAGATCATGGAGAAAAGGCACTGAAACTGGTGCTTACTGTTCCGGGACATCATGAAAGAGATCATATGAATCAGCGCCAGATCGACGCAATCCAGAAAGAAGTTTTACCGGAACTTGCATTTCAGCAGGAAGAAATCGGAATCATTGCGCCGTATAAAAATCAGGCTCGACAAATAGAAAAGGAATTGAATGCACCGCAGATTGATGTCTCTACTGTACATAAATTTCAGGGAAGAGAAAAGGATGCAATCATTCTTTCTACAGTGGATGATATTATAACACCGTTCTCAGATGACCCGAATCTCCTGAATGTTGCAGTGTCCCGCGCGAAAAAAGAACTGATTGTCGTTGCCTCTGAAATGAAGCAGCCGGAAGGCAGCAACATTGGTGATTTGATTGGCTATATCCGCTATCATAACTGTGATGTTCAGCACAGTGCGGTCAGTTCGGTTTTTGATTATCTCTATAAGCAGTACCGTGAAACGCGGCTGGCTTATCTACAAAAACGCGGGCGCATTTCAGAATATGATTCTGAAAATCTGATGTATCACTTGATTTGGGATGAACTTGAGAAGAGAGAAGACCAGACATTGGATGTTATTTTTCACCAGCCACTGTATCTTCTGATCCGGGATCAGGTGAGACTAAATCGTGAAGAGCGGGATTTCATCAATAATGGATTGTCGCATCTTGATTTTCTGATATACAATCGCGTCAGCAAACAGCCCATTCTGGCAATTGAAGTAGACGGATACCAATATCACAAAGAAGGAACAGCACAGGCGGAACGGGATCGGTTGAAAAATTACATTTTGGAGCAGTACAAAATTCCTCTGATCCGATTTGCGACCAATGGGAGCAATGAATCAAAACTTCTTTCAGATAAGTTGGATGAAATTCTGGCAGCCAGTTTAATAAACTGATCACGATTCATTTGTAAAAAGTGCTTTTTCTTTCCGTGGTTTCATGGTATAATAACCTTCAGATACGGTTTTCCGGGCCGTGGCCGCGTGCTTTGGCAGCGCGGCAGAAGAGGGCAGAGCGGGCAGCGTACCGCTCTGCTGGGGCAGTGCCCGCAAGATAGGGCGGGCGGGAAATACAAAAAGAGAGGCGAATCGAGATGTTGGATATGATCAAGTGCAGCACCGGCGGCGCATACTATGCCCGCGGTGAATGGGTGCCTGCAGACGGCGAAGCAAGCGCCGCACTGGCAGCAAAGGGTTTTGATGCCGCAGCCATCGAGAACGCAAAGACCGGCACCATGGCCTACAGCATTCTGCAGGCCCACAACACCAGCGGCGATGCCGAAAACCTGAAGATCAAGTTCGATGCCATGGCCAGCCATGACATCACCTTTGTGGGCATCATCCAGACGGCCCGTGCGTCCGGTCTGGAGAAATTCCCCATTCCGTATGTGCTCACCAACTGCCACAACAGCCTTTGCGCCGTGGGCGGCACCATTAATGAGGACGACCACCGCTTCGGCCTGTCCGCCGCCAAAAAATACGGCGGCATTTTTGTGCCCCCGCATCTGGCGGTCATCCACCAGTACATGCGCGAAAAGTTTGCGGGCTGCGGCAAGATGATCCTTGGCTCGGACTCCCACACCCGCTACGGTGCTCTGGGCACCATGGCCATTGGTGAGGGCGGCGGCGAGCTGGCAAAGCAGCTGCTGGGCCGCACCTACGATGTGGCCCGTCCGGGTGTTGTTGCAATTTATCTCACCGGCTCTCTGCCTGCAGGCTGCGGCCCGCACGATGTGGCCATTGCGCTGGTGGGCAAGCTGTTCAAGAGCGGCTATGTCAAAAACAAGGTGATGGAGTTTGTCGGCCCCGGCGTTGCGTCTCTGCGTCAGGATACCCGCAACGCCATCGATGCCATGACCACCGAGACCACCTGCCTGTCCTCCATCTGGGAAACCGACGAAACGACGCAGAAATTCCTTGCGGTGCATGGCCGTGCCGCCGACTATAAGAAGCTGGCTCCGGCCGACCTTGCTTATTACGACGGTGTGGTAGAGGTAGACCTTTCTGCCATCCGCCCCATGATCGCACTGCCCATGCATCCCTCCAATGCATTTACCATTGAAGAGCTGAACGCAAACCTTGAGGATATTCTCCATGCCTGCGAGCAGGATGTGCAGAAGCTGATCGGCCGCAAGGATGTCAGCCTTGACCTGTGCAGCAAGATCGAGAACGGTAAACTGCGTGTGGATCAGGGCGTGATCGCAGGCTGCGCAGGCGGTCTGTACGACAGCATTTATGAAGCTGCCTCCATCCTCAAGGGCCACACCGGCGGTTGCGGTGACTACGCCCTGAGCGTGTATCCCGGCAGCCAGCCCATCATGATGGAACTGGTGCGCACCGGAGTCATCCACGACCTGATGGCCAGCGGTGCCACCGTCCGCACTGCGTTCTGCGGCCCCTGCTTCGGCGCAGGCGACGTGCCCGCCAACGGCGCGCTGTCTATCCGCCATACCACCCGCAACTTCCCCAGCCGCGAAGGCTCCAAGCCCGGCAACGGCCAGCTTTCCGGTGTGGCACTGATGGATGCCCGCAGCATTGCGGCCACCACGGCCAACGGCGGCATTCTGACCCCGGCTACCGATATCGACTATGATCCCACCGTGCCGGAGTATCAGTACGATCCTTCCAGCTACGATACTCGCGTGTATCAGGGCTTTGGCAAGGGCGATTACGATGCCCTGCTCAAGCTTGGCCCCAACATCAAGGACTGGCCCGAAATTGCACCGCTGGGCGATAACCTGCTGCTGAAGGTGGCATCTTACATCACCGACCCTGTCACCACCACCGATGAGCTGATCCCCTCCGGTGAGACTTCGTCTTACCGTTCCAATCCTCTGGGTCTGGCCGAGTTCACCCTCAGCCGCAAGGACCCGGAGTATGTGGGCCGTGCCAAGACCGTGCAGGCCGAAGAAAAGGCCCGCCGTGCAGGCGAGGGCAGCGCCGAGGTGCTGGCCCAGCTGCACAAGGTGCCCGGCTGCGAAAACCTGACTTGGAACGATGTGCAGATCGCATCCACCATCTTTGCCGTCAAGCCCGGCGATGGTTCTGCCCGTGAGCAGGCGGCCAGCTGCCAGCGTGTGCTGGGGGCCGGTGCCAACATCGTTACCGAGTACGCCACCAAGCGCTACCGCTCCAACCTCATCAACTGGGGCATGCTGCCGTTGCAGCTGGTGGGCGCAACGCCGTTCGGTCTGGGCGACTATGTCTTTATCCCGAATGTCCGCGAGGCCCTCAAGGGCGACCTGCAGGACATCAAGGCCTATGTGCTGGGCGACACCGCAAAGGAGTTCAGCCTGTACATGGCCCCGCTGACCGCCGACGAGCGCAAGATCCTGGCCGACGGCTGCCTGATCAATTTCTATAAGCACTGATATGATAGAAGGCTTCCTCTTTGGGGGAAGCCTTTCTCTGGCTTTCTTGGGAGGTTCATTTTCCATGCCCGGCGATCTTCACAACCATTCCACCTGTTCCGATGGCTCTGTGCCCATCCACCGCCTGCCGCTCATGGCGGCGCGTGCGGGGCTGGACACCATGGCCATTTCCGACCACGACACCCTGCTCAGCGTGAACTACTGCAATGAGCACCCCGTGCAGGACGGCGTGCGCCTGCTTCCGGCCACCGAGCTGACCGGCTATGACCATGAGCATAAGCATCGCGTGCACCTGCTGTGCTACTTCCCGGACCCGGAAAGCCGGGAACTGAAGGAGCACTGCGACATCCTGCGACAGCGCCGCAACGAGTGCGGCCTGCAAAGCGCAAAGGAGATCGAAGCGCTGTACCCGCAGTTCCGCACGGAACAGGCGCTGGAATACGCAAAGGACAGCGGTGTGCTGTTCAAAAGCGGCATTATGGAAGCGCTGCACCAGCTGGGGCTGTGCGATGCTGTGTACGGCAAGCTATACAGTTATCTCTTTGGCTGGGAGCCGCGCGGCGTGGTGCTGCATCAGGTAAAATATCCCTCGGTGCAGGAAGTGATCGCCACGGCGAAAGCTGCCGGTGCGGTGCTGGTATTTGCGCACCCGACCGTTTACAAGAGCATGCCGCTGGTGCGTCAGCTTGCCAAAGAGGGCATCATCGATGGCATTGAGGTGGAGCACCCCCGCAACAGCCCGGAGGACAGGGCCGAGTGTGCTGCTCTGTGTGAGCAGTATGGGCTGATCCATACCGGCGGTACGGACTTCCACGGTGCAAACCACAAGGTGCCGCACCCGGTGGGTACCTGTACCACGGCAGACGATCAGGTGGCACGCATTCTGGAGCTGGCCCACAAGCGCCGCGGTATTGATGTGTGACCCGGTCACATTGACATTCCGGCACGCTGCTCTATAATAGAAGCAGACGATCTTCGTCGGGATTTCTGTCGAAAAGAGAGGATTTTGAACTATGAGCAAGGAATTCAGCTTCCCGAACAGCGGCACCTGTTCCAAGCAGACCAACTTTGTGCTGAACGATGACCACACCATTGCGTCCATGGAGGTCATTGGCGGCTGCAACGGCAACCTGAAGGGCATCTGCCGTCTGGTCAAGGGCATGAAGGCTGAAGATGTGATCGACCGCATGGAGGGCACGCTCTGCGGTTTCCGCAATACCAGCTGCCCGGATCAGATCGCCAAGAACCTGAAAAAGGCTCTGGCCGAAATGGACTGAAAAATCAAACAGCAAAGGGGAGATGCCTGCGGGTATCTCCTTTTTGTTTTCCCATCCCGACAGAAAGAGATGTTTTTTTTCTGTGCTTCGGGGCTATACTTCTTGTGAAAACGAATTTCATCAGCAAGGAGCGGGCAAATGAGTATTTGGGAAAAACTTGGCTTTGGCGGGTACAAGGGCTTTTCGCACGAGTCGGATCAGCTGCTGCGCAGTGCGGTGGAGCTTGCCGGGAACCTTGGCTGCGAAAAAGCCGATACCGGCCACCTGCTGCTGGCGATCCTGCAGCAGGATCATGGGGCGGCAGCACGGTTTCTGGAGGGCAAGCAGATCAGGGAACCGGAGGTGCGCCGTCAGCTGGCCGAGAGCCGCCGCGCACCGGCTTTGCATCTGGATCGCTACGCTCTTGCGCCGGACCTCAAGCGCACCATGGATTACGCCATCATCGGGGCACAGAACGCGCACCTGAACCGGGCCGAGCCGGAACATCTGCTCTGTGCCATGCTGGAGGATGACGGCTGCACAGCAGGCATCCTGCTGGCATCCATGGGCGTGCAGCTCACAGATGCCGTGCGGGAGTGCCGCCAGCTGTCCGGGCAGTTCGTACTGCCGTATCAGATGCGGACCACGGTCAGTGCGCCGCGCGGCAGCCGCGCCAGTGATAAGTACTGCCGGGATCTGACCCGCCGTGCTGCGGAACGGGAACTGGACCCGGTGTTCTGCCGGGAAGCAGAGCTGGACCGCATGGTGGAGATCTTATGCCGCCGTCAGAAGAACAACCCCTGCCTTGTGGGGGAGCCGGGCGTGGGCAAGACCGCCCTTGCCGAAGGGCTGGCCCAGCGCATTGCCACGGATCGTGTGCCCCGTGCGCTCAAGGGCCGCCGTCTGCTGGCACTGGATATGGCCAGCCTTGTGGCGGGCACCAAATACCGCGGTGACTTTGAGGAGCGGTTCAAGAACCTGCTGGAAGAGCTGGTGCGGGACGGCAGCTCCATCCTGTTCGTGGACGAGTTCCACACCATCGTGGGTGCCGGTGCAGCGGAAGGTGCCATCGATGCAGCCAGCATCTTAAAACCGGTACTGGCCCGGGGCGAGATACAAATTATCGGCGCTACCACTACCGAAGAGTTCCGCACCCACATCCAGAAGGATGCCGCACTGGAACGCCGTTTCGGCAAGGTGCAGGTAGAGGAGCCTACGCCTGCGCAGGCTCTGGATATCCTCAACGGGCTTGCGCCGCGCTATGAGTGCTACCACAATGTCTGCCTTCCGCCGGAAGCGCTGCAGGCTGCGGTGGAGCTTTCGGTGCGGTATCTGCCGGGGCGCTTTCTGCCGGATAAGGCCATCGACCTTGTGGACGAAGCCTGTGCGGCGGCACGCATCCGGGCCGAGCAGGCAAAGCAGTCAAAGCCCACGCTGATGCCGGACGATATCGCCCATGTGGTGGCGCAGGCCAGCGGTGTGCCGGTGGAGCGGGTAGGTGAGCAGGAGCGGGAACGGCTGGACAAGCTGGAAGAACGTCTCAACGCCGAGATCGTGGGCCAGAGCCGGGCTGTGGCTGCGGTGGCAGGTGCCATCCGGCGCAGCCGCACCGGTCTTGGCGAGCCGGGCCGGCCCATGGGTGCCATGCTGTTTCTTGGCCCCACGGGAGTAGGCAAAACGGCTCTTGCCCGGGCGCTGGCGGTCAGCTGGTTCGGCAGCGAAAAAGCCCTGCTCAAATTTGATATGTCGGAGTATCAGGAGCAGCACACCGCTGCCCGGCTGCTGGGTGCGCCGCCGGGCTATCTGGGCCATGACGAGGGCGGACAGCTGACCGAAGCAGTGCGCCGCCGCCCTTACAGTGTGGTGCTGTTTGACGAGATCGAAAAGGCACACCCGGACATTCAAAACATCCTTTTGCAGATACTGGAAGATGGCCAGCTGACCGATGCCATGGGCCGCAAGGCGGATTTCCGCAACACCATCGTACTGCTCACCTCAAACCTCGGCGCACGTTTTTTGGCGGGTCAGAGCACGCCGCTGGGCTTTGCAGCGGGCAGCGAAGCCGTGTTTGAAAAGCAGTCTGCGCAGGCCATTGAGGAGGCAAAAAAGTGGTTCCGGCCAGAGCTGGCAGGCCGTCTGGACGAGATGATCGTATTCCGTCCGCTGGCCGACGACAGCCTGTGCGCCATTGCCGAAAAAATGCTGTGCCAGCTGGAGCAGCGTGCCGCCCGCAGCGGCTACCAGCTGCATCACACACCGCGGGTAGGGCAGGCGCTGGCAGCAAAGGCCCGCTCTGCCTACGGGGCCAGAGAACTGCGCCGCGCAGTGGACAGGGCAGTGGAGCAGGCACTTGCGGATCAGATCGCATCCGGCACGGCCTGCGTGGGCCAGCACTGGACGGCGGACTGCTCGGCGGATGGTGCTATCGTCCTGCGGGAGGACGAAACCGCAACACTGTAAAGCATCTGAAGCTCAAAAGGACCGCCCTGAGTTACAAGACCCGGGGCGGTATTTTTTGTCTGCAGGGGGGAGCGGAGACATCCGCTCCTTTTTTGTGCGTACGGGGCAGGGACATTGTGAGATTGGCTCTTGCATCCTTTTGGTTTTCTGTTATCATAGAAGCAACAGAATTGCAGGAGGAAGTCCATGCGCACATTGTTTCTTTTGAACCCAACTGCCGGTAAGGCCGATTGCACCCGTACGCTGCCGCAGCAGATCAATGCTGCCGCCGCGCGTGCAGGGCTTGCGCCGGAAGAATATACCATTCAGGTCACAAATCACGCCGGTCATGCCCGGGAGCTGGCCAATGCCGCTGCGCAGCAGGCCCGGCAGAGCGGGGAAGAACTGCGGGTCTTCACTGCCGGCGGCGACGGCACCTTCAACGAAGCGCTCACCGGGATCTATGGCTATGCAAATGCAGCCGTGGGCTGTCTGCCCTTTGGCAGCGGCAACGATTTTCTGCGCACCTTTGGTACAAAGGAAGAGTTTCTGGATCTGGATGCTCAGCTGGCCGGTGGGCCGGTGAGCATCGATCTGATGCAGACCAGCCTTGGCCTTTCGGCCACCATCTGCGCTGCCGGTCTGGATGCGCAGGTTGCCTACGGCATCCCGAAGTTCCGGCGCATCCCGCTGTGCGGCGGCGAGATGGCCTATGTGCTTTCCATTGTGGAACAGCTGTGCGGACACATCGGCCGCAGGGTGGAGTACACCATCGATGGTGAAACGCTGGATGTGGACTGCCTGATGTGTGCCATCTGCAATGGCCGCACCTATGGCGGCGGTTTCTGTGCAGCGCCGGAAGCACAGCCCGACGACGGCTGGCTGGATGTATATATCATCCGCAAGGTGAGCCGCGTGACCATTGCAAAGCTGCTGGGAATGTACAAGAGCGGCAAGCACTTCCAGAACGGTCAGCTCGTCAGGGCTGCAGAGCCGTATTTCATTTACCGCCGCGCAAAGCAGGTGAGCCTGCGCGCTGCGGATGGCCGCGGGCCGATCGTTGCCACGGCAGACGGTGAATGCGCACCCAAGGAGCAGATCACTGTACAGGTACAGCCGCTGGCAGGGCGCATCCTTCTGCCAAAGCCTGCTTTTGAGCGCTTTGCAGCGCAGAGGACGGCACAGAGTGCAGACCGAACATGAAAAACCAGAAGAAGAGACAGCTTTTTTGTCCAAGAAGAAAGCTGTCTCTTTTTCGCTGTACGGCTGATTTTTTCATCTGTCATAAATTCTTAACAAAAAGAAGCAAAAAAGGTCTTGATTTTTTGGGTCAAGATGAGTACAATACACTTAGCACTCAGAGAAATGGAGTGCTAAAGAACCAAAGAGCCGATATGAGGCCCTTTGGACACAGCAAAGTTTTAAATTATATTTTTACTATAGGAGGGCAAGAACTATGAAGATCATTCCTCTTGCAGACCGTGTTGTCATTAAGGCTGTTGAGGTTGAGGAGACCACCAAGGGCGGTCTGATCCTGACCGGCAGTGCTAAGGAAAAGCCCCAGGTGGCTGAGGTCATCGCTGTCGGCCCCGGCGGCGTTGTGGACGGCAAGGAAGTCAAGATGACTGTGAAGGTCGGCGACAAGGTCCTCACCAGCAAGTACTCCGGTACCGAGGTCAAAGTAGACGGCGAAGAGTGCACCATCGTCCGTCAGGGCGATATCCTGGCAGTCGTTGAGGACTGAGCGGTTTCCCCTCTGATATTTGAAAATTGAGCTTTAAAGGAGCGATTTGATTATGGCTAAGCAGATCAAGCAGGGCGAGGATGCCCGCAAGGCACTGTGTGCCGGTATCGATACCCTGGCAAACACCGTTAAGATCACCCTGGGCCCCAAGGGCCGCAATGTGGTGCTGAGCAAAAAGTTCGGTGCACCGGTCATCACCAACGATGGCGTGACCATTGCCAAGGAGATCGAGCTGAAGGACGAGTTCGAGAACATGGGCG
>OHDG01000509.1_pt1 | contig 24827 bp, 20 predicted proteins | sample 1566961 | NCBI WGS metagenome assembly OHDG01 (sample SAMEA3879539, study PRJEB24766) | human gut metagenome | biome: human-associated habitat; feature: feces | place: USA | collected 1985/1987
GCACACAGTTCCGTATCTGGGCAACTGGCATCCTGAAGGAATATATGCGCAAGGGCTTTGCGCTGGACGATGAACGGCTGAAAAATTTGGGCGGCGGTGGATATTTCAAAGAACTGTTGGAGCGCATCCGGGACATCCGCGCTTCCGAAAAGGTGTTTTACCGTCAGGTTCTGGAAATCTATGCAACCAGCATCGACTATGACCCGAAAGCCGACATTTCTGTCCAGTTCTTCAAAAAAGTTCAGAATAAAATTCATTATGCCATCCACGGACAGACTGCCGCAGAAGTCATTTACAACCGTACCGATGCCGAAAAAGAATTTATGGGTCTGACCACTTTTGCAGGAAATCAGCCCACCTTACGAGAAGCTACCATTGCCAAAAACTATCTGAACGAGAAAGAGCTTCGCGCTATGGGGCAGTTGGTTTCCGGTTATCTGGATTTTGCTGAGCGTCAGGCAGAGCGCGAACAGCCCATGACCATGAAAGATTGGGCCAATCACCTTGACCGCATTCTGACAATGAGCGGTGAGCAGCTGCTTGTCGGAAACGGCACTGTGACGCACAAGCAGGCCGTGGACAAAGCCACTACTGAATACCGGAAGTATAAGTCAAGAACGCTCAGCGATGTGGAACAGGACTATCTGGATTCCATTCAGTTCTTAGAGAAGAAAATCGACAAGAAATAACTGTTTTGTGAGGTTTTTATGTCACAGGAAAAGACAAAGGTTTACATTTACACCCGTGTTTCCACGACCATGCAGATTGATGGATACTCGCTGGATGCACAGAAAGCCCGCATGAAAGCCTATGCAGACTTCAATGACTACCAGATCGTTTGCGAGTATGAGGATGCCGGTAAATCGGGCAAATCCATCGAAGGCCGTGCCTCTTTTTGCCGAATGATGGAGGACATCAAATCAGGAAAAGATGGTGTTTCCTACGTTTTGGTGTTCAAACTGTCTCGGTTCGGCCGCAATGCCGCCGATGTGTTGTCTACCTTGCAGGTCATGCAGGATCTCGGGGCTACCCTCATCAGTGTGGACAGCATGGCCTACAGCATCCTGATGATCCCCGCAAGCCCCTTTGTGGGTGCCGTGGGCGATCTCTTCGGGCAGGCGGGTGCTGGGCTTGCCCTGCTGGGCGTCCTGACCGCCGCCAGCGGGGCGGCGGTACTGGCCAAGCGCCGGAGCTGAGTTTTGCCACAAAACGCAAAAGACCGCTGCGGCCTCCGGAGAGATCGCAGCGGTCCTTTCTTTTATGCTCAGTAGCACTTTTTGCAAGCCGTGAATCCGCGGGATTTTGCAGTGGACAGGCTCACTTTCTCAGGGCCTTTCATTCCGCTGCAGTTGGGGTTGCTGTGGTACTTCTTGCCGCCATGGGTGGGGATCCACACCATCTGGCTGGTCGTCTGGCCGGAAGATGCACTGCCCGTGCTCTTTTTGCTGCCGGAAGTGGTCGTGGTCTTTTTGCTGCTGGCGGCAGCGGCGGCCTTCTGGGCATCCAGCTTTTTCTGCCCGGCCGTGTACAAAGCTGTCGTGTCGCTGGTGGTGCCGTTCAGCAGCACCGAGCCATTCTGGATGTCCAGAATGGGCATGCCGTTCACGTCCAGTGTGCCAGCATACACGCCGTACAGGGTCATCTGCTGTGCCGGGGCCGCCGCCTTGAAGGCATCAAATTTCGACTTCTGCACGGCTACATACCACACGCCGTCGGCGGTGTCAAAGCCAAAAATAAATGCAGTATCGTTGCTGGTAGCCGCACTGTAATTGGGCGTACCGGTAATAGTGATAGGCTGTCCCAGCGGCTGAGACGTTGCCTGCGCATAGGGTACCGTCTGGCAGGAACTGCTGTCCACCGCCGCAAAGGCCGCCGGGCAGCACAACAGGCTCAGGCACAGGGCCAGTGCCGCTGCAAGAATCCGGAATTGTTTTTTCATCGCACACATCCTCCTCTGTTTGCCGGTCACCCGGCTATTTTACGGTTTGATCGTACCTCCTGTTTCTCTGTGCAGCAATTCCCAGAATGTGTTGTTTTTCGGCACATTCCGACGCATTCAGGAAGCAAGATCAGTTCTCACCATATATTATACCACTTTATGTTCATTTATGAACCGTATTATGGCATTCATTTCAAGCAAAATTCACCTCATAATAGTATTGGGGTGATAATAATGGATGAACTCAGAATTAAAAAGCTCTCCGAACCTGTTACATTTACGATTCGCGTAGACAAGTCAATCGTCGATTTCTACGATGATCTTGCCGGAAAAACAAATCGCTCCCGCAATGAGCTGATCGGGCTTGCTTTGGACTACGCCAAGGATAAGATCATCGTGGAAGAATAAGCGTTCTTTCCGTAAACAAAAAATGCGAACGAAAGCATTTCTGCTCTCGTTCGCATTTTTTTATCGCTTCACACAGCGTGTCGTGTTGCGGGCGCTCCGGATCAGATGCCGGCGGCAGCGTTCTGACCGGCAAAGCGGCCGAAGGTGGCACTGCGGCCTGCGGCGGCACCTGCCATCAGGCTGGGATAGCTGCCGGAGAAGTAGTTGCCACTCATGTCGCCGATGACATACAGGCCGGGGATGGCCTTGAAGTCCTGATCAATGGCGTGCATATTGTCGTCGATCTGGATGCCGTCGATGGTGCAGATCAGATAGCCGCCGGCCTGACGGACGCCGTAGAAGGGAGCTTCGCTCAGGGTGGACAGACGATAGTCCTCCTTACCGTAATCCTCGTCCTCGCCCTTGGCAGCCAGCTCATTGTAGCGATCCACCGTTGCGGTGAAGGTGTCCTTGGGCAGGCCCAGCTTGTCGGCCAGCTCCTCCACGGTGTCGGCCTGCACGATGTAACCCTGGTCCTGCAGATCGGCGTTCATGCCCTCGATGTACTCAATGGGGAACACCGGAGCGGTGCCGTTCACATGCGGGTACAGACGGCTGCAGCCGTGGGTGGCAAAGCGCTCCACATCCTCGGGGTACTTGCTGTCCCACACAGTGCAGTAGGTGTGGTAGGGCTGGCTGGCTGCAGCGTGCAGCACCAGATCGTAAGGCATGTACTCGTTCATGAAGCGCTCACCGTTCAGGTTCACCTTCAGGAACGGCTGGCTGCCCATCCAGAACAGGGCACCGTCGTTGGCCTTGCCGTACTCCCCCACCTGGTCGGGCTTGATGGCACCGCGGTCAAAGATCATGGAGGTGTGGGTCTGGTCCATGATGGCACCGGCCCACAGGCAGGCCTTGATACCGTCGCCCTTGGCACCGGGCTTGGAATAGTTGATGCAGGTCTGCTCCACGCTCTGGGGCTGCAGGGCGTTCATCATGGTTTCATTGCCGCTGTAGCCGCCGCAGGCCAGAATGACGCCCTTGGATGCGTTGTAGCGCACATACTCGTCGTTGGCATTCTTGGCGATCAGGCCGGTAACGCGGTTGCCATCCTTTTCCAGCTTGACCATGGTGATCTCGTACTGCACTTCCAGACCGTCAGCCTCGGCGTGCTTGAGCACGGCGTCCATGGTCAGCTGCTCGCTGTACTCGTCGCCGTACTGGGTGCTGTGGCCCACGTCCAGCACCTCGTAGTTGTCGTTGTCGTGCTTTTCGTCGATCTCGTGGCGGAAGTCGATGCCGCTCTCGGCCAGTACGTCGGTGAACCAGTCGATGGTCTCACCGCTGCGGTCTGCCCACACCTGTGCCAGGCTGCGGCGGGTATAGCCCTGGCTCCAATTGCACAGGTAGCGCACAGCGTCCTTCTTGTTCACGTCATCGCCGTCCTCCTGCTGCTGCTTGGAGCCGCAGGCAGCCAGCGTGTCGCGGATGCCGCTGGCCATGTCGTGGCCGAACTTTTCGATCAGGATGGTCTTGGCACCGGCCTCGGCCGCGGCGGCAGCGGCAAAGCTGCCGGAGGAACCGGCACCCACCACCAGCACCTCACACTCCACGGTCTGCTTGATGTCGCTCTCGGCCACTTCGGGCTCCTCGCCCAGCCAGTCGGCGGTGGAGGCAGTCTCCTCGGTGGTCTGCTCAGCGGGGTTGATGGCACCGCCGCTGGCCTGACGGATGCAGTCGGCCACAGCGTTCTGCACAGCCTTGCTGGTCACGGTGGCACCGGTCACACCGTCGATCTGGCTGGTCTGAGCGTTCATCACCTGCTCGATCAGCTTGTCCTTGGCGGCCTGGCCGATGCTGTCGGTCTCGCCGGACAGGTCCAGCTCCACCTTGGTGATGCTGGCAGCGTCAAAGGTCACCGTGGCGGTGATTTCGCTCATGCCCTTGGCGGTGGCGGTGTAGGTGCCAGGGGTGTAGATGCCGGCTGCACCGGAAGATGCAGCAGCGGTGGAGCTGCTGGCTGCATTGCAGGCAGCCAGACCGGCTGCGGTGACGCTGCTCATGGCGGCAGCGGCAGCGATCTTCAGAAAGCCTTTGCGGGAGATCTTTTCCATAATAAGGTTCCTTTCTCTTCTTTTTCTTCGTGCTTTGTTCCAGAGTGGCAAAAATGCTTTGCCATTCTTGTTAAAAGTATCACATTTACAACCAAAGAAAAAGAAGTTATAATATCCCTGTAGGTATCAAGAAAAACTTGCGTTTTATTTCTGGAAAGGAACCTCCCATGACCATCCAGCAGCTGCGCTATTTTCTGGCGTTGTGCGAAGATCTGAACTATACCCACACCGCCGGGCGGATGTATCTGTCCCGGCAGGCTCTGCGGCTGAGCATTGCCGCACTGGAAGAAGAACTTTGCGGCCCGCTGTTCATCAATGTGCGCAATCACCTTGCCCTGACCGAAAAGGGCCAGCGCTTCCGGGCACAGGCCGCGCCGGTGGTGGAGCAATTTGACCGGATGTGCGCGCAGGCGCATCAGGATATCCGGTCCCCCGCCCTGCGGCTGGGCATCAGTGTGGCGTTGGTGCCCAGCTACCTGCCCATGCTGGGGGATGTGCTGGAGCAGTTCCGGCAGCAATACCCGGGCATCCCGCTGGAAACCGCATCGTTCTCCAACGACGCCGTATGTGCACAATTGCAGAACGGCACGCTGGACGCCGGGCTGGTGATGGACCTGGGCGGCTGCGCGGCCGGGCTTGCCCGCACCGCGCTCACCCGGCACACTGCGGCCCTGCTGGTGCCCCGCTGCAGCCCGTTCTGGGGGCGCAGCAGCATCGCCCCGGCAGAGCTGGACGGCCAGCTGCTGTTGGTGCCGGGCCTTGCGCCGGAGCCGCTGGCCCCGCTGTGGAATACCCTGCGGCAGGCCGGTGCCCGCCCGAAGGTAGAGATCGGCGAGCAATACTATCAAGTGCTTTACCGCACCCAGGAGCGCAACGGTCTGGCCCTGGACCGGTTGGAGATCACCTCCGACCACTGCATGGACAATGTTCAGGACGTGGCACTGGACGGCATGCCGCCCATCTGCGCCGCCTTTTTGCAGCCGGAGCACGCAGAGCACCCCTGTGTCCGGCTTTTGTGTAGCTTTTTGCAGGAACACCTGCGCAATCTATGAAAGAAGGGACCCCTTATGCATTTTTATGGAACCATCGGCCCGGCCTGCGCCAGTGCCGGAACTCTGCGCCGCCTTGTGGACGCCGGCATGACCGGCCTGCGCATGAACCTTTCCCACGGGGCGCTGGCCGAACACGCTGACTGGCTGGCAATGATCCACGCTGTCGACATTCCGGACCTGCTCATCGACCTGCAGGGGCCGGAACTGCGTGTCGGGCGGCTGGCCAGCCCGGTCACCCTGCCGGAGGGCGGCACGGTACAGCTGGGTGCAGGCGGCATTCCCTGCCCTGTCCAGCTCGTGCAGGCAGCCCGCCCCGGGCAGCAGCTTTTGCTGGATGACGGCAAGCTGCTGGTGGAAGTAACTGCCGCCGGGCCGGATGCACTGGTCTGCACCGTACTGCGGGGCGGCGTTCTGCAAAGCCGCAAGAGCATTGCCGCCCCGGGTCTGTCGGTGCCCATGCCCACCCTGACAAGTGAGGACCTTGCCAACCTGCGCATCGCAGCTTCCTGCGGCGTCACCGGGGTCATGCTGCCCTTCGTGCGCGGGAAGCAGGACATCCTTGCCCTGCGGCAGGCGCTGGCCGAGGCCGGTGCGCCGCAGATCCGCATCTTTGCAAAGATCGAGAACCTTGCCGGGGTGCAGGCCCTGCCGGAGTTTCTGTCCCTCGTGGACGAGGTGGTCATTGCCCGCGGCGACCTGGGCAACGCCATGCCGCTGTGGGAGCTGCCCCGCTGTCAGAAACAGCTTTCCGCCGCCTGCCGGGCCGCCGGGGTACCCTTTATGGTGGTCACCCAGATGCTGGACAGCATGTGCACCCGTGCCGTGCCCACCCGCGCCGAGGTGAGCGATATTTACAATGCTGTGTTGGATGGTGCGTCCAGCCTGATGCTCACCGGCGAGACCGCCGCCGGGCAGTACCCCGTGCAGGCCATGGAGTTCCTGGTTCGGACGGCAAACACCGCCCTGTAAGGCAGTTCGGCCTTCTGCGCGCTTTTTCGGCCCGAAATGACAAAAAGGATGGATTCTGTCGTAAAGAGTTGGTATAATGAGGGCAAAATATTTTTGCAGGAAGGTTTTTCTATGGGAATCGTAGTCATCGGAGCCGTTTTTGTGGACATCAAGGGGTACCCCCTTTCCACCTACATCCCGGGCGGGCGCAACTCCGGCCGGGTCGAGCAGGTACACGGTGGTGTGAGCCGCAACATCGTGGAGGACATCGCCAATGTGGAGCTGCGCCCCACCTTCGTGGGTCTGGTGGACGACACCGGCATGGGCCAGGATGTCATCGACAAGCTCCGCGACCACAAGGTGAACACCCAGTTCATCCGCCGCGTGAAGGACGGCATGGGCACCTGGCTGGCCGTGTTCAACAACGACGGTGACGTATGCGCCTCCATCTCCAAGCGCCCGGACACCACTCCCCTCACCGCTCTGCTGAAAGAGCAGGGAGACGAGATCTTCAAGGACTGCGACAGCATCGCGCTGGAGCTGGATCTGGAAAAAGAGACGGTCAAGCAGGTGCTGCGCTTTGCCAAAAAGTACAACAAGCGGGTCTACGCGGCCATCTCCAACATGAGCATCGCCATGGAGCGCCGCGACTTTTTGCAGCAGGTGGACTGCTTTGTGTGCAACCAGCAGGAAGCCGGGCTGCTCTTCTCGGACGATTACGACCACCTTTCCCCCGCTGCCATGCGGGAGGTGCTGGCCGCCAATGTACACAGCGCCAACATCCCCTGCATGGTGGTCACCATGGGCGGGCAGGGTGCCGTGTATGCCCGCACCAACGGCGAAAGCGGCGTTGTGCCCGCCAAGAAGGTGGATGTGATCGACACCACCGGTGCCGGTGACGCCTTCTTTGCCGGTACAGTCATCGGCCTGACCTACGGCAAGAACCTGCCCGCCTCCTGCGAGATCGGCAGCCGTCTGGCCGCCTCGGTGATCTCCATCACCGAAAACGTCTGCCCCCGGTTCCGCCCGCTGGAATTCGGGCTGGACATTCCCGTGCTGGACTGAGTTACACCCAAAAGCGCCGGAGCATTCCCGCAAAAGGGAGCGCTCCGGCGCTTGTTTTTTGTTTGTCAGAGTTCGTTGATGGCTGCTGTGACGGGCATTGCCTGCAATCGCTTCACCGGGCCGTGCACCGCAAGCGCCGCTGCACCTGCCACGAACAGACAGAGCACTGCCAGCAGCCCGAAGGGCACCCGCCACGCGACGCCGAAATAGTGGGTGATCAGCCGGGTATACAGTGCACGGTGCAGCACAAGGCCGGCAGCAACGCCCACCAGCAGGCCGGACGCCGCATAGGTCCCGGCCTCCGCCGCGATCATCCGGCACAGTTGGACATCCTCCATGCCCACGGCGCGCATGGCACCGTACTGCCGGGCACGGGCGGAAACGCTCATGGAGATGCTGTTGACGATGTTCAGCAGCGAGATGCCGCCGATGATGGCCAGAAAACCGTACAGCACGATGCGTACCGCGTAATAGGTGCCGCGGTCCTGCCGGTTGCTCTCCCGCAGGTCCTGCATGATGACGTCATCCGTGGCAAGGTCCGCCAGCGTGAAGAGGGTGTCCTCGTCGGCGGTGCGGTCCAACTGCACACCTACCATATTATAGTTCTGGTCGCCTGCCACCTGTCGGAGCAGCGCTTCCGGTGCAATAAGGGTCACATCATCCGGGAAGGTGCCCTCCGAGAAGGCACCCACGATGGTAAGCGGCACCCCGTTCACTGTGATGACGTCCCCGATCTGCATGGGGTTGTTCTTATTGTAGATGGTCATCACTTCATTGCCTGCGCCGGGCATCCGACCCCGTACCACCACGGAACGGCTGGACTCCAGCATATAATCATCGTAGGAGCAGAAGATAACGTGGTCCACGTTGCCCTTGTCGCTGCTGGCCGGGGTATCCACCAGACCAGTGCAGCCCCACGCATGGGCGACGCCCGGCACTTCCAGCAGTGTCCGGGTCATGCTGCCGGGCAGCACCTGCGCATTGCCGTAGCCGTTGTAAAGCACATCGGGCTGCCACGGCACCAGACTGGGCAACAGCAGAGAGGCGAACTGCAAGAGCACGGTAAAGCCCAGCGCCAGCACAATGCTCAACGCAAAGCTGGCGGTCATCAGGGCCCAGTTCTTTTTGCTGGCGGTGGCATGGCGGACGCCCAGTGCCAGTTCCACCCGGCCCTTTCCGGCATGGGCCGCACGGCCCACCGGCACATTCTGGGTGCTGCCGGAGACCGCCGCCATCGGCGAGACCTTTGCCGCCCGCTTTGCCGGGGCCTGCGCAGCCAGCAGCACCGTCACCACACCCACCACGGCACCGGCGCACAGGCCCGCAGGGCTCAGCTGCCAGACTGGCGTTGCCGCAAACTCGCCGCCGATGCCGTACCGCAGCGCGGCGCAGATCGTCCAGCTGGCCAAAGTGCCCAGCACAAGGCCGATGGGCACCGCCGTCCTGCACCAGTTGAGGGCTTCCAGCCGGACGAACCGGATGACCTGCCGTTTGCTCATGCCGATGCAGCGCATCATGCCAAAGAACTGGGTGCGCTGGGCCAGATTGCTGTTCATGCTGCCGGAGATCATCAGCACTCCGGCCAGCAGCACCAGCACGAACAGCATCGCTGCCATCCCGTACACGGTCTGAAAAGCCGTACTGCTGCTCTGCCCTGCCGAACCCATCACCTGCAGGTTTTCCTGCACAGCCGTCTCCCCGTACCGGCTGCGCAGCTTCGGCAGGGCCTTTGCTGCTCTGGCCGCGCTGGTGTATTCCAGCTCATAATGTGTCTGGGGCAGTGCCTCGCCGTTTGCAGTCAGCAGGGCCGCAAAGGCTTCCTGCGGCAGGTAGGCATCCACGATGCTGTACTGCTCGCCGTAAAAATCCTCGTCGATGCCGCCGACGCCGGTGACCGTGAGGGGCTTTTCCGTTCCGTCCGGCAGTGTCAGCGTTACAGTGTCTCCGCTGCCCACATGCAGCACCCGCGCAGCGGTCTTGCCCAGCAGCACTTCGTTTTCCGCCTGCGGGTAGGTGCCCGCAAAGGCTGCGGCACGGTTCAGGCTCACATAATCTGCATCGGCACCATACAGCACCACCCGCTTGCCGCTCAGGCGGTATGCGCTTTCGCCGTTCTCATTGAATACTGCTCCGGCACCCACCCGCACCACGTCCGGCTGGCCGACCAACTGCGCAGCCTGCTCCGGCGTGATGCCGGTGACCTCCAGATGCCAGCTGCCGCTTTTTCCGGCTGCACGGCCCGTCTGGGTGCGCAGCATCATGTCCGCCACACTGAAGATGGCCGTGACCAGGAACACTGCCGTGACGATGCACAGGATGGTCAGCCGGTTCTGCCGCCTGCGCACCCTGGCAGAAATGGGGATCAGGCTTAGATAGCTTTTCATTCCGCGCACCTCCCGAAGTCGGTCAGCACGCCGTCCGACACCTGCAGCACCCGGTCTGCCGTCTGAGCGATGCTGCGGCTGTGGGTGATCATGACGATGGTCTGGGCGTATTTGCGGGAAGCCTCCTTCAGCAGGGCGATCACCTCGCCGCTGTTGCGGGTGTCCAGATTGCCGGTCGGCTCATCGGCTAAAATCAGCGCCGGACGGGTGATGAGCGCCCGCCCGATGGCCACGCGCTGCTGCTGCCCGCCGGAAAGCTGGCCGGGCAGGTGACTGCGCCGCTTGCGGAGGTCCAGCACATCCAGCAGTTCTTCCAGATACGCCGTGTCCGGCTTCTGGTAGTCCAGCAATACCGGGAACAGGATATTCTGCTCCACGGTCAGCTCCGGGATCAGGTTGAACGCCTGAAACACAAAGCCGATGTTCCGGCGGCGGAAGATGGTGCGCTCCCGCTCTTTCATGGCAAACAGATCTCGCCCGTCCAGCAGCACCTTGCCGGAGGTAGGGGTGTCCAGCCCGCCCAGCAGATTGAGCAGAGTGCTCTTGCCGGAACCGCTCTCGCCCACCACGGCCACAAATTCGCCCTTGGGCACCGAGAAGCTCACGTCCTTCAGCGCCTGCACGGCAGTCTCGCCGGTGCCGTAGGTCTTGCAAAGGGCCTGTGCCTGCAACAGATTCATACAAAAACCTTCTTTCGTTTTGATCTGTCCACAGCATACCACCCGTTTGCTACAGCCCGGTGACTGCAAGACTACAATTTTGTAGGGATCGCCGGAGCGGGCCTGTTCCGCAGCAGGATGGTGAAGGCGGTGCCCCGGCCCAGCTCACTTTCCACTTCCAGTGTGCCGCCGTGGACCTCCACAATGGATTTCGCCAACGGCAGCCCCAGCCCGATGCCCGGCGTATCCTGCGCAAAGCGGCTGCGGTAGAATCGCTTGAACAGATGGGGCAGGTCCTCCGGGTGGATGCCGGTGCCGGTGTCCACCACCCGGATGCGCACAAAGTCGGCAAAGCGGCTGCCCTCTACCGTCACGGTGTCCCCGGCGCGGGTGTGGTCCAGCGCATTCTTGATCAGGTTGCCCACGGCCTCGCGCATCCACACCCGGTCACAGCACAGGCACACCCCCTGCTCTGCCGCGACGGCCAGCTGCTTTTGCTCCTGCCGGGTGCGGCAGGCAAAGGGCCGGGCAGTCTGCTCCAGCAGACCTTGCAGGTCTTGTTCCGTTTTTTCCAGCTGTACGGTCCCCGCATCCAGCCGGGTGAGCTTGAGCAGACTTTGCACCAGCTGTTCCATCCGGTCCAGCTCCTGTTCGGAAAGTTCGGCCAGCTCCCGCACATTTTCTGCGTCATCCGTTCCGGCCTGCAGCAGACCGTTGTAGATATTCAGAGCGGCCAGCGGCGTCTTGAGCTGGTGAGAGATATCGGCCATGGTGTTCTTCAAAAACTGCTTTTCCCGCTGTTCCCGGTCGGCATGGGCGTTGAGCACTGCCGCCATCTCATTCACTTCATGGAACAGCCGGTACAACTGCCCTTCACGGCCGCTGTCCAGCCGGGCAGTGGCGTCCCCGTCCAGCAGGGCACGCACCTGCGCAGCCGCTTCCTCCAGCCGTTTCTGCCGTCGGGCAAAATAAGCAGCGGCACTGCCCAGCACCCCGGCCGCCAGAAGGACAAACAGCCCCAGCAGCGGCAGGCACAGTGCCGGGCACAGTGCCCACGACGCGCATTCTGCCGCCAGCAGGGCCGCAGCCAGCCCGGTGCACAACCGGGCAAACAGCTGCCGGACATCGTCCTCCACCAGAAATTTCATCTCACACATCCCCGTTCCAGCGGTAGCCCATGCCCCGCACCGTGACCAGCCGCTGCGGGCTGCCGGGGTCATCCTCCACCTTGAGCCGCAGCCGCCGGATGTACACCGTGAGGGTGTTGGTATCTACATAATTGCCCTCGCAATCCCACAGGGCGTTCAGAATGGTCTCTTTGGTCAGCACCTGCCCCGGGCTGCGCAGAAACAGGCACAGCAGCTTGTACTCCGCTGCCGTGAGTTCCAGCGGAACGCCGTTCTTTTCGGCCCGGCCGGCCAGCAGATCTACCCGGATGCCGCCGGAGCACAGCTCGGTGGCCTGCTGTGCCCCGAACCCTCCGGCCCGGCGCAGCAGTGCGTGCACCCGACTCAGCAGCACCCCCAGCTTGAAGGGCTTGGTGATGTAATCGTCACCACCCAGGTCCAGCCCGGTGATGATGTCCATTTCCTCATCCGACGCGGTCAGAAACAGGATGGGCACCCCGGAAGTGCGGCGCACCTCCCGGCAGAAGTCGAAGCCGGTGCCGTCCGGCAGGGTCACGTCCAGCATCAGCAGGTCGTAGCGGCCCGCCTGCCACAGATGCCCGGCCTCGGCCAGGGTACGGGCCGTGTCCAGCGCATAACCCGCCCGGCCCAGTGCAAGGGTCAGCCCGGTGACCAGACTTTTGTCATCCTCCAGCAGTAAGATCCGCTCCATGGTGCAGTTTCTCCTTTTTACAAAAAAATGCCGGGTGCTGCCGCAGGTACGGCAGCTGCCCGGCGTGCAGTCACGCATTCTGTTGTTTGTACTGTTCGCCCCACACCCGCATGGCACCCATGATGGGCTTCAGGCTCCGGCCCCTCGCGGGCCGTTTTTTCTATTTTACGGCACAGACGCGGTGCTTGTCAAGCAGGGGCCGGGCGCCCCGCACATCCGGCTCAAAAAATTTTTTTGCAGTCCAAATTGCGAGAAATCGGCGGTTCACCGCAAAAGTTTCCGAATCGTAACCGGTCAAAAGTCACCCGCCGGTAACCAGGTTACCGCATTGTGCGTACTTTACGCCGGGCAAAAAGGGGTGTATCATGGCCTCGTCAGCCGGGGCACGCCGAGATGCCCCGCACACCCAATGCAATAATCCTGGAGGATGCTCACGGCGCCATTGCCGACTTCTCCGGCAACCCTCCCTACGAGTTCTGATTCCCGTTTCGTGCAGATCGCCTTGGAAACGCTGTTTTCAGGGCGTTTTGCCGTTTGGTACCGCAAAGGAGGTCTTTCTATGACCCAGACCGAACGCCGCCGTTTTTTGCTCAGCCGCCTGCTGGCAGAAGCCCCCGAATACCGGCAGCTGGCCGTCCCGGACGATGTCGCCGGGCAGAAGCAGCTGCTGCGCGCACTGCTCAATGTGCGCCCGCCCCGGGATGCCAGCCCGGAGTTTTTGCAGGTGCAGGACGAATACCTGCGCGCCGAGCTTGTCCCCCACTGCCCGCACTGCGGCAAGCTGCTCACGATGAACCTGCGCTGTGATGACAGCTTTGTAGAGGATGCCGGCTGGCACGCCGCCGCCGAGCGGTACAGCGAATTTCTGCGCCGCCACGAGGGGCAGAAGATCTTGTTCTTAGAGTTAGGCGTTGGCTATAATACGCCGGTCATTATCAAGTATCCTTTCTGGCGGATGACAGCCAGGAACCCCAATGCCACCTACGTCTGCATCAACAAGGGCGAGGCCGTCTGCCCGAATGAGATCGCCAAGCAATCACTGCTTTTTGACGGTGACATTGCTGCGGTGCTGGCACAGATGATCCGCGAACACGGATTTATCGTTTCCGACAGCTAAAATGTATTTCAGCAGATCTCCCGTAATATGCCGGGCCGTACCATCCGACCGAAATTTCCGTCGTAGTTCAGGTTTCCACGCAAGAATGACAGAGCATTCCCGTCCTCTCGCTGCAGTCCTGCACCCCGATAAAAAGCTGCCCGCATACCGTGTGATCTTGTCACATCCGGTATGCGGGCAGCTTGTCTTTTCTGATTTTACGCGCTTTTGGGGCTTATTTTGCCACGATCTCGTCGGCCAGAGCGTCCATCTGGGCTTCCGCGGCAGCATTGGCAGCAGAGCGGATGGCGACCACGTTCTCGCAGACCGTGATGTTCTTCATGCCTTCCAGCTCGGCGCGCATGAGTTTGGCAGCCATGGGGGCCCAGGTGCCGTTCTCCATCAGTCCGACGGTACGGTTCTGGAACGCCTTGGTCTTGAGGTGGGTCAGCAGGGACTCCATCGGCGGGAAGAGGAAGCCGTCATAGGTGGCGCAGGCCAGAACGATCTTTCCGCAGCGGAATGCCTCGGTGACGGCGTAGGACACATCGGTGCGGGTCAGGTCCATCTCCACCACCTTTGCGCCCTTGGCACGCAGCTTTTCGGCCATGGTGTGGGCCGCGGCGCGGGTATGGCCGTGGATGGAAGCACTGGCCACAAGGATCTTTTCCGGCTCCTCCGGCTTGTAGCTGGACCAGGTATCATAATAGGCCAGATACTTGCCCAGGTCCCCGGTGAGCACCGGGCCGTGCAGCGGGCAGATGGTGGCAATATCCAGTGCGGCTGCCTTTTTGAGCAGTGCCTGCACCTGCGGGCCGTACTTGCCCACGATGTTCAGGTAATACCGGCGGGCTTCGCTGGCCCAGTCGGCCTTTTCGTCAAACTTTGCCACCGCCCCGAAGCGGCCGAAACCGTCGGCGGAGAACAGCACCTTTTCGCTGCTCTCATAGCTGACCATGACCTCCGGCCAGTGCACCATGGGTGCAAACACAAAGGTGAGGGTGTGGCTTCCCAGAGACAAGCTCTCGCCGTCCTTCACCACCACACGGCGCTCCTTGGCCACGGCATCCGGGCCGAAGAACTGCTCCATATACATAAAGGTCTTGGCGTTGCCCACCACCTTCATGTCCGGGTACTTAGCGGCCAGGCGGGCAATGTTGGCACCATGGTCCGGCTCCATGTGGGAGACCACCAGATATTCCGGCATGCGGTCGCCCAGCGCTTCGGTGAGGTTAGCCAGCCAGGCATCCGTGGCACGGTTGTCCACCGTGTCCAGAATGGCGACCTTTTCATCCAGAATGACATAGGAGTTGTAGCTGACGCCGGTGGGCACCGGGTACTGACTTTCAAACAGGTCGATGGTGGTATCGTCCACCCCCACGCCCAGAATGGTATTGCTGATCTTCTGTACGCTCATAAATCCCATGCTCCTTTATTTTTATGCTGTGCCGCAGAAAGCGGCCGATTCTTCTTAAGAACAATTCCTAGTATAGCATATCGTCAGAAATTTAGCAAGAGGGATCTGCGGCTTTTCCCTCCCGGACCCCTGACCACAACCGTTATTCATCGCCCCTGCTTTCCGGCAGGCGGGCAGACACGGGGCGGCCCGGCTCGGTGTCCAGCTCCAGCAGGGCCGCAGCGCTGGCGTCATCCATCGTCTGTACGGCCCGCAATTTGCGGCTGATGGCACGGCTGCGCACGCCGATGAGATTATCCAGCTCTTCGTCGGTCTGGCGCAAACGCTGCTGCAGCTTGGAAAGCCCCTGCCCGAACTTGTCGAACTCAGTCTTGACGGCACCCAGCAGCTGCCACACCTCGCCCGAACGTTTCTGGATGGCAAGGGTCTTGAAGCCCATCTGCAGGCTGTTGAGCAGGGCCGCCATGGTGCTGGGGCCGGCCACGTTCACCTGATAGTCCCGCTGCAGCACCTCCAGCAGGCCCGCATTCACCACCTCGGCGTACAGGCCCTCGAAGGGCAGAAACAGGATGCCGAAGGCTGTGGTATACGGCGGCTCCACATACTTTTCGCGGATGTCCTTGGCCTCGCTGCGCAGCACCAGTTCCAGTGCATGGCGGGCGTTTTCCACAGCCTGCGCATCGCCGGATGCCTGCGCATCCTGCAGGTGGGCGTAGGTATCACCGGGGAACTTGGAGTCGATCGGCAGCCAGACGCTGCCGCCGTCGGCACCCGGCATTTTGATAGCGTACTCCACCCGCTGGGCGCTGCCGGGGATGGTGGCCACATTGGTGTCGTACTGCTCTGGGGCCAGAATTTCTTCCAGAATGGCTCCCAGCTGGATCTCGCCCAGGATGCCGCGGGTCTTGACGCCCGACAGCACCTGTTTCAGGCCGCCCACATCGGCGGCAAGGCTCTGCATCTCACCCAGGCCCTTGTACACCTGTTCCAGCTGGGCGTTGACCGCCTTGAAGCTCTCGGTCACCCGCTTCTGCAGGGCATCCTGCAGCTGCTCGTCCACCGTGCAGCGGATCTCGTCCAGCTTCTGGGCATTCTGTGCCTGCAAGGCCGCCATGCTTTCGGCCAGCGTTTTGCGCATTTCTTCCAGCTTGCGGGCGTTGGAAGCTTCCAGCCCCTGCAGGCGCTGTTCCATGGTCTGCTGCTGCGCGGCCTGCCCGGCATTCAGGGTGCTGCTCATACCCTGCACAGCGGTCTGCAGCGTTTCGCTGATGCCGCGCATGGCGTCGTAGTTCTGCCGGGCCAGCTCGGCCTGCTTCTGGGCAAAGAGCTTTGACTGGGCGTCCAGCTGCTGACGCACCCACTCCTTGAGGGCTTCGTCGTCCTGCCGGGGTGCCTGTTTGCCGGAGCGGTACAGCAGCAGTGCCTGCAGCAGGCAGATGGCCACCAGCAGAACGGTGTAGAGTAATGCAAGAAATTCCATAGGGTATCTCCTTATAAAATCCAAGATCCGGGCCGTGCAGATGCAAAGCCCGGACCTTTTGCTTTTTACAGTGTCTCGTAGCGGCGCAGCGTCTGGCTCCACTGCAGCTGCTCGCCGTACAGGCCCACACCGTCGGCTTCCACCTCGCCCACCTGATTGTCACAGGGGTCGGCGCGGAAGGCGCACATGGGCGGGTCAAAGGGTGCGCAGAGGGCACGGTTGGCCACCATACGCCCGGTGTCCAGATTGCCGAAGTAGTGCAGGCGCATCTTCTCATTCCCAGCACGGGCCATGGAGGCACCGGCCGAGCAGTCGGCGTACATCCAGCCCTGGGGCGCGATGTAGAAAGCAGCCCAGTCATGGCAGCCCACCATCTCCCGCCGCACCACAAGGCCGCTCTGCCACTGGGCCGGGATGCCGGCCAGACGGCACAGCACGATGAAGGTAGAGGCCATGATGCCGCAGTCGCCCCGGCGGTTGTGAGCACAGCCGTCGGTGATGTTTTCCTGCACGAAGTAGGGCGGCTGGTAGTGGTAGTGGGTGTTGAGGGTCACATAGTCGTAGATGCGCTTTGCCTTCTGCACCGGGTCGGTGAGCCCCTGGGTGAGCTGGGCCGCCAGTGCCCGCAGATAGGGCGTGAACTCCAGATGTGGCAGCTCCTCCTGCGTGTCAAAATCCGGCTGCACGGGGTCCGCCTGCATGTGCAGCGGGTCAGCATAGCGGGCCGTGGTACGGTAGCTGTACACCGCGCCAAAACGCCGGTTCTCGGCAAGGTCGGCCTCCCAATACGCCGTGCGCTGGGCAGCATCTTCCGGGGCAATGTGGGTCGGCGGCTCGGTGAAGGAATCCAGCATGATATTGCTCTGTGCCGGGCAGGCCGCCGGGAGCGGCAGCCACACCCGGACGTGCACGGTGCTGCGGCCCTGCTGCTTTGCAGCCGCAAGGGCAGCGGCAAAGGCTTCGTCGCTCATGCCGATGCTGGTTTCCAGCGTGATGTCCGCGCTGACCGCGCCGGTGCACACCATCTGCTCGTGCTCCGGCTCATACCGCTCCCAGCTGGGGTGCTGCTGGGGCGGGTCGATCTGCCGGGCTGCCAGCTCCGGGTGGGTAGCCAGCAGGGTCTCGGCAAAGGAGCGGATGTACCGCTTTTCCCCTTCCACGAACCGCCAGTCCATGGCACCGGCCTTGTCCAGTGCACGGAATTCCTCCGGGGTAAAGTCCCGCACAAGGCTTTGCAGCAGTTCCAGCGCCTGCGCTTCGGGCACCGTATAGTCCAGCGGCAGACGGCGCAGGATCTCCCGCTGGGCCAGCAGTGCATCCCGCATGGCATCCACCCCGTGGGGCGTGGGGTTTTCCGGCAGAGGGCCGGCAGGCTGCACCGGCTGGTTCTGGGTCTTTGTCCAGTCCTCCGCCAGGTAGGTGTCAATGCAGGCAATGGCCTCGGTATAATAGCCCGCCTCTTTCAGGCGGCGCACATCGTCCGGCAGGCCGAGGTTCAGGCTTGCCAGACAGGCATTCAGGTTCTTCATTGCATTCCGCTCCTCTTTTGTTCAGATTCAGCCGTTGATCTGGGTCTCCCAGAAGTTCGCAGCGTCCAGCATCCAGCCGTCGGCATCGGTGCCTGCGCCGGTACCCACGCCGTGGGTCGCATTGGGGAACAGCACCTCTTTGCAGGGCACATGGTGCTTTTCCAGTGCGCGGCTCAGCGCCGGGCGCTGAGCCGGGTAGCACAGCAGCGGGAACACATAATCGTTCTCGCCGTACCAGTGATACACCGGCGGGTAATCGTCGGTGACACAGTCAGAGATGTTCAGTTCATAGTACCGGCCCTCCAGTACAAAGGGGTCGATGGCAGCATGATAGACGGGCTTATACTCAAAGAAATTGTTGATGGGATAGCCCAGCAGCAAAGCACCGGGCTTGGGCACCCCATAGTGCTTGTAGCCCAGTTCGTCGCCGGAGAACACACCGGCCAGATGGCCGCCGGAGGAATAGCCCAGCAGGGCGTAGTTTTCCGGCTGCACATGGAACTGGTCTGCATGAGTGGTGATGAACCGGACAGCGTTGCCAAGGTCAGCCACCGGGGCGTTGTCCTTTGCCTTGAGGAACACGCGGTAGCGCAGCACGAAGGCTGCGTAGCCCATCTGGTGCAGCCGCCATGCCGTGGCATAGCCCTCGGACATATTGGAAGTCTTGTTGAGCACATTGCCGGACATGACCACCACAAACTTGCTGCCGGGCACTTCCGACGGCCAGTAATACAGTTCCACGCCATCACGGGTGGCGTCTGCGGCGATCTCCTCCGGGGAGTACACTTTATAAGTCACCTGAGTGCCGGCTTCATAGGTATCGGCCAGATAGTTCAGGGCGTCGGCGCTGTCCTGTGCCATGTTGGCGCCCACATAGTCCGACAGCGTGGTGCCTGCTTCCGGGGTGTCCGGGCTGTCCACGGCGCTCTGCCAGGTCCACACGCCGCTGGCGGCGAATGTCGGGTCGGCACGCAGGTCAGAGACGAGGGTATCCGGCGTAACGGTCAGATGGCCCGATGCGGCAGAGGCCTCCACCGGCAGGCCGGCCAGCAGCAGCGCAGCGGCCGAAGCACCGGTCACCTGCAGAAACTGGCGGCGAGAGATCTTGTTTTGCATAAAAGCATCCCCTTTTTTATAAATTCAAATTCTGATATTTCAGGAAGTGTGCTGCTCCCAGAAAGCCACCGCATCCGTCATCCAGCCCTCCGCATCGGTGCCATTGCCGGTGCCGATGGCATGGGGTGCATTTTCATAGACGTGCACCTCACAGGGCACACCGTTTGCCTCCAACGCCTTCCGGATGGCCGGACCCTGGAACGGATATCCCAGAGTCTTCAGGGTAACATCATTCTTGCCGTACCAGAAATAGGTCGGCGGGAAATCCGGTGTGATGCCGCCTGAGATATCCGACCAGTAATACCTCCAATCATACGATGCCAGATCCGCAAGCACATGATAGACCGGCTTGATCTCTGCAAAATCGTTGACGGGGTAGCCCATCAGCAGTGCACCGGGCTTTGGCACATCATAGGCCTTGTAGCCATAGCGCTTATCCGAACTGAACAGCCCGCACAGCTGCCCGCCGGAGGAAAAGCCCACGAGGGCATAGTTTTCCGGCTGCACGCCGAACTGCTGTGCATGGTTCGTGATGAACTGCACCGCCCGGCCCAGATCCTGCAGGGGGCCGTTGTTGCTGATATCCCACCAGATGCGATACCGCAGCACAAAGACGCTATAGCCCATCTTGTTCAGCTTCGCTGCCACAGCAATGCCCTCGTTCAGGTCGCCGCTTTTCATGGCCGCATTGCCGCCCACCACCAGCGCATATTTGCCATCGGCATTCGTGCCGGGGAACCAGAACAGCTGCACACAGCCCAGCGAGGAGTCGGCTGCGATCTCTTCCGGGCTGTACACCTGCCAGGTCACCTGCTTACCGGCTTCGTAATTTTCAATGACGATGTTCAGGCCGTCGGCGCTGTCCTGTGCCGTGGTCTCACCCACATAGTCCAGAAGGGTCTTGTTTTCATACAGGCGGCGCAGTGCAAGGCTGTCCGCATCCCCTTTGCAATAGGTGGAGACCCCGCTGCCTGCAATGGCCGGGTCGGAGCGGATCTCCTTCATGGTCATATCGGTGGTGATGCGCCCTTCCGCATAGGCCGGCAGAGCCAGAACGGTCGCAAGGCATAAAATAGCTGCCCCGCGTTTCAGCAGATGTCCGAACATTTCATCCATCCCTTTCCGATTTGAATCAGCCGGTGGTATGTGCTTCCCAGAAAGCCACCGCATCCGTCATCCAGCCCTCCGCATCGGTGCCATTGCCGGTGCCGATGCTGTGAGGGGCATTCTGATAAACGACCATCTGATGGGGAATGTTGTTTCGCTCCAAGGTCCGGTCAAAATCCCTGTGCTGGCCAGGCATCTCGGCAGAGCTCAACACAACATCGTTTTTCCCCCACCAGAAGTACACAGGCGGATAGTCTGCGTCTACCATATTACACAGGTTTGCCCAGTAGTAACGCCAGCCGCAGGTGCCAATGTCATACAGAATGTGGTAAAGCGGCTTCATCACTGTCAGGTCCACCACCGGGTAACCCAACAACAGTGCACCGGGTCTTTCCACCTGATAGGAGCCATAGCCCCGTTCCTTGTTTGCAAAGATTCCTGCAATCTGTCCGCCAGAGGAATAGCCCACCAGTGCGTAGTTCTCTGGCTGTACGCCAAACTGATCCGCATGGTTGGTAATGAACCACACCGCATTGGCCACATCCTGAAGTGGGGCATTATTTCCCATTTCCATCCAGGTGCGATACCGCAGCACAAACACCGTATAGCCCATCTCATGCAATTGGGCAGCGGTGGAACCGCCTTCCTCCATTTCCGAAGTCATGCTGCTGCCATTGCCAGGCACCACCAGGGCATACTTGCCGCCGGGGGTCTTGCCAGGGAAATAGTACAACTGGGCGTCTCCCAGGGAGGGGTCCGCCTGGATCTCCTCCTGGCTGTAGATCTGCCAGGTCACTTGTACGCCATTACGATAGTTTTCAGCCACCAGATTCATGGCTGCCACGCTGTCATCCACCAACTCTGGACGCATATACTCTGCCAGAGTCTTATTTTTCCAATACTCCTTACCAAGATTGGTAAGTTCCCGGCAGTAGGTATAGTATCCAGAGCCTTTGATCTCCGGGTTATCTCGCATCTCCTGCATGGTGGTCTGGGCCGTGATGGGGCCGGTACTTTCCGCAGCCCACACCGGCAGGCTCAGACAGGCCAGCTGTGCCAGGCACACTGCCCCGCACAGCAGCTTGTAGTTCCATGATCTCATTTTTTGTTCCTCCTTTGGTCCGGTCCCAACCGGACGATATGAGTTTATTGTATCACATCCCAGGCTATTGTCAAAACAATTCTGCGGCCCCGGCCGGGGGAAATCTTTCTCCCGGAGGGAGGCTTTTGGCAGCCCGGCCAAGTTTCCCGTACCAACAAAAAAGGCTCCCTCCCAGAGGGAGCTGTCGCCGCAGGCGACTGAGGGAGTTGTACGCAAAAATGGGCCCGGAGACTTTCGTCTCCGGGCCCATTCAGAACCTGTTCTTTGGTCTGCCCTCAGGCAAACCAGCTAGTCAGTCACAAGGGCTGATTAGAACTCGACCTTCCAAGCCTTCTCACTGACATCGTTCTTCACGGTGCCGGTAGCCAGGTTGTAGATAGCAGCAGCAGAACCGACCATGCGCAGGCCAGCGTTCAGAACGCCGTTAGCACCGTTCAGGAACTTGTCGCCAGCGGTCAGCTCACCATCATGCTTGCCGAAGCCAGCAGCGGAGCCGGTGCCGTAAGCACCCTTGACGCCGGTGAGCCATGCGTTGCCCAGGTTGCCGGGCTTGTAAGAGCCGTTGAACAGAACGCCGACAGTGTTCTCGACGTACTTGCCCAGGAAGCTGTTACCGATGATGGTAACCATGTTGGTGTTGAACTTCTGCCAGTTCTCGACCTTCAGCTCGGGGGCCAGGATCTCAGCCAGAGAAGCGCCACCGTTGACGTAGGTCATCTCGTTCTCAGAGATTGCGGAAAAGTTTGCAGGCATCATCATAATGAATTACTCCCTTCAAAATGTAGAAAGATATTTTGCGAGCTCACTTTCGTGTGCTCACCAATCCTTACTAGGATGGCAATAATATACCACACTTTCCAGAAATGTTCAAGTACCTTTTTGCAAAAAGTGTAAAAAATGTGAAACAAGGTCTATAAAAGTATTGCTTTTGTACAGTCCGCAGGCGGTTTTCCGGTTCCGACAAGCTTTGCCGCCGCCGGGCGGTACACTGGCTGCAAGGGGGCTGCGGCATTGAAAAGCGTGATCTACCTCGACGAGCTTCTGCTGACCAATTTTGTCCTTGCTGCCCTGTTTCTCACCGCAGCCGGTCTGCTGTGCGCCACCGTGTGCACCGGGGTGCGGCTGTGCACCGGGGCGGCGCTGGCGGCAGTGTCGGCACTGGTACTGCTGGCCCCGGAGCTGCCGGGAGCCGTGGCAGTTGGTTATAAAATTTTCACAGGTTGCGCGGTGGTGGCCGCCGCCTACGGCCTGCCCGGGCGGGGGCGTTTTGCTCGGTTGTGTGCGTGGTATGCACTGCTCAACCTGCTTTTGTGCGGAGCGGTGGTGCTGCCCGGCGTGCAGAGCCGCAACCTGAGCGTCAGCCTGCCGCTGTCACCGGGGCGGCTGCTGGCCAGCTGTGCGGGGGTGTATGCCGTACTGCGGGCCCTGCTGTACTGCTTTGGCCGCAGCGGCGCGCCCAGCGTGCCCGCCACGCTGGAGGTGGCCGGGGTGCAGCTGCCGGTACAGGCCTTCCACGACACCGGCTTTGCCCTGCAAGAGCCGTTGAGCGGCAAGGCCGTGGTTCTGGTGCAGTACCCGGCGGTGCGGCACCGCCTGCCGCAGGCAGCCCGGCAGTATCTCGATGGCTGGTTTGCCCACAGCACAGCCCCGCCCCCGCCGGAGCTGGGGGTGCATCTGGTGCCCTGCCGCAGCATCCACGGCCAGAGCATGCTGCCTGCCCTGCCCGCTGCCCTGCAGTTGGGCAAAGACCGCGCAGGCGGGCTGCTGGCGGCGTTCTGCTGCCCCACGCCGCCGGACCCTGCATGGGAGCTGCTGTACGGCGAGGATGCGGCACAGCTGCTCTTATAATACTTATTATAGGGAGGACTGCTCATGTTCCAGTTTTTGCGGCAGCTCTGGCACCGCCTGTGTGCGCGGCTGCGGTTTTGCGGCGGCGTGCAGTATCTGGCCGGCACCGCCAGCCTGCCCTCTCCCCTCTCCCCCGCCGAGGAAAAAGCCCTGCTGGCCCGCATGGCCGCCGGAGAGGCAGACGCCCGCGATGCGCTCATCCTGCACAATCTGCGGCTGGTGGTGTACCTTGCCAAAAAGTACGAGAACAGCGGTGTGCCCGCCGAGGACCTGATCAGCATCGGCACCATCGGGCTGATCAAGGCCGTGAACACCTTCACGCCGGAACGCAGCATCAAGCTGGCCACCTACGCCAGCCGCTGCATCGGCAACGAGATCCTGATGTACCTGCGCAAGACCTCCAACCGCCGTCAGGAGGCCAGCCTTGACGAGCCGCTGAATGTGGACGGCGACGGCAACGAGCTGCTGCTGTCGGACATCCTCGGCAGCGACGAGAATATGGTGGGCCAGCAGCTGGAGCAGGACGCCGAGCGCGCCGGTCTGCGCCGCGCCGTGAGCAGCCTTTCGGCCCGGGAGCGCCGGATCATGGAGCTGCGCTTCGGCCTGACCGACGGCGTGGAACGCACCCAGAAGGAAGCCGCCGACGCCCTGGGCATCAGCCAGAGTTACATCTCCCGCCTTGAAAAGCGCATCATCCAGACCCTGAAGCTCCAACTGGAAGGGCAATAAAAAAGCGCGGCCTAGTCCTTGACAAACCGCGTGGAATCGTCTATACTGAAAATACAAAAGGCGCTGGCCCATACAAACGACTAGCTCCTTACCAGATTGATCAGAAGAAATGACCGTTCAGGCTTGGGAACTTGAAGGCGGTCATTTTTTCTTTTTATCATCCCTGTGCGAGACAGTCCATGTGATCTGAAATGTAACGTAGATTGCTCCGCCAAGCAGCGAAAGCAGCATTACGACCTGTTCAAACGTCATGGTGCATCCCCCCTTTCCGCCCTTGGGCGTCCGGGGGAGGCCGAGATTTCAAGAAAAATTCGCTCCACCGGGCACTCAGGTGCCGGTAAGGAGCTCAGCCGCCTGCATTTGTGGGACGCAGCGCCTCGTGGCAGCCTTGCGGCTGCGTTTAAAGCATACCATAATTATGGGCCAATTGCAATTGCGGCTTTTTTGCACGCTCATCCGGCTGCCGGGTGGGCGTGTAATTTTTTCCACGCATAGTGGTTTGCCCCTGCGGCCATACTCCCGGTGAACTTCAAAACAGACCGGGGGCGTTTGGATGTACAATAAGGTGGAACTGTGCGGCGTAAACACGGCGCAGCTTCCTGTTTTGTCCGAAAGCGAAAAGCGGCAGCTGCTCCTGCAGGCCCACGCCGGGGATGCAGGAGCACGGGAACGCATGGTGGAGGGCAACCTGCGGCTGGTGCTGAGCGTGGTGCAGCGCTTTGCCCAGCGGGGCGAAAACCTCGACGACCTGTTTCAGGTGGGGTGCATCGGGCTCATCAAAGCCATCGACAACTTTGACCCTGCCCAGCCGGTGCGGTTTTCCACCTACGGCGTGCCCATGATCATCGGCGAGATCCGGCGCTTTTTGCGGGACAATAATGCCCTGCGGGTAAGCCGCAGCCTGCGCGATACCGCCTACCGGGCCATGCAGGCCCGCGAAACGCTGGAGAAGCAGCTGGGCCGGGAACCCACCATGGACGAGATCGCCGGGGAGGCAGGCCTGTCCCGCCGGGAGG
>OHDG01000612.1_pt1 | contig 21428 bp, 18 predicted proteins | sample 1566961 | NCBI WGS metagenome assembly OHDG01 (sample SAMEA3879539, study PRJEB24766) | human gut metagenome | biome: human-associated habitat; feature: feces | place: USA | collected 1985/1987
CCCCAGGGTTTCAGTTTCCATCAAGCCACCACCTTAATTTTTCGGGGTTCTCAAAATGCCGCGCTCTGCCGTACGCAGGAAACGCATTAAATGTTCAACCGGTTCACAGCTGTCAAGCTCCTGTTCCATGGTTGCGATTGCTTCCTGCAAAGAAAGCCCGCTGCGGTACAGAATGCGGAAAGCCTTTTTCAGCTGGCTGCGCTCTGCCTGCGGAATACCGGCACGTGCCAGGCCAACGCTGTTCAAACCGAATACATAAGCCGGCTGCCCGGATACAATCATAAACGGCGGCACGTCCTGATTTACATGCGCCTGCCCGCCAATCATGGCGCTGCGGCCGATTTTGCAGAACTGATGCACGGCAGCAAGACCGCCGATAACGGCACGGTCCTCAACCGTTACATGCCCTGCCAGAGTTGCCACATTAGACATAATAACATTGTTGCCTACAATGCAGTTATGTGCAACGTGGGTATAAGCCATCATCAAAAGGTTATTGCCGATAATTGTTTTGTTGCCTTCGCCGGTTGCACGGTTTACCGTGGTGCATTCACGGAAAATGCAGCCGTCACCGATAATGGTGGAGCTGTGTTCACCGGCAAATTTCAGGTCCTGCGGCACTGCGCCGATGGAACAGCCGGGGAAGAAGGTGCAGTTTTTGCCTACCGTAGTATGTTCATGGATAACGGCATGCGGATAAAGTTTGCAGCCATCGCCAATTACAACATCATCGCCGACAATGGCATAAGCGCTGATTTCAACGTTTTTGCCTATTACCGCGTTCGGATGCACAATCGCCGTCGGATGGATTTTATGTACAGGCATTATTACCGAATTCATCATATTCACTCCTCAAAATTAACCGCTCATTTTAATCTGCAAATTCTTATAAACGATTTGCAACTTACTATTATATATTCGCAAATCAAATCTTTTTTTCACTTTCCAAAATCAGCTTTTATAAGCGGTTAACTGCAAAATACGCCGTTTTTCTTTAATTTTTCAGCAAATACAACGTATTTTGCTAAATTATTTTTTAGCGTCCATAATCGCAAAGGTGCATTCACATTCACAGGCAACCTTGCCGTCAACCCTGCCCTTACATTCGCAAACGCCCATGTTGCCGCGGATTTTGGTAATAATCGCTTCGGTAATTACCTGGTCGCCGGGAATAATCTGTTTGCGGAAGCGCACATTGTCAATTTTGCCGAACACGGCAATTTTGCCGCGGTTTTCTTCAGGATAAAGCAGTGCTACGCCGCCAACCTGAGCCATGGCTTCAATCATTAAAACGCCGGGCATAATCGGGTCGCCGGGGAAGTGGCCAAGAAACTGCATTTCATTCATGGTAATATTCTTAATTCCCACTGCACGTTTCATTGGCTCCAGTTCAATAATGCGGTCAACCAAAAGCATGGGGTAACGGTGGGGAATAATTTTCTGAATTTCGCTTGCTTCTAATACGGTCATTTTTCTTCCTCCTTTAACTGATAGGCCCTGATTTGTTTTGCCAGCCCCGAATTAAACGCATGACCTGACTTAACGGCAATAACATGCCCTTTCAGCGCGCCGAGCAAATACAAATCACCGACAACGTCAAGTATTTTATGGCGGATTAATTCGTCCTCAAAACGCATCGGCGTTAAAACCTTGTCTTCATCAAAAATAACTACGTTTTCAATGCTGCCGCCGAGGCCAAGCCCCATTGCCTGCAGCTGCTTGATTTCATGCATAAAGCCGACTGTACGGGCACGGGCAATTTCCTTTAAGAAGCTTTCCTCTGTCAGCTCGATATCAAAATACTGGGTTCCCAGCTTCGGATGCGGATTAATGGAAACAAAGGAAATACGGTATCCGTCATATGGCTGTATGGTAATATATTTATCGCCTTCATAAACGGCAAAAGACTTCGGCACGGCGTAAACCCTGCGCACAGCCTCCTGCTTAACGCGCCCTGCCTGCAAAATCAAATCGCAGAACACTGCGGCGCTGCCGTCTGTTACCGGCGGCTCCGGCGAATTCATTTCAATGCGGCAGTTGTCAATCTGCATGGCAGCCAGTGCCGCCATTAAGTGCTCAACCGTAAAAACTTCCGCGCCGTTGGCGCTTAAAGTTGTGGCCTTTAAAGTAGAAGTTACGTTTTCTGCCATAGCCGGTATTTCCGGGCGTTCCGGCAAATCCGTCCTGACGAAAACAATGCCTGTATTTACTTCTGCCGGGCAGAGCGTCATCAGCACTTCCTTGCCGGAGTGCAGCCCAACGCCCGTATAAGATACTTTTTGGGCCAAAGTCTGCTGATATTCCTGATTCGGCATACTTTTCCTCCTGTCTGCTGTTTATTTTTTACCGGCAAAACGCTGCCGTCCGTCTTTCCAACGGTCATGCACCCAAAACCACATCGGCGGGTTTTCTATTATTTCGTGTTCCAGCACCGTAATCAGTTCTTTGGTAACATCGTAAAAATCTTTTTCCTTATCTTTGGTGCGCGGCGTGTAAAGCGGCGGATAAATCTTGGCGCGCAAAGTCCCGTCCGGATTATTGTGCATAAAAATCGGCAGTATCGGCGAACCATATAACCGCGACAAAGCTGCCGGGCCGTACGGAGTAATGCATTTTTTGCCGAAAAGCTCTATTTCCACACCGTCATCATTGGTGTCCTGGTCAAACAGCACGCCAAGCAAATGCTTTTCCTTCAGCATGCGGCTGATGGCCAAAAGCCCGCTTTTGCCGCGGTTATAAGCCACCTTCTGCCCAACCATTTCACGGTATTCGTTTATAAAGCGGTCCATCTGGCTGTTGTTCTGCTTGCGTGTGATGGAAAGCATCGGATAACCGTGCAGTGCCACCGTCGCGCCCAAAAGCTCCCAGTTGCCGAAATGCCCGGTAGCCATAATTACGCCCTTGCCTTCTTTATAGGCTTTTTCAAGATATTCCAGCCCGTCAACGGTTACAAGTTTGTCGATATTATCCGGCTTTAATAACGGAAACCGCATAACCTCAACAATCATCCTGCCGAAACGGTGCAGGCTGTCCTCGGCAATCTGCCTGGCACGTGCTTCGTCAACGCCAAGACATTCCTGCACATTGGCAGCAGCCATTTTAAGCCTCCATTCAGGCGTTGCCATAACCGCAACGCTGCCCAGAAAGTGCGCCACGCCATTGCGTATAAATTTAGGCGATACGCACATCAGCCAGCTGAAAAATTTAACTATATAATAAGCAATCACTTACAACACGTCCTGCAAAATCTTATTTCTTTAACTCTGCCAAAGCCTTTTCAAGCTCTTTTACTTTTTTCAGCAAATCGCCAACCTTGCGCAGGCTTGCTTCCTGCTTCAGCCATTCTTTGTACGGCTGCGCCGGGAAACCGGCACAAACGGAATTATCGGGAATGTTATGGGTAATGCCCGTTCTGCCTGCAAAAGTACAGTTGTTACCAATAGTGATATGGCCTACGGTGCCTACCTGCCCTGCAAAAACGCAGTTATCACCGGCGGTTACGCTGCCGCTGATACCGACATGCGCTACAACGAGGCAGTTTTTTCCCAATACGTCGTTATGGCCGAGATGTACAAGATTATCAATTTTGGTGCCGGTGCCTACAATTGTGCTTCCTACAGTTCCCCTGTCGATACAGGAATTGCTGCCGATTTCAACTTCATCCTCCAGCACAACATTGCCTGCCTGCAGAACAAAGCTATGTTTGCCGGTCTTTTTATCGGTAATATAGCCGAAGCCGTCGCCGCCGATAACAGCACCGGACTGCAAAACAACCTTATTGCCCAGCACGCAGCCCTCGCGGATAGTGGAGCTTGGATAGAACAGGCAATTACTGCCGACCTTTACATTTCTGCCGACATATACATGCGGGTAAATAACGGTGCCGTCACCGATTTCAGCACCCTCATCAATGTAAGCAAAGGGCATAACGGCAACATCTTTGCCTATTTTCGCGCTGGGGGCAATATATGCTTTGTCGCTTACAACACGTTCTACTTCAGCCCTGTGGCGGAACAATTCCAAAAGAGCGGCAAAAGCGGCACGCGGATTTTCCACCCTGATTACCGGGCGGTTATCGGGAAGCGCAGGGTCATCAAAACCAAGCACCATAACGCCTGCCTTGCTTAAATGGCAATGCTCCACATGCGGCGGAACGGCAAAGGAAATATCGTTGGCACCTGCTTCAACAAGGCCGTTAACACCGGTAACCTTTAATTCAGGTGCATCGTTTTCCAGTTTGCCATGCAAAAATTCTGCTAATTCACGGACAGTTTTTTCCATCATACAGCCTCCTGTATAACCAGCTTATTTAAAAAGCGGACGGCCGTGCCGCCCGCCAGGTTACAGATTTTTTATTTCATTTTGGCAATTACGTCTTCCGTAACATCAACGCCGCCCTGCGGCACTGCGTCTTTAATCAGTACTGCGCCAAGTCCCTTTTCTTTGGCAACTTCGTTTAATGCGGTATCAAGGCTGGCCTTTAATTTATTCTGCGCTTCAGAACGGATAACATTCATTCTGGAAGTATAATCTTCCAGCACTTTTTTACGTTCGTCCCCGGTTTTGCCTTCCAGGGCAGTGTTCATTTCATCCTGCAGTGCTTTGCCTTTGGTTGTTACTTCTTCCTGCACGGTTTTTACAACCGCAGCCTTGCTTTCAACGGCGTGCATGTCAACAACGCCGAATTCCGCGTTACGGCCGCTGCAGCCAAAAGACAACAAAGCTGTTGCAGCCAGTAAACCGGCAATAATTTGTTTTTTCATCTTTTATCCGCTCCTGTTATTTTGATTTCTTCAGTTCTTTTATTACCTCAGCGGTAATATCGTCTGCTTTTACATTTACTTTAACTTTATTAAAAACAATGGTATAACCGCGTTCTTTGGCAAGGCGCGTTACCCTGCTTTCAATATCATGGCTTATTTCCGAGGCAATTTTATCATTGCCTTCTTTAATCTTATCAAGCCTGCCGTCAATTACAGCCAGCACCTTGCTGAAAGCCTCCGGCCCCTGCTGCAAATCCTTATCGTCTTTGGCAATGTCGTCCCGCAGCTTTCCGTGCAGCTCACTGCGCAGCCCGGCAGCATATTCCGCTATGCGCTGCTGCATGGCTTCACGCGCCGGTGCGGTTTTTCCGGCAATAATTTCATTGCGCCTGCGGTTTACTTCTTCCAGCTTATCCAGCATTTCGGTACGCACGCTTTTCAGCTCCGCTTCCACCTGCTTGCGGTCTTCCGGCTTCATACGCACGGTATCAAGGCGCAACCGCAGGTTAAACAGCCTCAGCTGATAATCGTTTTCAATACTTTCGCGCTCAGACGCAAGAATTTCATCCGCCTCGTCAGCAGCTTTTTGCAGAACGGCTTTAAATTCATGCTGTTCTTCGGCCTGCTTTGCATAAAGCGAAGTACGGTAATCTGCCTCATAATAACTGCTTTTGCTGTTCTGTTTTATCTTCTGCAATAAAGCCAGTCCGCTTATTTGCTTATGGGCAATATCGGCCTGCTGGTCACGGTAAGCAAGCAGCTTGTCATATTCGGCCTGCCCCTGCTTCAGCGCTTCGTGGCGCGGATGCGCCTTAACAGCTTCTTCCCAGTTAATATAGGCTATCTTTTCGCCGGAACCGGGAATATTTCCGCAGGCACTAAGGCAAAAAACGGCTATGAATATCAGTAATAAAATTTGCAGCTGGCGCATAATACTATCTTCCTTTCATAGCCCCACAGCAAACAGGACCCTGCCGGGTCCCGTAAAATTATTTTCCGCTTTGCAAGGTTTTTGCCACTTCGTCAGTAATATCGAGACCGCCATAAACTACGGTATTTTTTTCAACTACAACTGCCAGGCCTTTTTTATCGGCAACTTTTTTAATGGCTGCTTCAATTTTCTGGAACACAGGTTCCATCAGCTCTTTTTCCTTGTTGGCGATTACTTCCTGCAGTTGCTGGTAATAACGCTGCTTTTCGGTATCGTTCATATCCTTGCTTTTTTCGTCAAAATTTTTCTGCTGGGTAGCAACTTCCTGCTTCATGGCATCCTGCACACCGGCAATATCCGGGGACTGTGCCAGAAGCATCTGGTAGTTAACCACGCCGATTGCGGATTCGGAAGCCGCCGCAGAAGCAATGCTTGTGAAAGCACCCTGCTGCAATGTAACTGCAAAGCAGCTGAGAACAAAGATTGCGGCAACAAATAAGGAAATCATTTTTACGTTTTTAGGATTGCGTAATTGCTGCATCATAATAAATATCCCTGCTTTCAAATTTAATTATATTTTTAATTATATCAGCCCTGCGTTTATCTTTCAACTAATGCCTATAAATTTCCCACAATGCGGAAATAGGGCTTGTCGTTGGAATAAACGTATTCGGCGCTCAAAAATTCGTGAATTCTGTAACGGACAGCTATTTCCGTAGTATCCGTCCCGGAAAAATATTCCGTGCGAAGCCGCCACTTATTGGTAAAATCGTACTCGCCGCGGTAAACGTTCTGCCCGTCCGGTCCGCGCCGCATGTAGCTCAGTGTTGCCTTGCCCCAGTGGCGCGCATAGCCTGCGGAAAAATCCCAGTCCACTTCGTCAAGCGTAACGCCTGCTTCGCCAAAAATTTCATCCTGTTCGGAAATGAATTTGCCGATATGCGCACGCCCGGAAATATTGTCGTCATTACGGCCGATATCGCCGTAGCCTTCAAACCAGATTTTGTATTTATCCGAGCCCATGCCGATTTCCACGCCCAGCGTGCTGGCAGGTACAAGTTTTACCGAAGGCTCCAGATTATGCCTCTGCACGGATTTTTCGTTCTTCAAATCCGTTAACAGCAAATTTTCCAGCTCCATCTGGTGCTTTTTCACAAAATCAACAGGCAGTCCACGCAGCGCTTCGGCCTTCTGGGCATAACGCTGTTTTAAATCAAGCAGCAGCAAATTTGGTATCGACTGCGATTCCATGGAATAATTTATGTCCTGCACCAGTTGCCCGACAGGATAAATTACCACCTGCACAACGGTACGGCTATCTTCACGCACCACGTCAACGGCAGCCTTAAACTCCGGCAGTTCTTTTTCAACTTCGCTGCGCACCATGCGGCGCAGAATGCCGCCAGCCCAATCCGAAGCATCAACGGACGACCCCATTAATATGTTTTCAATCCTGCTTTTAAGCTGCGGCAGGCGCTGCTGCAGCCACTCTGCCGTTCCCGGCTCAACGCCGGAAAACTGTAAATCCACAAAAACATCATCCACGGCTGCACTCCACGGTGCAACCTGAATATTAATGCTTGTTACGGCACCGGCATTAACGGAAACGCTCCGCATCTGATAGCCTGTTAACACCCTGTCGCCTACTTCCGCCAGCAGGCGTTCATAATCGCCGCGTGCAGCATTAATACTAACGCTGTCTTTATCAACAAAAAGCTGCTCAGCCACAACCTGCATGCTTTTACCCATTCTGTCAAGCAGTACCCGGCTTGTCGCCCCATTATCGGTAATCTGCACTTCAACGCGCTCTACCGGCTCGGCAAAGGCAGGCAGTGCAGCCATACACAGGCAGCACACCAAAAGCTTTATTAACCACATAACTTCTTAATCAGAACTGGCCGCCGAAGCTGAAGTGGAACCTGCCGCCGTCATCGCCCCAGCCATAGTCAAGCTTAACCGGGCCCAGCGGGGAGTTAATGCGCATGCCGACACCAATGCTGTTTTTAATAAGGCCAAGGTCAAAATCGTCTTCAAAACGTTTATCCCAGGCATAACCGTTATCGGTAAAGAGTACGCCCTGTACTTTTTTGATAATCGGGAAGCGGTATTCCAGCGTAGCCTTTAACATACTGTTGCCGCGGAACTGGTCATCTTCGTAACCGCGCAGGCCGTCATTGCCGCCCAGCGAGAAGCGCTGGCTCAAAGGCATATCGCCGTCAGCCCAGCCTGCCCCAAGGTTCAGTGCCCAGACATTTTCGCCGCCGGCACGGTAGTAATAACGCCAGTCGCCGGTGAATTTGGTGAAGTCAAAATCGCCGCCAAGGCCGGCCCATTCTACGCTGTAACCGATACGTTTGCCTTCGTGCGGGTCATAAATGTTATCGCGCGAATCAAATACACGGCCAACGGTAATACTGCGTGTCACGCCGAAGTTTTCTTTACGGCGCTCTGCAGCAGTTTCAGGATAATAGTCCTTCCAATGACTATTGCCAGGACCAAACCAATCTTCATAATACTGATTACGGTCATGTTCGTAACCATCTGCTGTTCCTTTATAAATATCATCGCGGTTTTTCAGCGTTACATAGTTGCTGATGAATTCATTATCGGTTCTGCGGCTGAAAGTAAGTTCCTGTCCGCGGCGCTTTTTATCGTAACGAGCAATTTCGTTGGCGTCGATATCATAGTCTGCATATTCGTTGGTAACATCATACAATACAATGCTGGCCTTGGTTTCCTTGTCGTCAATCCACGGTTTTACATAGGTAAATTCATAGTTCTTGTTATCTACGCCGCCGAACTCCCAGCGTACATTAACGCTGTCGCCGGTGCCGCGGAAGTTTCTGTCGCCGACGGAAACCATGCCGATAAAGCCGTCAGCATTGCTGTAGCCTGCGCCGATACCGAAAGTACCGGTGTTCATTTCCACAACGGTAATTTCAATTTCCACGGCGTTAGGTTCCTGCCCCGGGTTAAGTTTAATATTTACGTCTTCAAAATAACCGAGGTTATAAATACGCTGCATGCTGCGGCGGGCATCCTTGGCGTTAAACGGCTCGCCTTTTTTCAGCTTCATTTCACGGGTAATAACGTAATCTTTGGTTTTTACGTTGCCTTTAACCTTAAAGTCTTCAACAATGCCTTCGTTTACCAGCAAAAGCAAAGTGCCATCCGGCAGCATGCGGATATCAGCCACGCGCGCCAGAATATAGCCCTGCTTGTTATATTCTGCTTCAAGGCGCTGCACTTTGACATTAACGTCTTTAATATTAATTATCTGGTCTTTCGGCAAATCAAGGATTTTTTCAATTTCGGAAGTAGAAATTTTGGTATTGCCTTCTACTTCCAGTTTTTTATAAACAGGGTTTTCCAGTACATGGTAGGTAAGCTGCACGCCTTCCGGAACTTTGGTAAATTCCGGCTGCAAATCATAATACCAGCCCAAACCGTAAATTGCATGCAAATCTTTGGCAAGGCCTTCCTGAGTTAACTGCATGCCCGGTTTTGTGGTAACAACTGCTTCGATATCTTCGGCTTTGGTAATTTTGTTTCCTTTTACGGAAATCTTCGTTACCAGCTCTCCTATATACGGCGCTGCCGGTTCACTGGCACGTCTCTGCTGGGCCACCGGCATATTCAAAACAGGTTCCTGCGCCATGGCATTGGTCTGTGCGTTTTGCTGCATTGCCTCCTGTGCCGTACGCTGCTGTTCCTGCTCGGCCTGCCATTTCTGGCGTTCTTCCACCGTCATTGGGCGCAGGCTGCCGTCTGCTTCTCTAATCATCGGCTCTTTAACTTCAGCGGGCTGGCTCTCTCCCTCGGTAATCTGTCCGTCAGCTTCATTGCTTGTAGCAGTTTCACCAGTCACTGCCTGGGCACCGCTTTCATAAGGCTCGGAAGCTGCACCCTGCTGTGCGGTTTCAGCCGCAGAAGTTTCACTGCTCTTTGCTGCATCTTCTTTTTCGATACCGCTGCTGCCTTCACGCACAACGCCTTTGCCGGGAACGATTTCTACAATCCTGCCGCCGGATTTTTTGGTACCGTCACTTTTATAATTCGGGTCAGAAATATCTTCCGAAGGATTGTTATGCATATAATAAGTATATTTGCCGTCCTTACCCTTTTTAGGGAAAGATTTGCCTGATTCTTCCTGCGCTTTTCTTGCCTGTTCCAGCGCTTTCTGGCTGACAATCTGCTCCTTGCCGCCAATGGTCATAGTCTGATTGGCAACTACATCCGCTGCGGACTGATTCTGTTCGGCCGCCCAGACAGGCGCAGCCATCAGCATGGCTGCCAGACTCAAGGATAACTGTGCATATTTTCTCTTGTTCATTCAAATCCTCCCTAACTAATCAGCATCCTGCAGAACCTGCCTGCCTGTTCTGACAAGCTGCTGCATATCTGTTTCAGCTAAATAATTTTTATAATTTGTATTGTTTTTTATATTTGACTCAGCAGGTTCCGCTGCCTTGACCGCATCCTCCTGCCGGGTTTTATCTACCTTGCCTGTCTGCTGCATCTGCGGTTCAGCCTGCTGCACCGCAGCACTCTGCACAACTTGAGGTTTTTCCTCTCCGTCATGCGTAATGCCTGCATACCACCAGCCGCCGTAGCCCGCCAGTACCAAAAGCACTGCCAAAGCAGCTGCCAGTTTCTGCCTGTTCCATACACTGGCAAAACCGCGTTTTTCACGCAGATAGCGGATGGACGCCTCCGCCAGCATCAAATCAAGCTCCCCGCGCAGGCCGTTGTTTTTGCGGAAGCTGCGCTGGGCATTGTCCAGACTGCATTTTACATCATCTATATTTTCGTAAATATCTTTTGCCACCGCTAAACTCCTTTCTGCACAGACTGATAAATATATAATCTGTTTTTTCAGGAAATTTTATCAGGGCAAAATTTATTATATTTTCCCATATTCCGCCGTTAAAATCAATAATAACCTAAAAAAAGCACAAAAATACCTGTTTTCTCCGATTAGCTTCTTTTTAAATCGGCCATAAAATGCGACAGCATGCCGCGGATGCGTTTTACCCCCTGCTTCTGTAAACGGTAAATATGCCCGAGGCTTACATGGATGCTGTCTGCCATATCGGCAGCGCTGCGGTCTTCCAGATAAATGCCCGTCAGCACCTGCTGTTCCTTGGCAGGCAGACGCTGCAAAGCCTGTGCCACCTTATCTGTAATCATATTCAGCTCGGCTTCTTCAAACGGTGTCCTGCCAGAAGCAGCCAGCACATCAGCCCAGGCTATGCCTGCCGCATTGGTATCGTCCAGCGAAAAACTTTTTGCGCCGTCCTCCACATGCAGAAAATCAAGCATTCTGCCGCGGATGCGGTGCACTGCAAATACGCTGAAGGCTATGCCGCGTTTATAATCATAACGCTCCGCCGCCTCCAACAGCCCGAGCATGCCTTCCTGGACAAGCTCCATCGTCTGCTGTTCGGGCAGCTTGAACCCGGCCGCCGTTTTAAAAACCAGCGGCTGGTAAGACGTCATCAACTTATTATACGCCTCTTGGTCACCTCCGGCATAGCGCTGCCAAAGCTCCGTTTCTTCCTCACGGGAAAGCAGCGGCGTTTTCTGCAGCTCTGCCAGATATTCTTTCAGCATGGGCATACCTTCCTTAAATATTAATTAAACATTCTTAAAATTTACTTAAAAAGTAACTTTATATTCAACGCCATACCAGTCTTCGGTGGTATCGTAATCTTTGTTGCGTTCATAGTTAATGCTCATATGGCGCGAAATATCATACTGGGCAAAAATACTTTCATGCTCGCTGTCGGAACTTACCGTATATCCGACAAGCAGATTATCCGTCAGATACTTGCTTACCAGAATATTATACTGGTCTTTTTCATCCTCGGTAAGCTCGCCTTCTTCACGCCCAAGGCTGTGCCCCGTGCGCAGGCGTCCGGAATAAATCATAAATTCATTAAGCCCAAGCGTTTCCTTAAAGATTTCTTCCACGTCGCCCAGCACAGTCATTTCCAGGCCCACCGTCATCAGGTTCTGGAAGTCATCCTGCGTTACTCCCTGGTTTGTGCCGGTTACTTCGCGCTGCAAAGTCAGCATTTTTATAATCTGGTCTTTGGTCAGCGCCGGGTCACTGCGCAGAATCATTTCCATCTGCTCAAGCGGCCCCGTAACACGCAGGAAAATATCATAGCGCCTGAAGCGCGTAGTAGCATCAAGGTTTACCGTCGGCAGCACATCGCCGGGCACCGGCCATGCCACCGAAGCATTGTGAATTTCAAACGGCGTGCGCAGATAGGTTATGGTTCCCTTATCCACCTTAATGTTGCCGTCTATATTAGTATACACTGTACTGCCGGTAACATGCAATCCTCCGGAAAGCCACAAATCGTACAAATATTTGTTGTAAAGGTGAATATCCGGCCCAAGTGTTACCTTAACATCCAGCCCGTAGTTGCTGCTGCCTTCGGAAAGCTCCGGTATCGTAGGCATATTGACAAGCACGTCGTCCAGACGGATATCTGCCTGAATATGCGGGCGGTAGCCAATGCCGCCGCGGCGGATGCCTTCTTCCGTATCGGTACGGATAAAATAGCGCTGCGGAATGATGCCCGCCGTGCCGTTAATGCGCCCGGAGAAAATTTCCGAAGCGATTTCCGCATCTTTAAAGACGGCGTTGATGATATAGGTTTTATCTTCCTGTGCGCGCAGGGCGTAGTTGCCGGAAGCAGTTACCGTGCCTTTGCCCATCTGCACCGAAAATTCATTCAGCTGAATGTCGTTGCCGGTAAAGTCAACGTCAAGATTAATATTGTCAAATACCGTATACGCATCCTTTAGTTTCATCGAACCGCCGTGAAGGGTAACTTCGCCGTAAACAAGCGGTTCTTCCAGCGTACCGGCCAGAGTTATCTGCCCAAGGGTTTCGCCAACGCCCCACTCAACCATCGGGGTTAAAAGGTGCAGCAGCCCAAGGCGCGCATTATCAAGGTTAACCTTAATATTCATGGACGCTGCCGGATTGCGGCGCTGCTCTTTGCTGCGCAGCAAATCAAGCGGTATATCGCCGCTGGCGCTTAATTTGTAAATATCTTTGTTCAGCTGGGCATTTTCCAGGCGCAGCGTATCGTTGGCAAGGCTCAGTCTTGCCGTCAGTGCATCAAAGCCGATACCTTCAACATCGCCGTCAACAAGGTCTATATCCGCATTGCCCTGCGGATTTTCCAAACTGCCGTTCAAAGCAAGCGACATATCAACTTTACCGTTTAATTTTACCGGGGCATCCATCAAAGCCGTAATTATAGCCGGGTTTGCATGCTGCGCCGAAGCACTGATATTAAGTTCATGCGTATGCAGGTTTACCCAGCCGCCGGCATTTACGGAACCCGGCGTTTCCTCTGTTGGCGCTTTGCCGTTTGTTTCCGGAGCACTTTCGGTAAGTTTCAGTTCGTCAAAACTTAAAATGCCGTTTTGCAGGCGTCCTTTAAAGCGCATGGAATCATAGCTCAAATCTTTAACTTTTATCTCGTAAACGCGCATGTCGGCAAAAATGCCGCTGCCCCTGCCTCGTGGGTTAATCTTCAGGTGGCCGTCTGCCAGCCCGTCAATATCAAGTTCCACGCGTGCCATTTTTAAAATTGAGCGCAAATTGCCGTAAATAAAATCGACATTGCCTGTTAATGTGCGTTCAACGGCATCCAGAGAAAGCTCGGCAGCAAACCTGCCGTCGGGCGACTGTTTAAACGACGCTTCCACGCGGTTATTATGCCTGCCGTCCGCAGTAAGCGTACCAAGAATATTTTTAAGTTCTTCGCCGTTAATAAACACAGCGTCACTGCTGATGCTGCCGTTAAATTCCGGATGCGTAAGTGTGCCGGTAAGGCTGCCCTGGGCGTTAACAAATCCGTCAAGCGCCACGGTATCGTCGCTTATAGGCAGCGCGCCCAAATCCATATCGGTTATATCAAGGGTAAAATTAAGGTTCTGTGCCGCATCCATGGTGCCGCTCAGCGAAGCCTCGGTGGAAAGCGCCTTAATATAGCCTTCGGTAAGGCGCAGGCTGCCGTCGGGCGCATAATAATAGCGTCCGCTGATTTTATCTATCAAGAAACCTTCGGCGCTGCCGTCAGTCAAAAGCAGGCTGCCTTCAATTTCCGGCGAAGATATCGGCCCCATAACGCTTACTTCGTTATCAATATTGCCCGTAAGTTTAACCCCAAGCGACGCAGCTGCCACTAACGGTTCAGCGCGGATGCCTTTGGTGCTTACGGTTACGCTTACAACAGGTTCGGCGCCGCCGATATCCACCATGCCGTTAATAAGGTTATACCCCTGTTCCATGGCAACGCGGTAATCGGTTAAGTGCAGCACACTGCCGGACATGTCAATTTTGCCGTGTGCTTCGGGGAATACCAGCCCCGCAATATGCACGTTTTTAACCTGAGTATTGGCATAAAAATTAATGCCGTTCAAATCGCCGCCAAACTTAAATCCGGCCGTTGCCGTGCCGCTGCCGTTTTGCCCAACGGCTGTAAAGAAGCTGTCCAGCGGGAAATTAACCATTTTGCCGCTGCCGCTGAAAGACCCGTCAAACATAATGCTGCCTGTCAGGTTCAGCGCGCCGCCGTCACCCGCAAAAGCTGCAAACTTTTCAATTTCGCAGCTTTCACCGCCAACCAGCGCTTCAAAATCGACATCGCTCATCTGCAAATCACGCCAGCCAAGGCGGTCCATATTACCGGCAACGGTCAGATTTGTTTCGCCTTTTACGCCGGTCTGCCCGTGAATGGCAAGCAAACCGTCCAAATCAACCGTGTCTTCTTTAAACCCTTCCAAAGCAAAATCCGTAATGCCAGAAGCGTTTAAAACGGCAAAAACTTCACCGTCTTTAATATTGTATTCGCCGTCAAGGCGCAGGTGCCCCTGAGCCACGTCCACACCGGCTTCATCGAGCATTATGCGGCTGTCCACAATGGTAAAGGGCAAATTCAGATTGGTAAATTCTTCGCCCTGCAAAGCAAGTTTTTCTGCTTTAATTTCACCCTTGCCCTGAATTCTTTCAAGGTCGTTAAAATCTACATCGCAGTTTATCTGCGCCGTATTTCCGTCAACGGTAAGCGCTAAATCTTCAAGTTTTACCTCACGCCCGTCAGCTTCAACGCTGCCAGCCAGTTCAACAGGCAGCGGCTCACCGCCAGGCAGTGCTTCCGCCGCAAGCTGAATGCTGCCCTTGCCGCTTAAGCTTGTATTTTCGCCATCGTTTTCCCAGATGAGGTTCAAGCCGTCAACTTCACCGGCAAGTTTCTGCACAGGTGCGTAAGCGGCAGCGAAACCGCCGAAGTCCGTTAGCGTAAATTTTTCCGTTTTTAAAGCCAGCCGCCCATGGGCATTACTGTCTACCACACCGGCAATTTTTAATTCTTCACCGCCGTAAGCCACAGTGCCGTCAACGGCGAAATTCGGGTTGCCGCTGCCGTCAAGAGAAGCGTTAACGCCAAAATCCCAGCTTCCGTGCGGAGTTTCTACCGATACGGTACCGTCTTCAATGGCAAGATAACCATAAAAAGGCGTTTCCGAAGAATCGGAAGGCTTTAAAAAGTTACGCAGGTTCCACTCATCCTGAGCGTTCATTTTTAAATACAGCTGCGGACGCACCAGTTCTATATCCGACAGAGCGCGTGCAGGCGCAGCAAGAGCCTGCAAAGGCGAAACGGAAAATCTCGCCTCAGGCACCTGTGCAATGCGCTCTCCGTCCGTGCCGCTTACCTCTAAACCGTAAGCAGTAAATTGCAGGCAGCCGTTCCAATCAAAACGCTCTACCGTAACGGTACCGTTTATATAATTTTGCGACATGGTTTTAACAAGCGCCGGCACCTGCGCCAGGTACTGCGGCGCAATAAATTTAACTGCCGCCGCATAAAGCGCTGCCGTCACTGCCAAAACCAGCAGGAATATTTTCCAAAATCTGTTCATATCTGCCTCCGCAGAAAAAATTATAATTTGACAGTTTATGTATTCTACGTTAAAAATAATCTTCCTGCTGTTTCAAAACAGAAAAAGCATTACACCTTAAATTTTACAAGATGTAATGCTTTTCAATACAAATTAGTTCAATTTTATTCTGCTGTCTGTTCAGCAGCTGCCGTATTTCCGTTTTCGGGAGCAACACTTGCAGCATTTTCAGCGGCAGGCTGTTCTGCGTCAGCAGTATTTGCCGGTGCACTGTCACTAGCCGCGTTTTCAGTTTGAGCTGCTGCATCAGCGGCTTGTGCAGCAGTATCTTCAACCGGTTCGGGGAAGGTTCTCGGTTCCGGTACGGGAACACCTACGCCCATGGAAGTATTGAGGGCTGCTTTAGAAGTGTTGTAGTTATAGAGAGCCTGGTAATAGTTTGTTTTGGCCTGCGTCAGGGCTTCCTGCGCGTCCATAACGTCGATATTGGTACCAACGCCCGCCTGGTAACGTACAACTGCAATGTGGTAATCTTCTTCCGCACTTGCTACGGCAACCTGAGCAGTTGTAATGCGTTTTTCAGCCTCGCGCAGGTTAAGGTAATCTGTGCGTACTTCAAGTTCAACGTTATCTTTTATCTGGCGCTGGGATTCCTTTGCTTTGGCAAGGTTTTCCTGCGCTGCATGAATCTTAGACCACGTTACGCCGCTGTCAAACACGTTCATGCTTGCAGTTACGCCAACGCTCCAGTTTTCATCGTCATCTCCCGGCCAGTCGCTGCCGTTGCCGCCCCAGTTGTTGCTGGCATTAGCGTATACCTTAGGCATATGCCCGCTGCGCGCAACTACCAGTGCCGCTTCTGCCGAATCTATGGCGTATTCAGCCTGTTTCAGTTCAGGGCGGTGCTGCTCGCTGTAAGCCAGGCAGTAAGCCATATCATTATCGTAAGGCACATACTGCAGGCTGTCTTTTAATTTCAGCGTGGTATTCAGCGGCGTACCGATAATATTATTTAAAGTTGCTTCAGCAACATCATATTCGTTGGAAGCGGTAATATAATCCTGCTTGGCATTTGCAAGCTCAACTTCACTGCGCAATACGTCTGCACGCGCTACAATGCCTACATTATACTGGGCAATAACATTATCCAGATGTGCCTGCAAACGGTCAACCGATTCCTGACGCAGAGCTTTCATGTTGGTTGCATTAAGCATATTAAAATAACCAGTAGTTGCGGTTTCTTTCATTTCATTATAAGCCTGTTCTTCAGCGGAAAGCATGCTGCGGTAATTAGCCTTGGCCTGGCCAATCTGCCCCTGCAGTTCGCCGCCCGTAAAAATAGGCAGGCTGGCAGTAATAGAGTTGCTGTGAGTATTTCCGATTTGTTTATCATTACTCAAAATTCTACCGGCAGCATCACGAAGTATGTGATTATCAGCATATCCACCACGTCCAGATTCATGGCTCAAGCTGATGCTGATGCCGCGCGCCCCTTTAGCAGCACTGTAATCAGCTTTAGCAGCTTTTCTGTTGTATTCTGCAATTTTTACACTCGGATTGGTAAGCAGCGCCCTCTGGATGGTTTCTTCCAAATCCAGCTCCAAAGTAGCGGCAAAGACGGACTGGGAGCACAGCACGCTTAATGCAGCCGTCAGTGCCAGCACGTTTTTTGCTTTTTTATAACTGAACATTTCATTTACCTCCAATCATTGACTGATTAGTCAGTGCTTAAATTTTATATTTTTTAACCCTAAAAGTCAACTGTTTTTTCAAAAGTTAACAAACTTTTAAAAATAGGTGCGCACACCAACATAGGTGTTGCTTTTGCTGCCATGGCGCAAATCGGTCTGCTCACCCAAAAGCGAGAAATTATCGTTTATTTTAAGCTCGCCGCCAAGTTTTACTTTGGTATCGTCAAAATCATATACCTGCGTATAAAGGCGGAAACGGTCGGCTATATTATAGCCAAGCCCCACGCCGAACTCGCCCTGCATGCTGCCCATGCTTACATCGGCGGCGTCAAACTGCTTGCCAAACTGTAAATCCAGCTTGTTGCTGTCGCCAAGGTCATAGCCGCCCAGGTAAAAAAAAGTGTCGTCCTGCGGGCGGAAGGTTACGCCCAAATTGCTGCGCCAGTCGCCGCCTTCCGCGCTGTGCGTAACGTCGGCGCTTATTTCTGCCGTTTCCAGAACGCCCAGCATGCGGTTGGCTTTTTCGCTTGCCTCGCGTGCATTATGCAAAGTGGCTTTTAAATCATCTTCGGTCTGCGGGTCGCTGGCAACTTTTTCCAAAAGTTTGCTGGCTTCTTCAATTCTGGCACTTGTTTTGGCCATGTTCTCTACAATTACGGCAAAATTCTGTCCGGTATGCCCGGCATTAACCTCGTCGATAATATTCTGCATGCTGTCGGCCGTTGCGTTCATGCGCGCCGACATTTCGCTCAGCTGCTTAACCATGCTGTTAATCTGCTGCTGGTTGTCAACCGCCACATCAGCCATTACCTTGGTAAAAGTATTCATGTTGGCGCTGATGTCTTTCATATTGATGAAACCCTCACGCAGCGACTGCTGCACTTCCGGGTCGCCAAACACATTGTCAAGAGCATCGGCAATGTTTTCCAGTTTTTCAAGCGCATCGCCGGACGCGCTCATAAAGGTGTCAAACCCTCCTCCGGGAACACCTTTAACCCTGTCACCGTCCTCCAGAAAAGCGCTTACCGCACGCGGCGGCGGCTGAATATCGACAAATTTTTCACCTAAAATGCCGTCGGAATTAATGGAAAACGTCGATTCCTGCGGAATGCGCACATTGTCGTTAATTTCGGCGGTAACTTCAATGCCGTCCTCGTTAACGGCAAGGCCTTTAACAGTGCCTACCTGCACACCGGCATAGCGCACCATGTTGCCCTCCATCAGCCCGGCAACCTGCGGGTAATCTATTGTAATGTCGTATTTGTCACTGCCAAAGCTGAATGTGCCCAGAAAGGTTATCATCGCTGCCAAAATTGCGGCTCCGCCCAGGGTTATTGCGCCTACTTTAACTTCGCTGGAACTCATTTTATCACCTGCTCTTTAATCTCGCGCCCTTCTATAAAGGCCTTTACAATCGGGTTGGTGCTGTTTTTCATTTCTTCTGCCGTGCCTATGGCAACAATATGCCCTTCATAAAGCATTGCCACGCGGTCCGCCGCGTAAAACGCCGACTGCATGTCATGCGTTACCAGCACCGAGGTTACATGCAGCTGCTCCTGCGTCTTTTTTATAAGCCGGCTGATATTGCGGCTCATAATCGGGTCAAGCCCGGCCGTCGGTTCGTCATACAAAACTATTTCCGGGTTTACCGCAATGGCGCGGGCAAGCCCCACGCGCTTTTTCATGCCGCCGCTAAGTTCCGCAGGGTACAAATCCTGCGTACCGGGCAGGCCAACCAAATCAAGCATCTGCGTTACAATGCCCTGTATTTCTTCATCGCTTTTATCAGTATGCTGGCGCAGCCCGAAAGCGACGTTTTCGCCCACCGTTAAAAAGTCAAACAATGCCGAATACTGAAACACCATGCCCATTTTCATGCGCAGGCGGTTCCAGCCGTCCTCATCAAGCCCGCTTACATCTTCGCCCTGAATGAAAATCTGCCCCCCATTCGGCTCCAGAAGCCCTATCATCGAGCGCAGCACCGTACTTTTGCCGGTGCCGGAAGGGCCAAGCACCGCCAGCGTTTCGCCCTTGTAAACGTCAAGGTCAATATTATCCAGCACCGTATGCGTGCCGAAGGTGATATTCAATTGGCGCAAACTGATAACCGCTTCTGCCATTTAATTTACCTCATACATACAGCACTGCCGATAAAAAGTAGTTGGCAATAAAAATTAAAATTATCGAAAGCACTACGGATTCCGTCGTAGCAAGGCCTACGCCTTCGGCGCCCTGTTTCGCGCCCAGCCCCTTATGGCTTGCCACAATGGCAATAATGCCGCCGAAAACCATGCTTTTAAGCATGCCGCCGGTAACATCAAAAATATCGGCAAATACTTTAATGGAATTAACATATGTAAAGTTACTGATGCCTGCGTAATAATGGGCAACCACCCAGCCGCCGATATTGCCGATGCCGTTGGCAAAAACAATAAGCACGGGCATCATCAGCACCGCCGCCAGAAAGCGCGGCACTACAAGGTATGTTATCGGGTTGGTGGCCATTACTTTTAAGGCGTCAATCTGTTCGGTTACCTTCATGGTGCCAAGTTCCGCCGCTATGGCAGCACCTATGCGCCCAGCAACAACCACGCCGGTAAGCACGGGCACAACGGAAGATGCAGCACCGAAACGTACAAATTCCGTTGCCGTCTGCAAGGCAAAAACCATGCCGGTAAAAAGTATCGTCATCAGCACAATGGGCAAAGAATCGGCGCCGAGCCTTGACATCTGCCTTATGGTTTCCCTGGCATCCGCATTTTTCAACCGCGCAGCCGTATCCAGAAACAGCTGCATTATGCGCCCTGTATCGTGGCACGACCTGATGACAAAACCGCCCACGGCCGCACATATTTTTTTCAGCATCGGCCTCTTCCTTTCCCCCAAAAAATTTAAGTTATTTTTATATAATTCAAGATAAAGAAAAAATTCCCTGCTTATTTTAAACCGGGCTTTTTAACGTTTTTGTAAATTTTTCAGCCGGTAACTTCAACCATAATGTCTGCCGTGCCATCCACGATAAAATTCATGGTTGTTTTCTGTTTGGCAGGCGTGCCCGCAAGAGCCGCCGCAAAGCCGGTATCCTGCTGCTGCGCTGCCATATCCGGGTCCGGCAGGGCCGCTATATCCACAATGATTTCGTTATTCTGGTCCGCATTGTTAATATCGGCAATAAAATCTTTTAAAGTGCGGCGCTGCGGCTTTTTGGCTGCTGGTATGCCTTCTTCCTGCTGGCGTTTCATCAATTCCTGCATCCACGCCAGGCTGCTGCCCCCGCGCACATTCAGCGCCATTTTGCCCTGGCGCTGCTGTTTGGGTACGGTAAATTTAACCGTTCTCGTAAATTTTTCCGCACGGTAAGGCTGCAATTCCACATCAATAGCCAGTTCTTCGCCTGCGCGCACGTTAAGCTTCTGCGGCCGCGCGGAAATTATTTCCGCAACTTCCGGCTCGGTGCCAAGCACCACATTTGCTTCTATGTTATAAACGTCAATTTTTTCAAACTTATTCTGCGCCAAAAGCGTTGCCGCCTGCACCAGTTCCTGGCTTATCATTTTTAAAATACCGGCATCCGCATAATACATGTTTTCGCGCTGAATTTTAATTTGTTCGCCGCCGGCGCTGCGCCCGTCAATACGGAAGTTAAAACGTGCCGTGCCGCCGCCTTCCCTGTCCGCAACGCGCGTAACGGTGTTGTAGGTTACGGCGTCAACCATCGAAGGCAAAAGCGCATCATCGTCAATAAGCTCCGTGCGCGCACTGCCGTTAACGCCGCGCGAAGAATCGGTAACGGAAACATACATGGGTATTACCTTCGGCGGAGCGCCTATTTGGGCCGCAATACCCGCGCTGCGGTCCCTATGGTTGCCCCGAGGTTGCCGACTTTGTAGGCGCTTTGCAGATTAGGCAGCGAAGCCAGAATCCAGGCCCGCTCCAGAAAATAATTGCTGTCGCCGCGCTGCATAAAGGGATGCCCAAAAGCAAGCAGGCTGCCGTCATCGCCCACCCAGGTTACAGTGCCCAGTGCGCCAAGGCGGATATCACCGCGGATTAAGGAAACGCCGATAGCGCTGCCCGGCTCGATGGGCTTGTCGGAATTAAAACCGCCGCTGC
>OHDG01000635.1_pt1 | contig 20872 bp, 16 predicted proteins | sample 1566961 | NCBI WGS metagenome assembly OHDG01 (sample SAMEA3879539, study PRJEB24766) | human gut metagenome | biome: human-associated habitat; feature: feces | place: USA | collected 1985/1987
AAAAAAATCAAATATATTTAGTTTGGAGGCTTTATTATGAAAAAAAGAAATCTTATTGCAGTTTTGATGATGACCGCGGCTTTGGATGCTGGATGCGGTGCCAAGGCTGAGACAACCACAGCAGCGCCTACCCAGGCGGAAACAACCAAGGCAGAAACAACGCAGGCAGAAACAACCCAGAGCAAGACAACTCAGTCTGAATCGCAGAAAACAGAGGAAAAAACGGAATCTGTGACAGGAAAGATTGAGGAGATCAAGGATTTTATGTTCACGATCGAAAGCGATAAGGGTACCTATGCAATGACATTCGATACCGCACCGGAAGGCTTATCAGATGTTAAAGAAGGAGATGAGGTAACGGTAACCTATACGGGAGAGCTCAATGAAGTGGATGCGTTTACAGGAACCATTATTTCTGTGGAGAAAGCAAATTAATGTGATGTGAAAACGCTTAAATTTATCACTGGATGCCAGGAATATTCATAGGCCCGGCTGGGATATGTATTGAAGATTTTTAACAAAGAATTACGGCCAAAAACCCGCTGCTATATGGAAATCATGCAACAGCGGGTTTTTGGCCGTATTTTATATGGCCGATAATGTTCTACACTAAAATATATAGGTGTGTATGAATGCTGAGAAAATCATATGTATTTATTTTCGCCATATGCAAGTAGATATTTCTAAATTTTCATTGCTCCCTCGGCTTTTTCATTGAATAAAAAAGTGCATTGGTTGTATAAATTCCTTGATTGCCGGCGCATCAGCGCCGTTTTTATTTTCTTTTCCATTTATCTTTTTATTTATCTATTGAGTGCGCCGCCTGATGGCGGCAAACGCCTGACGGCGAGCGAACAAATTAGGGGAACCTGGTATAATCCACGATAATTACCGATCCATTACACGCAGGATAAATTTTCATGTGCAAGGAAGCTGAATGAGGCGATGCCGGTAGCATCGTCGATTGAAGCTGACGCGGCAGATGGAAATTTAGACAAGTGAAAGGGGCGGATAATTATTGTGGATTATACTAGGAATCAGAAGAAAAATAAAGGAGAAGCATTATGGGAAAGATTAAAGTAACAACCTGTGATATTGAAGGACTTTATGTGATCGAGCCTACTGTATTTAAAGATGAAAGAGGCTATTTCTTTGAATCTTTTTCTCAACGGGAGTTTAATGAAAAGGTGATGCCTGTCAATTTTGTACAGGATAATGAGAGTTTCTCTACTTACGGTGTATTACGCGGCCTGCATTTCCAGAAACCTCCTTTCACACAAAGCAAGCTGGTGCGTGTGATCAAGGGAGCGGTACTGGATGTGGCTGTAGATATCCGGAAAGGTTCTCCTACTTTCGGAAAGCATGTGGCTGTAGAATTGACCGGAGAGAATCACCGGCAGTTTTTTATCCCCCGCGGATTCGCACACGGCTTTGCGGTACTAAGTGACGAGGTGTTGTTCCAATACAAGTGTGACCATTATTATGCTCCGCAAAGCGAAGGAGGAATCGCATGGGACGACCCCGATCTAGGCATAGACTGGCGACTTCCGGCCGACAAGGTTATTTTGTCCGACAAGGACAAGAAACATCCGAGATTGAAAGACTATCAAACGGATTTCGACTTTAATCAAAGTTTATATTAAAGGCAGTTTTGATTCTGCGTTTGTCCGGTTTTGCCAGTGAAATTAAAGAAGCCGAAAACTGCACACCGGACTATCGTAACGTTCAGGGCAACATTTCCGAAGATTGACCTATAAAAACAGGGTGCACCTCCTACGAAAGAGATGCACCCTGTTTTTATAGGTCAATATCTTTATATCACTTCTTCTCCATCCCCTCCTGAGGAGCATTAAGTCCTGCCTTCAGATTTTCAAAGAATTCACGTCCGAACAAGATCCATGCGGAAGCGCCCGCCACTGCCAGGAAAATAAATCCGACAAGAATCACCTTCTTGCTGGTTCCCGAAGGCAGCAACGGCACACTGGCAGGTTCCACAACGGCAAATACAGGTTTGGCCTCCTGTACTTTGGCCCGTGCCACCTGCAATTGGGTAGCCACCTGGCTATACACCTGATATGCCAGATTCATATCATTCTGCAACCGTTCTCTCTCCGTCAAAGCACTTTGAAGGACAACCCCCTTGTTGGCATCCATGTAATTGGCATAATTCTGCTGGGCTACATAATACTCCTGCTGGCGTTCCTTATACAATTGTTCCAGATAAGCACAATCCTGCTGGGCTTTGGAGACCCTGTACGCTGTGATATACTCCTGAAGCTTCACCACTACCGTGTCTGTAATGGCGGCCGTAACCATCGGGTCCTGCAAAGTCACCGTCACTGTGGTGATGCCGGTTTTCTTATCCACATCAGCAGTAATCGCCTTACGCATGGCTTCCACTTTCTTCGCCTGATCTTCTGTCAGGTGGAAAGGATCCAGCCTGTTCCCTTCTTCCTCTTCCTTATCGGAGAAGAGAGATTTCACCCCGCCTATAGCCGCCCCGGGCAATCCCATAACAGCACCCCACCACGGAGCTTTCTGCTCATCGAGATAAGCTACAAAAGTAGTATCCACCTCACCGTCCAACGTAGTGACATGTGCATTAAACAGTTCCAGAATGAAAGGAGTAGACGCTACTATATCCGGGAAAAGAGATACGTTCAACGCATCCGCCTCACTGCCCAGACTCATGCCTCCGATCCCCAGCATGGCAGCCATTCCCGACAGGCTCCCCCCTCCGCTTTTACCGGATTCGGGAGACAATGTCACTTCCACCGTATATTGCTTGGGAATACTCAGAGCGATAATCACCCCTACAATAGCACCTATTCCGGCAACCTTCAGCAGCATCTTTCGGGCAGCCCACAACTTACGGACATACTCCATCAAATCAATTTCCAACTCCTCGTCTTCCCGTGGTCTTTCCGTATTATTCGTATAATTCTTATCTTCCGCCATACTGTTTCTATTTTAAGATATTAGCAATAGATGCAATCATAGTAGCCAACGACGCACTGGTGGTTGCTATGGACAAGGTGTTCTGCAAAGACCAGTTGCTCTTTTCCTTCACCGGAACAATCACCTCACAGCCCGGCTGGATCAGCTCACGGCTACCTTTCTTCGCTCTCTTCACCTGACCGTTCATATATACAATATACACCTTGCTCTTCTTCGCACGGAAACCGTAACCTCCGGCCTGCTCTATATAATATTTCAACGTCTTGCCATCTTCAAATGAAACGGTATTGGGATACATCACAGCCCCGCTGATACGTACCGTGTTGTTGTATTCGGGAATTTCAATCACATCCCCCTCACGCAATACGATATCCGCACTGGAGCCGGGTTTAAGCATCGCTTTTTCCAAATCGATACCCACATAATAGATATCTCCCAAATCCAGCCGGTTGACATCAATGGAGTCCTTTCCAGTCTTGGCCATGTCCAGAACCGTTTCCATACGTTTGCGTTCATCGGCATTGATACGACGGCTTAAACGGGCCCCTTTGATATAAGCAAACGGAGTCACTCCACCTGCCTTCTTGATCAAATCGGAAAGACGTTCGCTCTTCTCTGTCAGCGCATAATCACCTTCATACAAAACCTCACCGGTCACCTGCACATTCACCTGTTCCTGATAAGCAGGGCTCTTACGCACATATACCTGATCGTATGGCTGCAACACAAAACCCGGTTCTCCGTCTATCACAAAACCGTCTTTCAGAGAAAACGAGTACATTTGTCCTATGGTGGAAACCGCTTCCGTACCTTTGCTATCCTTGATACGGCGGGAAACATCCACACGGACGGTAGAAGCCGATTCCATCAATCCGCCAGCCTGGATTATAATATCCTCCAAAGTCGTATTGTCGGCAAAAGTGAACTCACCCGGACGGGCAACCTCACCATACACCATGATGCTTCCCACATCCTCCAAGTCATGAATACTGGGAATATAAAGCACATCATTACGCTGCAAAGGTACATCGGGTGCAGTACCGTCCATGATGCCTTTTATATCTACTTGAATAACCTCTTTCTTCAGATTCTCGCGCTCGCGATGCAACACCGCACGTCCTGTAAAGGCATCACCCATAAGGCCTTCAGCCTTTTCCACCAGTTGGCGGACTGTATTCAAGGTTCCTCCGAACTGATAAATGCCCGGACGATAGACAGCCCCCTTGATTTCAAGCTTGTTCTCAAAACGGTCCAGAATAGCTTCAGCAGTCAGCGCATCACCATCTTTTACCTGGAATACGGAATAATCAATATCATCAATCGTATAAATCTGATACTCCTTTCCGTTTTGACGAATCATGCGGAGAGAACGGGTATAGGCATCCCCCGAAAATCCACCGGCATACTTCAACAACGTGGCAACACTTTCGTTGTTTTTCATCTCGTATTTCATGGGGCGTTTCACATTACCCTCTATGCTAACCAACGCCTCGTATGGAGGAACGATGATCACATCGCCTTCCTGCAAGCGGATATCATCATTGATTTTACCTTTCATAATAAAATCGTACACATCTACGGTAGCGATTTTCTGTCCTCCGCGCACTACTTGTATATTGCGCAAGCTACCGATATCGCTCACGCCACCGGCACGGTACAGTGCATGAAACACGGTAGAGAAAGAAGACAATGCATAAGTTCCCGGTTGGAACACTTCCCCCATCACGTTCACCTGGATCGTCCGGCTGTTTCCCAAAGTAACCTTGATTTGTGAGGACGGGTTCTGTTCATTATCAAGCCCTGCATAAATCTTATTCAGTTCTTTACGCAAATATTGGTTGGCTTCGGCAATAGTCATGCCGTTCAGATAAATCAATCCCAAATCGGGGATCGTGATAGATCCGTCCGGAGATACATTATCGCGGATGGTGGCCTGGTTTGTACCCCAGATGTCAATGATTACCTCATCACCCGGCCCCAGACGGTAATTAGGAGGAGTAGCCAGATTCACACTCGGCTCGAATGTAAGGTTTCTGGTTTCAAAAATGTCCCGTCCGTACACCTTATCCTTCTGCATTTCTTCCATATCGCCCATGCCCATCCCCTCGTAATAGCGATTGGCAGAAACACTGTCCGACAAGTTCTTCCCTACCACTCTGCCCGCAGCCGGACGTTGGTCGAAAGTAAAATTCTCTGTTACATAGATATCTTCCTGCGTCTTTGTCTTTTCACGCAAACGGTTCCGATTTTGCATCGTTGCATTTGCGTCTTTATCAGCAGACCCATTTTGCTGTTCATAAAGTTTCTTTACACGCTTAGCCTGTTCTTGTGTCACTCCTCTACGGGCTAACTCTGTAGCAATCTGACGTTGGTCTTTTCCTTGTTGCATGCCCGTCTTCACATATTCCAACACCTGTTGGTCACTCATAGATTGCTGTGCAAGCACAGAACCTGAGAGGGCAAAAACTAAGACCAGTACGGATAATAGTTCTTTTATCATATAAATTCAATAAACTTAGTAATTTAGCAGCCGCAAAGGTAGATATTATTTTCGATATAGGCGAGTATTATTTCATAAAATATCCCTCTAACAAATATAAAAACGGCTGCCACCTGACGGTGTACAGCCGTTTATTCTTTAATAATCCGTTAGCAGAATTCATTCATACTTCATTGCACAGCCCTCCTTCTTAAAAAAGGTCTGCAAGGGTAAAACTTGTGCAATACCATTCCGGCCGGATCAGCAATACATATTGACGATGGCTTCGTACAATTCCTGTTTACCGCTTACTTGCTTGGGCTCACCATTCTGCTTAGCATAAGCCACTACATCTTCCAGTGTCAGCTTGCCTTCTTCAAATTCTTTGCCTTTGCCACTGTCGAATGAAGCATAGCGGTCTGACAACATCTTGCAGTAAGGAGATTCATTAAGCAAAGCAGCAGCACTTTCCAATGCACGCGCCATAGCATCCATACCTGCAATATGAGCGATAAAGATATCTTCCAGATCAGTAGAGTTGCGACGTGTCTTGGCATCGAAGTTGGTACCGCCATTACCCAAACCGCCGTTGCGGATAATCTGCATCATGGCCTGGGTCAGTTCGTAATTGTCGATAGGGAACTGGTCTGTATCCCATCCGTTCTGATAATCGCCACGGTTAGCGTCAATAGATCCCAACATTCCGTTATCTACCGCAACAGCCAGTTCATGTTCAAATGTATGACCAGCCAACGTAGCATGATTCACTTCAATGTTCACCTTGAAATCCTTGTCTAGCCCGTGAGTTTTCAAGAACCCTACCACAGTTTCGGTATCCACATCATATTGATGCTTAGTCGGCTCCATCGGTTTGGGTTCAATCAGGAAGGTACCTGTAAACCCTTTGCTCCGGGCATAATCGCGGGCGATGGTCAACATCTGAGCCAGATGTTCTTTCTCACGCTTCTGATCTGTATTCAATAAAGACATATACCCTTCACGTCCACCCCAGAACACGTAATTGGAGCCACCCAGTTCGATGGTAGCGTCAATAGCGTTCTTTATCTGGACAGCAGCGCGGGCAACCACATCAAATTCGGGGTTTGTAGCAGCCCCGTTCATATAGCGTGCATGACCAAAAACATTTGCCGTACCCCATAACAATTTGATTCCGGTTTCAGCCTGTTTCTGTTTGGCATAAGCAACTATCTCTTTCAGATTCGCTTCATATTCCTCGATTGTATCGGCTTCCTCACACAAATCCACATCATGGAAACAATAATATTCGATTCCCATTTTCTGCATGAATTCAAAGCCGGCATCCATCTTATTCTTGGCAGCCTGCACCTTATCGGCATCACCGTTCCAAGGGAATTTCTTTGTTCCGCCGCCAAACTGGTCACCGCCCTCGGCACACAACGTATGCCACCATGCCATAGCAAACTTCAACCAGTCTTTCATCTTCTTTCCGTTAATTACCTTTTCAGCATCATAATAACGGAACGCCATCGGGTTCTTACTTTCCTTACCTTCAAATTTAATCTTTCCTATACCGGGAAAATACTCTTTTGTAGCCATAATTCTTTACTTATTTTAATAACTTGTTCTAATTTATCTACTATTTTTTTTCAACACGCAGGCGGATAGCCATTTCTTTATCCGAAAGTCCTTAAAAGGCAGCCATCGCTCTCTCCAGATTGGATTTCCAGCGGGCATACGCATCATCGTAAGCAGTGCGCTGTGCCACATCAGGCTCTATCACCTCCAGTTTTTCCAATGTGGCAAATGCCTCGTTGTTATCTTTATAAACACCCGCGCCTATGCCGGCCCCCTTGGCGGCGCCCACCGATCCATCCGTGTCATACAGTTCGATTACAGCCCCTGTCACTCCCGCCAACGTTTCGCGGAAGATAGGACTGAGAAACATATTGGCATGTCCGGCATGAATCTTCTGTACAGGGATACCCATCTGCTCCATGATATCAATGCCGTATTTAAACGAGAACACGATCCCTTCCTGTGCGGCACGAACAATATGCTGCTTTCCATGCAGGTTAAAATTAACTCCACATATAGAGCATCCTGTCTCTTTATTTTCCAGCATACGCTCCGCCCCGTTGCCAAAAGGAAGAATACTTACTCCGGCACTGCCGACAGGAGCCTGTGCCGCCAGCCTGTTCATATCACTGTAAGAAATACCTTCGGGAGCCACATTACGTTTCACCCACGAATTCAATATACCGGTACCATTGATACACAACAATACTCCCAGACGGGTCTGCTCGGCAGTATGATTTACATGGGCAAAAGTATTCACCCGGGATTTCGGATCATAATTCACCTCACCGTTCACGCCATATACCACTCCCGATGTTCCTGCCGTAGAAGCAATCTCTCCCGGATTGAACACATTGAGCGACAAAGCATTATTAGGCTGGTCTCCGGCGCGATAGGTTACAGGAATTCCCTCTTTCAGGCCCAATTCTTTGGCAGCCCATGCATTTACACGCCCCTGCTCGCCAAAAGTCGGTTTGATATCAGCTATCAGCGAACGGTCGAATCCATAATAATCCATCAGGAAGCCCGCGACATCATTTGCCTGAAAATCCCAAAACATCCCTTCGGACAAACCGGACACCGTGGTACAAATATCCCCCGTCAGTTTCATAGCGATATAATCGCCGGGCAGCATTATTTTATAAATACGTTCGTACACAGCAGGCTCATTCTCTTTAATCCATGCCAGTTTGGAAGCGGTAAAATTCCCCGGAGAGTTCAGCAGATGAGAAAGACATTGCGTTTCCCCCAATGCCTCAAACGCTTTCTGCCCGTATGGAACCGCCCGTGAGTCACACCATATAATAGCCGGACGTAATACATTTTGCCCTTTATCCACACAAACCAGTCCGTGCATCTGATAAGAGATACCGATAGCGGCAATTCCATCCGGACCGATCCCACTCCCGGCCATGACAGCCTGAGTTGACAATTTCAGATTTTCCCACCAATTTTGCGGATCCTGCTCAGCCCATCCGGGGCGGGCAGCCATAATAGCAGCCTCTGCTTTAGGGAAGAATGCAGAAGAAACACACTTTCCGGTCTCTGCATTTACCAAACTCGCCTTTACCGACGAACTGCCAATATCATAACCTAATAGGTACATTTAATTGAAAATTAAGAATTTTAAAATAATAGTCTCTGTCCCGATGCTTATCAGCATTATCCTTCCAAGGAAAGGCCGGTGAAGAATCCCAAAACATATACCGATTCCCCGAAACGACCAGGCGGAGTATTCTCACAGCAATCACAACAAGGCTAAAGTTATCTGTCTGTTATCACTTCGTTCCCGACTTATTATATATTGAACGGTCGAACTTATAGAAGCGTGCCGCCCTGTGGCATACACCTACCTGTTTTTCTTCCAAAGGTACTACATATGGCATCAACGCTATCTTCTTATGGAAGTTCCTTACGTCAAACACCTTATCATAAATCAACTGATAGACAGTCCGCAACTGGGCCGCCGTAAACTTCCGGGGAAGCAAGTCGAACATTGCGGAAGGAGCATATTCCACATAATGGCGTATATGCACCAATGCATCCTGCAAAATCTGGAAATGGTCGAACGCCAGGCTTTTCACCTCCGTCACAGGTGTCCAGCAAGCATCGTATTTATCAGACAGCTGTTCGAACCGTCTGTCAATCTTCACCAGTGTCAGGTAAGCGATAGTCACAATGCGGTCTATTTTCTTCTCGTCCAAACGATGAAAACGTTCCAGCCACAGCACATCCTTAGGGTTACGGGTACGGTCTTTCGATCCATACGCCTTAAACTGGGTAAGCTTCACATTCTTCAGGCCCGTCAACTCATTCAACACCCGCTTGGCCGCCTCGTCCAGATCCTCATCGTCATAGATAAGGCTGCCCGGCAACTTCATGTTATTATATCCGTCCTCGGACTGTTTCCCCACCTGCCTTACCAACAGGACACGGAACTGCTCTCCATCAAACCCAATCAGCACACAGTCCACAGATACATGTAAATTAATCGTCTGGTTTATTTCCGACATAGTAATATGGCTTTTATCATTTCCGGCAGCAAAGATAAATACTATTTTTCGAATTACACAAAACAATATATTTATTTTTATCATGTTCTAAAACATTATTTTCCAATATAATAAATATCGTCTATTATACAATATGACATCTTAATCTTATCATATACACTACAATATAGAATATACAGGAGTTGTCCCGTCTTCTTTTTTCCCTTTTTCCAAAGGGCTTTTATCCCATTCAATCCCCTATTTCAGACGTTTGGTTAAAGAAAAGCAATCTTTACGCCAAAAAATTAATAGAATAAAGTTGTTTATTCACAATAATTTTCTTTACTTTTGCCCATTAAAATCTAAAGATTACTCTATGAGAAAGAAAATTTTGGTCTTGGACGACAAAATAGCAATTGCAAAAGTCCTTTCAATCTATCTGGCCAGTGATTATGATTGTATTTGGTTACCGAATGGCATCGAAGGGGTAAAATGGCTTCAGGAAGGTAACATACCAGATTTGATTATATCAGATATCCGTATGCCCGAAATGCGTGGAGACGATTTTCTGGAATGGATAAAATCCAATCAGTTATTCAAACACATTCCGGTGGTTATGCTAAGCAGCGAAGACAGTACCACAGAACGCATCCGCCTGTTACAAGAAGGCGCGGAAGACTATATTGTCAAACCTTTCAATCCCATGGAGTTAAAAGTAAGAATTAAGAAAATCATTGAGTAAATCAGCATGACCTTTCTGCTTTATATAGGAAAGAACAAGGATTTTTTGCGCAAATTCAGCAAGCTCGAAAATGTCCAGATGATTTATGCCCAAAACTACCAGGATGCCATTACAATTTGTGTCAGGCTGAAAGTACGTGAGAACATCATTGTCCTTCACGAACAAGGGGAGATGAACGGAGATATTGAGCAGGTCGGTGCTTTCAGGAAAAAGTTCTATCAGGCATATGTCGTACTCATTACGGACAGGCTGACTCCCGAAGCCAGCAAAGTCTATCTGAACAGCGGAATAAACGATACCGTCAGTTTGCACATCACCACCGCCCGGCTAAGGCAGAAAATAGACATCATCAATAAACGGCAGGAACTGCTATATGCACATAACCGGAAGAAAAAAGACGTGAGGCATTTTATCCTTCCCCAATGGAAGCGCTGCTTCGATATCCTTTTCTCCGGTGCAGCGTTAGTCTTCCTGTCCCCAGTCTTTCTGCTGATTGCCATAGCCATACGTATGGAAAGCAAAGGACCTGTTATTTACAAATCCAAACGGGTAGGAACGAATTATACCATTTTTAATTTCCTGAAATTCCGTTCCATGTATACGGACGCCGATAAAAAGCTGAAAGACCTTGCCGGTCAGAACCAGTACCAGCCGGAAGGCACTCCGGAGATTGCCAAAGATTTCTCGATGGAAGAATTAGGAGGACTGATGTTTGGAGATGACGGTGTTATAGATAATGGCGGAATGCTGGTTTCCGATGACTTCATCATTCCGGAAGAAGAGTTTATTTCCAGACAAAACGCACTGGATGAAAGTCCTTTCATAAAAATAGAAAAAGACCCGCGGGTTACCAAGGTAGGACGCGTTTTACGAAAATACAGCCTGGATGAGTTACCTCAACTGGTCAACATCTTGAAAGGCGACATGTCTGTGGTGGGGAACCGTCCTCTTCCACTCTCTATGAAGCCGAACGCCTGACAAACGATGAAAGTATCGAACGCTTCATGGCGCCTGCCGGGCTGACCGGCTTGTGGCAGGTGGAAAAACGGGGGGATGCCGGAAAATTATCCGCTAAAGAACGCAAAGAATTAGATTTGAAATACGGTAGAGAATTCTCCTTTTTCCTGGATATGAAAATCCTGTTCAAGACTTTGACAGCTTTTGTCCAAAAAGGAGATGTTTAAATAATTTGTTTTAGGAATAAAAAGGGGATTTATTATATGGGTAAAGTATGTCTTTTTGTCATCTGTATGTATTGTTCTATCCACCATTTAAGCGCACAACAGGAAGAGCAGCAAACACAACCGGTACAACAACCTCTTGTGACACAGGATGATATATTGGGGAATATGAATGTGGATTATGCAAAGATAAAGCTGCCTCCGTTAAGTGTCCTTTATGAGAATGCACGCAGCACTCCAAGCTTACAGATTTTAGAGAAGGAGAAACAGTTACAGAAAAAGCTACTATCGAAAGAGAAAAGGAACTGGCTGGGGTTTATCCATGCCGGTGGAAGTGCTTCTTACGGTATAGCAGACAATGTGGCCAGCAATACGGATGTCAACACCCCACTTATTTACAGGTATGTAGGCACAGAACAGACTTCGTGGAATGTGGGAGGCGGCATCAGTATTCCTTTTGAAAAGCTGTTCGACCTCCGGGGAGGAATCAAGCGCCAGCGAATCCAGGTGGATATTGCCGAGTTAAGAAAACAGGAAGCATACGAAACCCTTAAAATACAAATAGCTCATTTATATGTCCAAATTTTATCCAATATAGAAACATTGCAAAGATCAGCTGAAAATATAGCTTTATATAAAGGTGCATCGGCTGTTGCAGAACAGGAATATAGAAACAGACGTACCTCTATTCATGATGTGGCCAAGACTAAAGAACAGGAATTTGCCGCTAATCAAGACTTTGCCTTACTACGCTCTACTATTAACGACCAGCTGCTGACCCTCGAAATAATCTCCCACACCCCCATCCTGACCATACAAGGAGAAAAGGACGTTCAAGAAACAACGATACAGGAACAGGAAGAAAACAAGAGGCTAAGTAAGAAAAAAGACAAAAAGGAATAAGAAACATGGAATTATTTAAATACATAGTCAAGTTTATCTACCGTATCCGTTGGTGGATGGTTATATTTCCATGTATAGCCGGTATCATAGCATGGTTTCTTACCAGAAATCTGGAAAAAACGTATGATGTGAAAACCACCATCTTTACAGGAATCATCTCCGGATACAACGTAGATGCCACCGATACCCGAAACGCCACCGTGCACATGAGTAATTTAATGAATATCATTACAACGGAACGCACACTGAAAATAGTATCTCTGAAACTGCTTGCCCGCTGTCTGGTCTATGGAGATGCCGAAAGAAATACCAGTTATATTTCAGCCATACATTACCAGCAGCTGGTTTCCGGCATTCCACGAGAGTTACAGGCATTGATAGACAAGCAAAACGAAGAGAAGACCTATCATAATCTGGTAGCTTTTGAACGCCCGTCCGTCAATAATTTCATCTACCAACTACTCAATTATACCCACCCTTATTTCAGCGTACCTCTACTCTCACAACATATAAAAGTAGCCAGGTTGGGAAACAGTGATATGATCGAGATTGCTTATAGTGCCAACGATCCGGGAATAGCTTATAACACACTTGAGATTCTGAATGAAGAGTTTGTCAAACAATACCATGAACTACGCTATGGAGAAACAAACAATGTGATCAAGTTCTTTCAAGAAGAACTGGCCAGATTGGGCAAAATGCTGACTGCCGCCGAGGATTCTTTAATCGAGTACAATATAGAAAACCGCATCATCAACTACGGAGAACAAACCAAACAGGTGGCAAGCATGGACGCCGCTTACCGGATGATGGACAATGATTTGCTTGTCAATTACTCCACCAGTAAGGCGTTGATCGATTTCTATGAATATAAATTAGGTGATGTGGCCAAATTGATCCGTACCAACAATGAGTTTATGGACAAACTCCATCAAATGTCCCAATTGAACACCCAGATCTCAACCATGGAAATCACTCCGGACGAAAAGAACCGGAAAAAGCTGGAAGAACAAAAAAACATGTTAAGTAACGCCGAACAAAACATCAACGATCTCGCCCTGAAACTAAGTGCCGAAGCCGCAAGTACAAACAATGTATCTTATGAGACACTCATCAGCCAGTGGCTTGACCAAATAGTCCTTGCCGAAAAAACTAAAGCCCAAATGGAAGCACGAGATATAATGAGAGAGAATTTAAATGAAGATTTCCTTTATTTCTCCCCCATCGGCGCTACCCTGGGCCGGAAAGAAAGGCATATCGGCTTTGTGGAAAGCAACTATATGTCTACCATGGGAGCCTTGAATGCAGCCATCTTGTGACAAAAGAACCTGGAAATGACCTCGGCTTCATTAAAAATCATGAATCCGCCCCTGTTTCCACTGACCTCCTCCCCCACCAATGCACGCATGATTATACTTGCATCCATACTGGGGACTTTACTTTTCATCATTGGCTATTTTCTGATTATAGAAATACTGGACCGTACCCTCAGAGACAAAATACGTGCAGAACGAATTACCGGAGGAACAGTTATCGGCGCATATCCTAGAGAAAGCAAGTTAAGATACAGACGTTATAATAAAGCCATAAACAAGATGGCCGTCAGGCAACTCAGCACCGCTTTACTGCCTCATCTAAATACACAGGAACAGCGGGTCATCAATCTGTTAAGTACAGAAGAGAAAGACGGAAAGACCCATGTCGCCCGCCTGATAGAGGAATATTGGAGCAGCATCGGCCTAAACGTCCGCCGCATTACATACGATGAAGATTTTCTAAGCGAAGACAGCCAATATGTACAGGCAAACAATTTGAAAGAACTATGTCCCGATCTGGAAAAGGATGAAATACTTCTAATCGAGCACCCGGTCCTGAAAAGCAATCCTCTGCCTCCGGCTTTGTTAAATGAAGCATCCATCAATCTGCTGGTTGTCCGTGCCAACCGTACTTGGAAAAATACGGATCAGGCACTGTATGAGCATTTGTTACAAGTTAAACAAAAAGAAGTACCCCTCCTTTTCTATCTGACACAAGCAGACAGAAATACAGTGGAAGACTTTACAGGACAATTACCTCCTTACACGAACTTTAAGAATATGGAATACAGGCTGTTCCAACTCGGACTGACCGCCATTGAATACAAAGGAAAATAGATAATGATAGCAAAAGAAATAAATATAACCCATACAGGTCAAATTCTGGCCAGCTTCATTATCGGACTGTGCTTATGCCTATGGACAGCCCTCAACATGAAGCCCTCCATAGGAGTTGCAATAGGGTTCATACCTTTTGCCACGCTTTTTATCTTCATATGCATAAACAGACCCGTCATTCTGCTGGCCATCACCTTTATGCTGAATTACCTGATAATGGGAATTAACAGATATCATTCCATCCCTATTGCCATTACCAATATCTTTGATTTGCTCTACGGCATCATGTTGGCCCTTATTCTTCTGAAACAGTTGCAAAGCAATCATCATTTCAGGAAAATACTAAACGTCTATACCTGCATCACATTGGTCTGGCTGCTATATTGTATCATCAACATAGGTAATGGTATAACCGGTGAATTTTACATGGAAGCATGGCTTCGTATTTTAAGACCCTGGGCCTTATACCCTATTCTGACCTGTATTATTCTATCCATACACTGCAATCGCTACACTTTTATCCATTATTTTTTAATACTATGGGGTATCATGACCCTACTGGCTGCCGCAAAAGGATATTGGCAAAAGAACAAAGGTTTTGACAGTACCGAGCTAAGCTGGTTGTGGGCCTACGGAGCACGTACCCATTTTATCCATTCCGGCATCCGCTATTTCTCATTTTTCACTGACGCGGGTCTTTTCGGTGCCAGTATGGGATTATCCTGCACTGTTTTCACACTTACTTTTTTCTATACAAAGAACCTATTTCTCAGACTCTTCTATTTAATAGTGGGTATGGCAGGATTTTATGGTCTGTTAATATCGGGAACCCGATCGGCCATAGCTGTACCCATTGCAGGGCTGGGGCTCTTTCTGTTCCTGTCTAAAAGTTGGAAAATAGGCATCATCTCCTTTATCCTGCTTGTCGGAGGGATAGGAATGCTGAAATATACCAAGATCGGAGAGAACAATAAGTTGATCCGTCGTATGCGTACTGTCTTTGACACAGAGGATCAATCGATGATGGCTCGTTTCGAGAACCAGAAAGCACTGAATGCCTACATGGATGAAATGCCCTTCGGCATAGGCATGGGAGCCATAGACGGGGTAGTTCCTCCCCATAACAAATATTATTTCGTTTCCATCTGTCCTTCAGACTCCAGTCTGGTAGATGTATGGAAACAGATGGGAATAGTGGGACTGTGTGTGTTTTTGGGTATGCATGCCATTCTATTTCTATCGGGCTCCTACATCCTTTTATTCAAAATCCGAAATCCGGAAATCCGGGGACCGCTGACAGGTATGTTATGCGGTTGTGCAGGCATACTGGTAGCTTCTTACGCCAATATGGTTTATTTCCAGTTTCCTAACGGACTCTTGATTTATTCTTGTTTCACCTTTGTTTTTTTAGGACCTTATTTAGATAAACAATACTCAGAAATACATGGACTACCGACAGCCTGACCTATCCGTCATCACCGTGAACTATAACGGTTTTCACGACACCTGCGAATTCATTGACTCATGGGCAGCCACAGTATTCTCTGTCAGTTATGAAATGATAGTCATTGACAATGGTTCCACTGCCAATGAAGCCGCCTTGCTACAAAAAACATATCCTTTTATCCAAGCCGTACGCAGTGAGCGGAACTTAGGATTCGCCGGAGGTAACAATCTGGGTATAAACCTTGCAAAAGGAAAATACCTGTTCTTGCTGAACAATGATGTTTGTATGGTCAAAGATGCCATACCCTTGTTGATAAAACGCCTTCTGTCCTCCGACAAGATAGCAGGTGTCTCCCCGTTAATCCGTGATTATGCAGAACCGCACGCCATACAATTTGCAGGATACACCCAACTTTCGCCCATTACCTTAAGAAACAGAGCCATAGGCAAAGGGAAAATAAATAAAGACCACTACCCCGCCCAAAAAACGCCTTATCTGCATGGTGCCGCCATGTTACTGAAAAAAACAATAATAGACAAGCTTAGCCTGATGCCCGAAGAATATTTTCTATATTATGAGGAACTGGACTGGTGCACCTATATCAATAGGGAAGGCTACGAACTATGGTACGATCCCGCTTGCGAAATATGGCACAAGGACAGCAGCTCCACCGGAAAAGAAAGTCCGTTGAAATACTATTACCTGAGCAGAAACAGATTATTATATGCCTACCGCAATCTCTTTGACTGGAAACTTCCGGTTTCCATCTTATACCAGACAATGATTGTATGTCCCAAAAACATACTGACCGCCTTGGGAAAAGGAAAGAAAGCCATAGCCAAAGCACATTGGGAGGGAACAAAAGCATTTTTCAAACTTAGAAACAAAGACAAACAGCCATGATATTTCTAGCATACATAGAACTACTACTTTTCGCGATATGTGCCTTTACTGTTTTTTACCTGCTGGTGTACGCCATAGCGGCAACAGGCAACCGCACCGACAAATATTCCGAATCAAGAGTAAAACACCGTTTCGCCATTCTGATACCGGCCTATCAGGACGATGACTACATACCCTATACCGTCAAATCATTTCTGCAACAAGAATATCCTATAGACTGCTATGACATTATCGTCATTTCAGACCACCTGAAGCCGGAAACAAACAGCTGGCACAATATCCCATCACCCTGTTGCAAGCCAGATTCAAGAAAAGCTCAAAAATGAAATCTGTCAAAGCTGCCATGTCACAATTACAAGAAGGACAATACGATATCGTTTTAATCATGAATGCGGACAATGTAGTGGACACCAACTTTCTTGAAGTTGTCAACAATACGTATGCCAGCGGCTCCAATGCCATCCAAACCCATCGCATCTATCAGGAAAGACCCAGCAATGTCAGCATATTGAATGCCATCACCGACGAGATAAACAATTCCATTCTTCGTGCGGGGCATGTCAATTTGGGACTTTCAGCTTCGCTGAACGGCTCCGGAACCGCAATAGACTTCACTTGGTTCAAAGAAAACATCCGTCATTTAAAAGACGATGACGATGAAAAAGTCATCGAATCCTTGCTGCTCCGCGAACGGATATATGTGGAATATTTAAATAATACCCATGTATATGCCTTGAAGAATAGTGGAAAGAAAAAATTCTATACCCAACATAGCACTTGGATTAAAACCCAATATTATTCCCTGTTCACCAATATCGGTAATCTGCCCGGCGCCATTTTAAGTGGAAAATTTGATTATGCCGACCGTATTCTGCAATGGTTCATTTTCCCTCGCACCATCCTGCTAGGTATCCTCCTCCTGTTCAGTTTCCTGTCCGTATACTTCCACTGGAGCGCCTGCCTAAAATGGTGGGGATTATTACTCACTTTCTTATTGACTATGGCAATAGCCACTCCAAACTACTTGGTGGACAGCAAATTCAACAAAGCCATGAAAGCTATCCCCTTTCTGGCGGCAGGCATGATATTCAATATGCTTTTAAGAAAGAAAAAATAAAAGCCCCATGCTATCGGAAATTATACATATCATGGAATATACGCTATATATCTACCTTTCCGTCAGTGTGGGGTATATAGTCCTGTTTTCTGCCGCCTCTCATTTCTTCAAACAAAAGAAATATCCCGCGACTACTGTCCGGCAACGTTTTATCATCCTTGTTCCCGCCTATAAAGAGGATGCGGTCATTCACGCCTGCGTCACTTCCGTTCTGCGCCAAACTTATCCGGCAGAGCTTTACGACCTGATAGTCATATCCGACCACATGCGTCCCGAAACCAATGCCTCACTGCGCAAAGAACGCATCGGCTTGATAGAACTGCATGAAAAGGAAAGTTCCAAGGCAAAAGCCCTGCGCATTGCAGCAGAGACCATCACAGACCAGCCATACGATTATGTCCTCATACTGGATGCCGATAATCTGATCTCACCCTGTTATCTTCAAGAACTGAATAAGGCAGTTTCACAGGGTATAAAAGCCATACAGACACACCGCAAAGCCAAAAATATGAATACAGACATAGCCCTATTGGATGCCGCCATCGAAGAGATGAACAATTCCATCTTCCGCAAGGGACACATCCGGCTGGGATTTTCATCTGCCCTTACCGGCTCCGGAATGGCTTTCGATTTCCGATGGTTTGTCCGGAACATCATCCATACCCATAGTACGGGCGAAGACAAAGAACTGGAAGAACTCCTGCTCCGTCAAGGCATTCACATTGAATATATAGACACCCTAGAAACATTGGACGAAAAAGTCCGGCAACCGGATGCCTTGCGTAACCAGCGCCGCCGCTGGATAGCCACCCAGCTTTTCCTTGCATTAAAAATGGGACGTAACCTCCCCACAGCCTTACTGAACGGAAACGGAGATTATCTGCTGAAAACCCTCCAAGCCTTTATCGCCCCCCGCAGCATTCTGTTGGCGCTCATCGGATTCTTTTCATGTGTTCTCTGCATTTTCTCTCCGGCTTCTTCCATAAAGTGGTGGATTTTGCTTATCTTGCTGAACGGTGCGTTATACCTGGCCATTCCGTCCAATATGAGATATAAATACATGAGCAGAATCCTCAGGCAGACACCTTATTTTGTAATCATTATGCTTCTCAACTTGTTTCACTTGAAAGGAATGGCACAGAAGTTCAACCATACACAGCATGGATAGAATTATGAATATAAAAGAGTACTTACAGCAACACCCGCAATGGAAAAAACGGATACACGGTTTCATCATGCATCCGGTAAAGACACGCCCCTATTGGTGGATACGCGTATGGCAGCCTTTCTACATAAAAAAAGGCCGGGGCTCAGTCATTTATTCCAGTGTACGGAAAGACCTTCCACCGTTCCACCTGTTCCAGATGGGAAAATATTCGGTAGTGGAAGATTTCTCCTGCTTGAACAATGCCGTAGGCGACATCGTAATCGGTGATTATTGCCGGATAGGACTCGGCAATACGGTCATCGGTCCCATCCGGATAGACAACGGGGTCAATATTTCACAAAACGTAGTCCTGATAGGATTAGATCACAATTACCAGGATATCACTCAAGGCATCATCGAACAAGGTATCACCACTTCTCCTATCCACATCGGAGAACATACCATCATAGGAGCCAACGTGATTGTACTGCCCGGAATCACCATCGGCAAACATTGTTTTATCGGTGCCGGGTGTGTGGTTACCCAAAACATACCCGACTATTGTGTCACGGTAGGAAATCCCGCACGCATTATCAAACGCTATAACCCTCAATCACAAACATGGGAAAAAATATAAAAATATTAGTATGTGCCCATAAGGACAGCCGGCTACCACAGCATGAGTACTTCTGTCCCATACAGGTGGGGGCCTCCCTAACCAGTGCCCGATTCTTCCCTGTACTAGATAACACAGGAGATAATATATCCGACAGGAATCCTCACTTTTGTGAACTAACCGCCCATTATTGGGCTTGGAAAAATCTAAAGTGTGACATTATAGGGCTCAATCATTACAGGCGCTTCTTTGATTTTCATCGCCCGTTTCCGGCTTTTTCACCAGACAGGAGTTTCATCAACATAGATTCATTTCTAAAAGAAACTTACCGATTTCCTGATTTAGAAACCTTATTAAATGATTATGACATCATCCTCTCTCCCAAGCGTCATTATCCCTATAACGTCGCTACACAATACGCCATATTCCATCTAGTCAATGACCTCAATTTGCTGAAAGAAGTCATTCAACACCTCACACCCGAATATGCTGAAGCTTTTCATACATTCATGTATCACTGCAATGCCTATTCCGGATATAATATGTTTATCACCGGACGGAAACATTTTGACGAATACTCCCAGTGGCTATTCAGCGTATTGTTTGAATTAGAAAAACGGGTAAAACTGTCCGCCTATCCGGATCAGGCACGTCTGTTCGGCTATTTATCAGAAAGATTGATCAATGTCTATTGCATAAGGCACCGGTTAAAGATAAAGTATGTTCCCGTCATCATGCCCTTGGAAGAAACGTTTCAGAATCCGAGCAACCTGCTTTATACGCTTCGCCGACTAAAGAATGATCTTATTTATAAACTCACAGAATTATAAGTTATGCCGTTGGTTTCTGTCATCATCCCTATATACAATACAGAAAAATTCCTGCCTTTGTGTATCAGCAGCGTCTTAAACCAGACACTGACAGACATTGAAGTACTGCTGGTTAATGACGGAAGTACGGACGGAAGCGGGAAAATATGTGACGAATACGCCTGCAAGGACCAACGAATACAGGTAATACACACTCTGAACCAAGGAGTCAGCCATGCACGAAACCAAGGACTGGAAACCGCAAAAGGAGAATATATAGCTTTCATGGATAGCGATGACTGGATAGAAACGGATACCTTAGATTTGCATCCGAGGATTACAGATAAAATAGAAAAGATAAATTTGTG
>OHDG01000654.1_pt1 | contig 20199 bp, 17 predicted proteins | sample 1566961 | NCBI WGS metagenome assembly OHDG01 (sample SAMEA3879539, study PRJEB24766) | human gut metagenome | biome: human-associated habitat; feature: feces | place: USA | collected 1985/1987
GTCTACATGAGAAGTCTTCTTTTTGGTTCTTTCCCTAGTTCTCTGTACCACACCATGTCTTGGATTTGTCTCCCCTACTGCTATCTGATAGGGAACTTTCATATCTGACATAACACCTGCATATCTTTTTACGTCTTTCGGCTTTTCAAAAGAAGATAATGAATATTGTCCCGGATCTTTCCCATCCGCCAATGGATTCAACACAAAATTATTTTGTTCATAGGATGGCAAAAAAGATGCTTTATCGCATTTCCCACTTCTACATGCCCTGTAGACTTTGATTGCTTCACTCCTTGCACCTTCCGGTAATTCAAATCTGTCAAAATAGTCCGGAAATATTTTCGCAATCTGCCTTATTGCTCCCTGTTTTTCCAACGTATTCCCCTCTTTTACAAACAACTGTGACAATCGTATTATCTCATATGCCTTCTCCCTTTGTCCAGTCTATATTGCATATCTGCTTCTAAATTCTATGTGAATTATTTCCGCATATTCCATATTTATACTATCGTTGCTTCACTATTATTACATCGCACACAGCAGTCGCAAGTCTTACATATTTTCTGTTTTTCCATGCATTTTTTATAACTGCACTTATTCTCCCGGATTGTAATGCTGCTTCTCTTTGTTGCATGACGGTTGTTTTCCGGTTCAGTAACAGTTTCGCTGTATGTGTCGCCAGTACCTCTTCTTTTAGAAACTGTTGAAGTATCTGCAGATAATCCCGGATTTCTTTTAATTTGCGGTCTCTATTCAGTAATTTGCGAATATGATGTTCTTCTCCTCCGGTATTGTGGTCGTGTCGTCTGTGATATGCCAATGTCTCATCCAACTGAAAGAATCCTCCCTCCTCTGCTGCTCTTGCCGCAATCAGGAAGTCGTGGGGAATCTGATAATTCCCTTTTGTCCAGCTTTCATACCAGTCTCTGCGATAAGCCATGACCATTCCCGGCCATTGACATTTATAAAAAATTTCCTCTACCGGGACGTTACGTACTTCCCCGGTTTCATGTGCATGTGTCGGTGCCATAATACTGTGAATTTCCTGTTCTTTTTCATCCATGAGATTGAATTTACAACAAACACTTTTGGCTCCGGGATTTTTCTCCATAACACGACACATTTTCTCTATTTTATCGTTTTTCCAGATGTCATCCTGATCTGCAAGGAACACGATTTCCTCATTACACAGACTGCATGCATAGTAGAAATTGGAAGGATATCCTTTGTTTATCTTATTCCGATATAATTTCCATTTACCATCCAAGCCATTCTTCCGAATGAACCGTTCTATGATGGAAACGGTGTTATCCGTAGATCCATCATCGCACAGAATCACTTCTTCCGGTGCTTTAGTCTGCCGGAGTATTGTGTTAAGCTGTTGTTCGATATATGTTTCTCCGTTATAGGTTCCCATGCACACCGATACGGTCATCGTTGCTGTTTCTCCTTCCGTTTTACACGAGTTGTTTGTACACCTTCCGATATTCTGCGATCATTTTTTCCACAGAATTTTCTTTTTGAATGATTTTCGCCAATTCTTCACCCTGCAATAGTTTTCCATCCTGCTGTTTCACACTGTTTAGAGCCAGTCGCACAGCTTCCGTAAATGACTCCTGATCCCCCGTTTTTACCGCAATACCCTTTGAATCTTTCAATTGTTCCGCAATTCCTCCCGCATCAAATCCTACCACAGGGGTTCCGCAAGCCATAGACTCCAGGGATGTCGTGGCATAATTCTCCGCAATTGAAGGTAGTACGAACACATCTGCCATGCTGTAATACTCTGCCAGTATTTCTGTGCTTTGTATGTTGGGAAGCGGAATAACATTGGTAAGTCCGTCCAACATGGAATCATTCTCTTTATTCCATCCGATCAATATGACTTTTGCTTCCTTTTCAAGAGTCTTCGCCATACGCAGAATATATTTTGCCCCTTTTCTGGGATCTCGATATCCTACCGCAATTCCCAACACCAATTTATCTTGTGAAGAATAACCATATTTTTTTCTGCAAGTTCCCTTATTTCTAGGATAAAAAGTATGCGTCACATCAATTCCGTTGTGAATAGTGATACATGGGTATTTTCCGAAGAATGATTTTTCAGTTTCGGCTGTCAACCAGGCAGACGGTGTTACGATCACTTTCCGTTCTCCCACTGTAAACCAGTTCTTTTTGTATTTCCACATATAATGGGTAAAATCAAAGAATTGACTGGTGGGATAATTATGCAGATAAGGGCAGTTGCCACATCCTGTCTTCCATTTTTCACAATCAAAAAAATACCCACAGTTTCCTACGAACGCGTGGCAGTCGTGAAAAGTCCATACGCAAGGAATAGCATGTTCGTTGATGTAATGGAACAGCATCGGAAAATTCAGATAATATCCATGAAGTGCATGCATATGAATAATATCCGGTTGCGTGCTTTCGATATAGGCAATCAGTCGTCTCGTTGCGATTCGGTTCCACCACCCATTCAACCCAACAAGCCGGCTAAGAAAAGCAGACGCATATATCTCCGGAAGTCTGTCAAACTGATATACATTGGGATCATCTGATTTGTTCCCTCTTCCGTAAGCAACGTACGATTCTATTCCTTCTGCCAGAAGCTGTCTGTGAATGCATGCTACGATTCGGGCAGCTCCCCCTTGATCATAATGACTGTTGATCTGTAATATTTTCATATTTCCCTCTACCCCAGCAAATATTTTGCCACCTCGATTACCACACACTCAATCAGATACCATCTGCTGTAGCCATTGATCCGATAGCAATAACGGTATCGATCCATGATACGTTTTCCGGCTGCCTTCAGCTCCTTGTGGTTGCTGGCGCCGCCCATATGAAAATTAGCCAGTACTTTGTCCACGGTGACGATCTTTTTCCCCAGTTTTCGCATCTGTAGGAAAAATCCGTAGTCGTCATGGATGCCCAGCTGGCGGAAGGGGTAGGTCTTGTAGCACTCCGCTTTCACGAAGGTAGTCGGGTGGTTCCAGTCCCTGGAGGTCTGGAATCTACGGCTTCTGGCTGTCTTGACAAAGGTGCTGCCATCCGCCTTGTGCATACGGATATTGGCATACATAAGGTCGCAGCCTGTCATGTGGAAGGTATCGACCGCCGTCTCCACAGCCTCCGGCTCATACCAGTCATCGCTGTTGATAATGCCGATAATTTCTCCGGTTGCCTTACGGATTCCTTTATTCATAGCATCGTAGATGCCGCCGTCCGGTTCACTTAGGATATAATAGTGGATGCCTTTATTCTCCATCTGCACCCGGTAGGATTCTGCGATCTCAACAGTACGATCCCTGCTGTCACCATCAATAATCCAATATTCGATATTATCATAGGTCTGGGTCAATACAGATTCTATCGTGTGGCATATGGTTTTTTCACTGTTGAACGCCACTGTAATGATACTGACCAACGGACTGTTGCTCATGCTATTGTCCTCTTTTCGTAGTAAAGTCAAAAAGTCCCATTATCATTCCCCATGATAATATAGGACTTTCTGATCCCTATTCTGAATAAATCATGTTCATAACTGTCTGAAAATCCGATACATCTATCGTAATTACCTGATCGTATAGCAGTCCCTTTACACGTTGTAATTTGAATTTTAAAGGATAAGAATCCAACGCTGTTACCTTGGAAAACTGCTTCAATTTCTGTGTGATTCCATCCAGACTTTTACTGCTTGCTATATCTGATGTAGCTTCTTCTGCTCCCTTGCCATCATTATACACTACAACCAGCCTTGTCTCTTTGGCAAGGTTATCCAAGCTGTTTTGATAATTCAAATATATTGCCAATTGTCCCAAGCTGTCGAAAGCTTTTTCATGTAATTCGACCATCTCGTTTCCTTTACGCAGATCCGCGGATTTTCTATTCTTAAACTCAATGAGATTATAGTATTTCCCGCTTCGATATAACGCATCGCAGGATCTTGGCTTATGTCCCATACGTACTTTTGCAGCTATCTGTTTTGATATCTCATCAAAATTTTCTGCGGTATGCGGATCCTCCACCAGATACACTACATTACTTAGATCAGAATCGTCTATAGATGTTTCTTTCAAGGTACTTTCTATTTTACTTTTATCATATTGTATATTCATAAGCACTTACAGTCCTTCCAGTGGCTTATACATTGTCCGGTATACAATTTCTGTTTTTCCTGTGACATCCTCTGCGACGAATCTACGAGGAGATACTTCCTTCATAAAGTAATATCTGCCCATATCAGCAAGTTCCTGTTCTGCCAGTTTGGTCTCTATTGCCCTCATGAAATACGGACTATGGGTATTCAGTATAATCCGGATTCCCAATTCTTTATACAAAAGCACCAGAATCTCCGCAAATTTCACCTGCCATTCCGGATGCAGATTCACTTCCGGTTCATCAATTAAGAGTAATGAGTTCGAATTTAAATATCCGTTGTCCAATAATTTCTGTATCGTAAGAATATTTTTTAACCCTGATGCAATATTGGGGCACAGAATCGGATCCTGTAAATCTTCTTCATGATAAGTAATCTCTCTGTTCGTTGTAGAAGATACTAATTCTCCGTGAGTCACCTCATTCATAATCCGGGAGCATATTTCTCGCACTTTGTTTAATTCGTTGTATTTCTCAAGTGTCATTACACCTGTCGCAGACTTATACAACGCAGAAAACGGGATTTTCCCATTGGATGCCGATAGCCTTCTTCTATACTGATTGTTGATTACCATATCCAGCGAGCTGCCGGTCTCTATGTATACCGGCTTATTCATCAGGATCTGTGTTGCTGTGCTTTCAGTCAATTTATTGTTCTGAAAGGCTGCTCTTGCCACCGACTTCCCATACTCAAATTGTATTTCCGCCTGTGTATCCTGTCCCAACGTGTTAAGTTGTCCGCTAAAGCATTGAGAAAACGCCCTTTCAATCACAAAATGTGCATCATCTTCAAAAGGTCTTTTTCGTATTCTACCCAATTCACTGAGCAAATCTTCGTAACCGTCCTCTTCCGGATCAATTCCGGCTCTCTGCAACAGCTTCGGCAGATCCTCATCCGTCAAGTCTTCTAACGACAGCTTCATCTGTTCCAGTAAATTGAAGAAGTTATCACTGCATTCTTCCCAAAATGGATCAGAATCAGTGCGTGATTTGCTTTCCCATTCATCAATGCTGTTTTTAATACTGTTTTCTCTGCTTTGCAGCACTCTCTTATTCAATCGGCCAAATGCCTGACTTGTTGCATACAGTGCTTTGCACACCGTACTTTTTCCGGTACCATTATAGCCGGATATTACTGAAATTCCCTTGATCTCCACTTCTGCGTGCTGCACTCTGGCGACATTGTTTAATATGATCTTCATTCTTTGTCTTATCCTTCCATCTATTCGGATACTACACTACTTTTCATTATACCCAATATTATCAACAGTTTCAATGAATTCGTTAGAAACCATCCGCAGTTTCACCTATATTTCATCCATTTTTCTTATTCATCAGTTTGTTTGAAAAGGAATATACTGCGATATGCAAGACTTTTAAACAAGATATGAATTAATATATTTCATTCATACCATATTTCTCGTCCGTTTTCAAGTCTTTTTGTCTTTCAATCGTCAATGTTCCAAATGCTTTCCTTGCAAGCTTTCCCGGTTTTCCCGGGAGAAAGAATGCCAGCCGGACAAAAGGATTCAGCCACGCTGCCGGAAGGATATGTTTTCCTGCTTTTTCCGCAAGTTCAAAAATCATGTCCGGTGTACTCCGATATGTTTCATCTTGTGGCCAGAAAAGCCCTTCTTCACCGCTGTCCACCAGCATTCTCAGATATTCCGCAAGATGTTCTATCTGAAGGACACTGCGCTCATTATGATAAGTAGGGAACAGTGGCAGCTTTTGTGCCATTTTCTGCAGTGTCCTGTAGTTGCCTTTACAGCCGGGCCCGTAGATCATGGGAAGACGTAAGATTGCCAGACGGGTATCTGCCGTCTGCTTCTGTGCAAACAGTTCCTGTAACTTTTGTTCCGCCTGCCATTTGCTGTCCCCATAGAAATTCGAAGGTGCCGGTTTCGTCTTCGCCGTAATGTGCACTGGTTTCTTGCTGTTGCTGCTGTCACCGTAGACAATAATACTACTCAGATAAATATACTGCTTTGCACCGTCTGCTATGGCTTTTTCTGCGGCCTCCCGTGCAAGATCACAGTTTACGGCATAATATTCCTGTTTCTGTTCCTCCGTAAGACTACTGATGTCCGCATGGGCTTTGCCGGTGACATTCAGGATGCTTTCATAACCGGACCAGTCCATGCGTCTCCATGCGTCTCCACGCAGGCTGCCCGTATCCACAATATATTGTTCCGGATATTCTGTTGTCAGATACTTACGAAAAGAGGTGCCAATATAGCTATTGGCACCTAAAATCAATATTTTTTTCATTTTTCCTCGGAATTCTCCCTATTCTGCATGCTTCCTGTTCCACCTTCCACGACACCGTCTTGTCGCAACACGCTTAAAAAAGTGCCAAAAAAGCACCGTAGATCCATGCTAAATCCATATTTGGCAATATATTCCCCATCCAATTTTGCTTTTACCGGAATCTCCAGTTCATCTCTACCGTTGATCTGTGCCCAGCCGGTCAGTCCGGGAAGGACATCATTGGCACCATACTTATCTCTTTCCGCGATCAGATCATACTGGTTCCACAATGCAGGTCTGGGACCTACAATGCTCATATCTCCTTTGAAGATATTAAAGATCTGAGGAAGTTCATCCAAGCTGGTCTTACGCAGGAATTTTCCTGTTCTGGTAATATATTGTTCCGGGTTGCTCAGCATATGTGTCGGCATATCCTTGGGAGTATCTGTACGCATGGTTCGGAATTTATAGATCATAAAATGCTTCTTATGAATTCCCACCCGTTTTTGCTTGAACAAAATGGGACCGGGAGAATCCAATTTGATCGCAATGCACAGCACAAGCAATAACGGAGACAATACAATGATCCCCACACCACTCAGTACAATATCAATTATGCGTTTGATAGGAGTATACATAATTTATTCCTCCGTCGGATGATACGTAGGTACGATTTTCATAACTTCTTTGCGAATATCTCCGTCTTCATTGACAGCTTCCTGTTCCAACAGATCCAGCTGTCTCCGGAATTCTTCTTCATCAAATTCAATGGGTTTTCCAATAAAGATCATTTTATTGGCAGTTTCCTTCAGACCCTCTTCATTCATGAGAAGTTCCTCGTACATCTTTTCTCCGGGGCGTAATCCGGTGAATTTGATTTCGATATCTTCTCCCGGTTTATAACCGGACAGTTTAATCAGGTTTGTTGCCAGATCCAGAATTTTAACCGGTTCACCCATGTTCAATACAAAAATTTCACCACCTCTGGCATAAGCACCTGCCTGTAACACCAAAGAGACAGCTTCCGGTATTGTCATAAAATAACGGATAATATTCGGATCTGTAACCGTGACCGGGCCTCCCGCCGCAATCTGCTGTTTGAACAGAGGAATCACGCTGCCGTTACTTCCCAATACATTTCCAAAACGCACTGCCACAAAATTTGTGTCTGTTGTATGATTCATCATCTGAATCACCATTTCGCAGATTCTCTTGGAAGCACCCATGATATTTGTGGGATTTACCGCTTTATCCGTAGATATTAATACGAATTTCTTTACACCGTATTTGGCTGCTGCCTGTGCAGTCTTATACGTGCCGAATACATTGTTTTTAATAGCTTCATTGGGACTCGTCTCCATGAGCGGCACATGTTTATGTGCTGCTGCATGATATACAATATCCGGACGGTATGTCTCAAAAATCTTCTCTATACGAGCAGTATTTCGTACCGATGCTATCAGCACAACCTGATTGAGTTCAGGATACTTCCGCAACAGTTCCTGCTGAATCTCGTAAACACTATTCTCATAGATATCCAGGATAATCAGCTGCTTCGGATGATGTGCTGCAATCTGTCTGCACAACTCGCTTCCGATAGATCCTCCTCCACCGGTGACCAGAATCACCTTGTTGTGTACCGAATTCAGTACCTCCTCGGTATTGATCTGAATCGGATCTCTTCCCAGAAGATCCTCGATTTCTACTTCTTTCAGCTTAGATACCGATACATCTCCGTTGATCAGCTGGTAAATCCCGGGTAATGTACGAAGTTTACATCCTGTCTCCTTACAGATATCCAATATTTCCTTACGTACTTTATTGCTGGCAGAGGGAATTGCAAAAATAATCTCATCAATGCTGTACTGTCCCACCGCATCAGCGATTTTCTCTCTTCCGCCTACAATAGGCACACCTCTCAGGAACTTTCCGTGACAGCCGGGATTATCATCAATGATACATTTGATATTCATGGATACGAACTGACTGGATTCCGCTTCTTTCAGGATAGCGTTCGCTGCAGCGCCTCCACCGATCAGCATGACATTATTGCCCGTCTTCTTCTGTGCGATCTCAGTGCGTTTCATGTTAATAATGCGTAGAATACGATAACTGAAACGGATACCACAGGTCATTGCAAACAGCAGGAACAAATAGATAATATAATAGCTCCTGGGCATTTTCTGGTTCGTAAGCTGGCAGAGTACAAATTGGGCAACTGATGCACAACAGGTGGCGAACACAATATTCAGCATTTCTGTTGCACTTGCATAACGCCATACACTTTTATACAATTTCCAGATTACGAAAAACAATATCGTGAATCCAATATTAAACGGTAGAATATATTCGAACTTCGCCATATATTCTTTTGGTATCGCATCGAAGCGGATATAAATTGCTGCAAACGATGCTATCACTATGGACATGGTGTCCATGATCAGCAACGCAATAATTCTGTTAATCGGTATTTTCAAAAAATTATTTTTCATTTTCATATACTAATGTTTGTCTCCAACACAGGAATAAAAGTATCATGGTGAGAGCACTGCTGCCCCAGGAATACTCTAACATTCCAAATAAAAGAGGAACCAGCATAACAAAAATGCTGACTGCTGCCACTACCGGTCTCCCTTTTTGATAATAGCATTTTACTAATTTCACAATACTGACTAAGCATAAAATAATCAGGCATACTGCGGCCGGTATGCCAAAGTCTGTTGCAAACTGCAAATAAATATTATGCGCATGCCCAATCCAGTAAGCATACGTCAATTGAAATCCCTGATCACTCTGTGTATGTCCTACGAGATTCAAATTGGCAAGATAGTGACTGTATATCGTCTTTCGTACTAGAAATGGATCTGTGTATTCTTCCTCTGTCTTTAAAACAGCCATTTCCTGCAGTTGTTCTTCCTGCGAGGCCGTTTCTTGCAGTTCTGCCGCAAATGCCTTTATTGTAAAAGGATTTGCTCCAAAAATCCCATTTGTGATTTCTGTCGTTCTTCCGACAGCAGTCTCTAACAGTTCATCTATATCTACATATTTCTCGGAATTCCATGGGTCCCAGGAATGCACCTTGTCTTCGCTCCATTCCCCCCAGAACCACACCGGATGATGGAATACCGCCGGCAGATACCTTGTCATGCTAAACGTAAGCGGAAACATCACACATACACACAATACCAACAGCAGACCATTTCTGATATACTGCTTTTTTCGTTTTTCACTCTGGTAGAATCCAAGGAATATCAGTCCTAATACAAAGGAAACCATCCATGCGGTTCGTCCAATCGTCATAAAGAGAAAGGAATACACCACTCCTGCACCGAGCCAGTAATATACTCTCCAGAATTTATGCTTATTTTCCTTCGTCACATACAATATTTTTCCAAATATCGCTGCCAATACCTCCAGATAAAACAAGCCATTCAGATTGCAGTTATTGTAAATGCCTATATATCTTACCTGATCATAGGGTCGAAATACGCAGCAATATCCCTGGAATGCAAAAAAAGCAAGGATAACGCCATTCATGATTCCCTGATACATGTCCTCCTGCTCTTCTGCCGTAAAGTCCGTGAGATAAAAACAGCCAAACATGATAAAATAGCACCACGGCCATATATAATCGCTTTTGGAAAAAATCATCAGGAGCATCATAACTGCCCACAGGCCAAGCATTCGTTTATTCAGCTTCGGATACTTTTTTTCTATCAATACGCTGATCACCGTATGAATCGCCACATAGCCAAATAATAATACATCAAGGCCGACCATCACACGTCCGTTAACATAATATGCTAAGGGCTGCCCTAAAGCAATAAAGAGAATTCCCGCTGTAAGACCTATCACCGTCCAGATCACATACGGAATCTTGTGAGCCATCACTTCTTCCCATTTGTAGTGCGACATGATGATAACAGCCATCAATACTCCCACCATATTTCGGAAAGTCTCTATCGCCCCATCCAATCCGGAACCGGTCTTCGTTCTCTGGTCGATCAGACAGAATAGGAAAAAGCAGATGGTATATAATATCCGCTTCTTTGACCATATGCAGAACGACTTCCCTTTTATAGCAAATTCCATGTCATTATCCTCAATTCTGTTTCCTATTAGAATTTCTATATTTTCCTTTCTATTCTAATCAATTTAAGCTACAAGTACAAGCTTTTATTTATTATCATATAATTTCTTAAAAAAAAATGAAGGAGAGTCTACTTCCTCTTCCGTTTCTCCTATTGTTTCTAATTGCGATATATCATAGTTTGTAACTATTCAGAGCCATGCAAAGCTGGATTCTGCGAATAAAGGCACCGATATTCCACCGATGCCTTCCCTACAACGCAATATGTATCTTCTTCTCCACTATTTTCCGGGCCGCCTCTGCACAGTCCAATGTAATCTCCCGATTGTCTATATCGTAGATTTCAGCTCCAAGGATTTTGATGATTCCATTGTTGCCGGTATCTCCGGTTCACCCGTCTGAAAGCGGCATCTATTTTACCTGCGGCGCCTTTATCATCTGTAATTACGCAAAATTTTCCCTCTTCTTCCGGCAATTTCACAAGAACATGCAGGCATACCGCAAGCATTTCTTCCCCAAGGTTGTCTCCTGTTTCCTTATTTTTTCGCACCCCGGAGAAAAAACACGTATAAAAGTCCTGCGTGTTTTTACTCTTCTCCTCCACAATATTTCGAAGGCCCTCATCTTCAAGAAGCGTCTTTGCAATCGTGCTCACAGGATGGTTGACCATTCTGATTGCCCAGATCAGATAATTATTCACCCGTTGTCTGGAAGCGAAGCAGCTTTCCATAATATCCTGTAATTATTCTCCCGCCATCCCGGCTACCACCGTCACAGATTCCTTCCCATAATACTCCGCGCAGGCCATATTTACCCACACATAGCCATTCTCGGGCTGCAGATCGGTATACATGAGCAGTTCCACATAATTCAGCGGTCGGAATACCGGATTTTTCACGGAATCATCCTTCAGCACCGCGATCCGCTCTTCCCAGCCGGCGCCGTAGGCCTGTGCCCAGCCGTTTCTCCACATGCGGTAGGCACGGTAACTGGTGGTGCTCTGGACATTGCCAAACAGAACGACTGCTGCCAGAAGTGCCCCCGTCACTGCAAAATAACGCAGGAGGTATTTCTGTGCCAACAGGTCTGCCTTTTCGCTCTTTTCCGCTTTCAGAACCCGCTTTGCGATCCAGCCGCACCAGTACAGTACATTGGCCACCATCCACAGCACATAAAAATACCACAGGATAGCGCCCTGCCTTCCGCCGCCCATGGTACCGTCCACGTAGATCGTTGCAGTAGCCTGGGAGGCGTATACTCCGAAAGTCAGCGCAGTAAACAGGCCGGGGAAGCGAAACTCATAGTTCATTTTTCTGACCGCTTTCCAGAAGAAAGGGATCAGCAGAACCAGTAACAGCAGGACCTTCAGATTCGTCCAGCTGATAATATTCAGAAAAGTTCTCTCCAGGGACAGCCAGATGGCCATCAACGGGGAATTGGCTGTGCTGCCGCCAAAATTGCCGTTGAGTCTGGTGGCTGTCAGCGGAGAAGTCACACACATCAATACGCTGAGTGTCTCTAACAGTGTCACGATCCAGGTCCGGCGGAAAGCATCTTTACGGCAGATCAGGAATAAGATCTGCAGACAGATCAACAGGCACATGGTGGATACGCTGGTGGAAAAATTGTTGCCACCCACCAGAATCGCCAGCAGGCAGGCCAGCACGGTAAGCACGACCCGCTTTGCCTTGCCGGTCTCGCGAAGCGCAATTTCCAGATACAGTGTCAGCAGGACCAGTGACAAGCTATACACAAAAGTGTAATTCACCGAACCGTTATACCAATAAAAGCTTTCCTCCGGATAGGGGCAGTAAAGCACCTGGAGAATTGCCATGGGAATACCGATGGGCAGGATCAGCCAGCGGTTCTCCTTTGCCTGGCCCGCAATGCATTCTCTGAGCAGCAGGAACTGGGACAGGATCACGGAACCGATCATCAGATAGGGGGTGATCCGGTAAAAATGTTCTCCAAATGCCGCAGGCTGCAAAGCCGACAGAATCAGTATGGAAAATCTGGCTTCCCACACATTTTGTGCCAATGTCTGGTATATCGCATGAAATACACCGGCGATTCCTTCTCCGGCCTGCATTGCCCGGTACATATATTTTCCGAAAGACCAGTCATCTGCAGAGGGATAATCGTATTTTGCGATCGTAAACAGCGGCCACAGGATCACCGCCAGTGCCAGGATCCACGCGATGTGGATCAATATCATTTTCTTTCGTTCTGTCAGTTTCATTGGTATAAAATATCCTTTCTTACAATAGATCCGGTGTCCAGTCCATATCTACATCACTTCCGCCGCTGTCTCCACCGGAACTGCCGCTGTCACTGCTTCCGCTATCGTTGCTGCCAGAATCACTACTGCCGGAATCACTGCTGCCGCTGTCATCATCGTCGTCATCGTCATCATCCTGCGCAGGTTCCGGGGTCGGAGCCGGTGTGGGCGCAGGGGTCGGAGTGACTGCAGGCTTTGTCGCAGCAGGTTTGGTCGTTGGCTTTGGCGTGGTGCCGGGATTCTGGGTGGCTGCAGGTTTCTGAATACTTCCACCGGTCTTGTCTCCCGACACGGTTCCGCTGCCGGTGATCGTCTGCCCATCGTTACCGGCTGTACTGTTGCCATCTGCACTGCCGGTGATTTTGCCGGTAATGCTTCCTGTGATGCTTCCGGATGCAGTGGTATCATGTTTTTCTTCATAAGCCGCAAAAGGATCCTGTTTTGCCATTTCTCTGACCGCACCGGCGCTGACCCAGTATTTTCCGTCAAACCATTGTACTTCTCCGTCAAAAATACGGATCTGCGGGGTATCACTGTCTATGGCACCCGTGGTGTTGTCCGCTGCGTTGCCTTTCTCTCCGCCGTCCGTGGCGGCACCGGTTCCCTCTGCTGTATTTGCATTGTCCTCTGCTGTCATATCTTCTGTCACCTCATAGGACGTGTATTCCGGACGGGTCTCCAGTCCGATCATTTCCCCGCAAAAACGATACTCCTCTGCGGTAATATCCCCGCCGATTCCCTGCCACAGGCAGTTCTCACCGGTAGCATCATAGGCATAGAGGATCAGATCCGTATAATCTGTTCCCTCCAGCAGTTTTTTCTTGATTTCTTCGGAGGGCTGCTCTGTCAGGATCTTTCCTTCGGAATCAAAACTTCCCGTGTAAGTGATATATTCCATACCCTCCCGGTTGCTCCAGAGGGAATAGACATCCAGCGCACCTTCTCCGGTATGGACATCACAGGTATAGTCTCCCGTGAGCACACCGCCCTGCATGGTTCCCTGTTCATGGGTAATGCTCCCGGTAGCGCTGTCCACGCTCCAGGCTTCGAAGGTACCGTTCCAGTCCTTCATGGTTTCCGGTGTATCTGCCAGAGGCGCTGTTGTATCCGAAATCTCTGTCGTTGTATTTTCCCGGGCTCTGGCTTCTGTGGTTCCCGTTTCCTGTGTGGCATCGGGATTCTCAGTTTCTGCCGGATCCGCGATGTTCTCGTCCGCACCGGCCGCTGTCACTGTTACCAGCCGGATCGTTGCACCCTCCTGGCTCAGAAAACGTTTCGTGTCACTTCCGGTATACCACACCCTGGAGAAGCATTGTCCCTCTTCCGTATAGCCGGTCTGTACATAGAGCAGAGGCTGACTGTCTCTTTCCAGATAGTAGTTTCGCTGTCCTTCTTTCAGTTTGGGCATCATGGTGGTGAACCAGTCCTCGCTGTCGATGAGATTCACGCTCTCACTCAGATACTCGGTCAGCTCCAGATCATTTTGCATTTCCTGTGCACGGCTGCGGATCCCCTCTGTCTCTTCCTCCAGATTCACACTGAGCTCCTGTAGAGCAGCAAATGCTTCCTCATCCGCATAGAGCCGGTAATCCTGTTCCAGCATATCCCGCTGTTTGCGGATGTATCCCGCTCTGTTGTAGGCATCGGCCAATGACAGATAATCCTCCTGGGTAAACTCTCCTTTATTATATTTTGTCTCCAGATTGAGAATCTCCAGCTCCAGCTCTGAGAGCATCGGCTGTGCCTCTACGGGAGTCACGGCATCCTTCGCATTTTCATCACTGCCATCTCCGCAGGCCGTCAGGGATGTTACCAGAACAGCGCTCATGGCCAGTGCCAGAAATCTTGTTGCTTTTCTTTTCATCTTTTTGTCCTATCTTCTATATTCTATGATGTCGAGACCAAATGCTCTCGACATTGATACCTGAGAATCATTCCGTGCTGTACGTTTCCACTATCCTGCCCGATATTCGCATATCATTCCTGTGCATCGCTGATGAGCTTACGCAGGAAAGTATCCGCCTCCGATCCCTGTGCATAGGTTCCCATATTCAGTACCTGCTGTGCCAGAGCATAGATGCTGCGGGCCTGCACCGGACCGTAAATGGTAATGTCCTTGCCATCCTTGTTCAGGATGATGTATCCGCGGAATGCATATTCCACCTTATACTGGTTTGCCGGAAGGCCGACCAGTACGGAAGTGAACCGGTATCTGCCACTCACGGTCTCATAAATACTATCCTGATGGGTGCCGTTGGCATTCGTACCGTAAGCCAGTCCGCTGATGACTTTTTCGCCGCCTTTGATCATGGGATAGCTTGTCCGGTTGGCATTGTTCATGACCAGTGTTCCGTATTCCTTGAGATGATAGCCGTTCACACCATTTCCCAGCAGTTGTGCTCTGAGGTCCGTACTGATACCGGTCTTAAAGCGGATTCCCGCTTTTCCGGTAATCCGGATGGAAAATCCATGGTAGGTCAGCAGATCCGTAAGTCCCGGCTGTTCTGTGGCCACATAGGCATTGTTACGATATTCCAGGGTCCAGACATACATGCCGATAGGCGCTCCATTCTCATTATACCGGTACACGACCGCCGACTGGGCATTTCCGTTCGGCAGTTTGACGATACGGCGGTTATTCCGCACCTGTGGTGTATAGGCAATACCGTCCACGTAGATCGTGGAAGCATCGTAACCCGACGGTACCTGCAATACCACATTGGTAGAGGAAGTCGGCATCGGGCAGGGGCTGGCCGGCATATTTTCATAGACCGGAATCTTGAAGACAAAGGTATTCTCCAGCGCTCCCGCACTTTCATACAGTTTCTTCATGCTCAGTGCCTCACTGGTGGGTGCTGAGATGTTCTGCATATACTGATGGGTATATACCGGATTGCTGGCAGTGGGGGATACATTGAATTTCTGTAAATACAGGGTATCCTGGCCCTTACGTATGTAGCTTGCGGAGATTACTTCCGCTCCTCCAAGGATCGAGTAGTAGGCTCCATGCCAGTCATGATCTTTGGCATAATTCAATCCATTGCGGATCACTTCTTCATTGGTACTGCCGGAAGCTCCCACATTGAAATAATTGTAATAATGTTCATAACCGGGATAGGTGCCGGAGATCAGCGGGGATGTCCCCTCTCCCTGCTCCTGCAGTACTCTGGCTGCCAGATGGAACGGGCTGACCTGCCGGTTCTCCTCCGCACCGATGGACCAGAAAATATGGTAGAATTTCATTGAGGTCTCCGGTGCGTTCTGACTGCTGTTCATGAAGGTTCCCTCGAGGAAATTCTTTACCGCTTCTTCCGTATGATAGCTTGCGTTGTAGGTCAGCTGTTCAAACTGGAAAATAGCATTCTCCTGCAGGGAATTTCTGGGGTCCATGTATAATTTCAGTACATCTTCCGAAGCGAAATACCAGTTTGGGCTGTGCTGTCCTTCCTTGCAATAATCCCCGTAACTCTTATAGACCAGACTTTTTCCGCCCTGCAGTTCGTTGTTGACTGCGGTCTGGAAATCCAGTCCGGTATTCTGTCGTACAAAAGTCCAGTTGGGATGTTTCTGTTTCAAAGCCTGCAATGCCGGCCGGTAGCTCTCCGGGAACTGCTCGATGTCCGCATAGACACCGGTGGCATTTTCCTCTGCCAGCATAACCGCCGCTCCGGGATTCATGCCGTACAGTTCTTCCCATTCCAGAAAACGTTCATCCGAGCATGCCAGATAATCCCGGGGGATATATCCCTCGTAGACCTTGCCCTTTACCTCGGCGGATACTTTTTCCCAGACCTGATAGTCTTCATCCATCGTCACATCCCGGATCTCCACCATCTGTCCACTGGGCACGGTGACCACTTTTGTGCTGTCTTCCGCCGCTTCCGCACGGATCGTCAGATCATCGCACAGATAGACCAGTGCCATGACCTCCCGGTCTTCTACGATATTCTGCAAAGCCCCTCGTGCTTCTTCGATCCATGCCTGATCTTCTTCATCCAATGCATGCGTCTGATAGGTATTGCCCTCGTAGGTGAATATAAATGCCGCCAGGAGAATTGCTCCCAGAAATGCCAATTTTCTCTTCATATAACGTGACTCATTCCTTATTTTATGGTTGCTGTGTTGCCCGTTCTATCCTGCCTCTACGTCGGGCATCACTCTATGTGCTTCAGTTTCTTATGCAGTACCCGGATTCCCTTCGGTGCAATGGCAAACAGTGTATGATAACACTTGTTCTTTTTGGTAAGCCAGGGATTTTTCATGGCTCTCCACCAGCCGTGACGCAAGTCACGCACCACCCTGCGGTAGAATGCGTTGTCCCCGGTCATCTGGGCGATAGGGATGTGCAGCAGATAATCCAGCCGCTGGAAGATCCCGAACCGGAATGCGATTTCCGACAGCTCCGGATATTTTTTATAAACCAGTGCAAGCACCATGTCCGCATTGTCGATATTGTCGGCGAATACTCTGGAGAACCGGTTCTTGTCTCTGGTATTGCTGTCCGGACGATAAAATACATGATACGCCTGTCCGGGAATGCATGCAATCCCCGGAACCGCACTTTCCTCCCGGGTCAGCATTTTTACTAATAAATGAAAATCTTCATTCAGTGCCCCCACCGGAAATTGTTCTATGGTAAACAGGTCCTTCCGCAAAAGCTTGGTACAGAAGGAGCAGTCTCCGCGGTGCATCAGAAGTTCCTTCAGAAAACCTTCTGCCGGGATCACCTGTTCCGTTGCCACCGGCTCGCAGATATTCGGTAAAATATTGCCGTCTTTGTCGATTTCATCTCTGCCGACCTGCGCTACGGGCATCCCGGTCTTTTCGATTGCCCCGTACAGCCGCTCATACATATCCGCATCCACGTAGTCATCGCTGTCCACAAAGCCCACATATTCTCCCCCGGCCTGCTGTAATCCGAAATTCCGGGCGGAAGAAGGCCCGCCGTTCTTTTTATGGAAGACGCGGATTCTCTCATCCTCCGTTGCCAGCCGGTCACATAATGCCGGTGTCTCGTCCGTGGAACCGTCATCGATCAGCAGGATCTCCAGATTTTCGTAAGTCTGTGTCCGCAGGCTTTCCACGCAGCGGGGCAGATACGGTATGATATTGTACACCGGCACGATCACGCTGATCAGCGGTTGCTTGGTTACACTACTGTTCACTGTTTATTCTCCTATACATAGACCGCTCCGGGATTACAGGGGCCGGAGAACAGGGGCCGTCATTCCATAATTGTGGAATCACCGGGGCAGGTGTTGTGATGTCCTGCATCACATCCTGGCCGGCATCCGGCATTTCCTGTTCTTCTGACATTTCTGGCAAGAACTTCATTTTCCGGCACAGTTCGATCAATCTTTCCGCAGCCGTCCGGGCATTCCATTCCCCGACAATGGTCTGCTGTGCGTTTTCTCCCAGTCTGCGGCACTCTCCGGGATCCCTGAGAAGCCGTTCCACGGTCCGAAATAATTCCTGTTCCTCACCGTCCCGGTACATCCTGCCGTTTTCTCCCTGACGGATCAGCCAGGGAGCCGCTCCGATCATATGATCTGCCACCACAGCACAGCCGCTGTTCATGGCTTCATTCACCACTGCCCCCCAGCCTTCTTTGCGGTCACTGGTGACCAGATAGATTTCTGATTTTTCCATGGCCGCCCGGACTTCTTCCGGGCCTTGAAAACCGGGAAAGGTGATCACGTCGGTCACTCCGAGTTCCTCTGCCAGGCGATGCGTCTCTTCCTCCAGTTCCCCTCCGCCGATCATGGTAATATGAAACGTATTTTCTTCCAGATATTCTTTTAAGACTTTTTCTCTGTCCTCTACCGTAAATAATGACATGTCCATTCCCGAAAGAAGTTTATTAGATGGAATTACATCTATTCCTTCCTCATGGTGTAAAATTGCTTCCCTGGGATCAAATTCTAATCCCATAATGATATTTTCCATCATTGTTTTCAATGTTACCCTTAAGTTCTTTGGAAAACCAAGTCCCATTGTCAAATGTCCCTGTGGATCAGCATCTATCAGCATTACACGTTTTCCAACCTTAGACAGTCCTACTCCAAGATTAATAGTGGTTGTAGTCTTTGCTACTCCACCTTTTTGATTTGCGATTGCGATTATTTTGCACATGATATAATTCTCCTGTTTTTCTACTATTTTTTATTTACATTACTTTTTTCAATTTCAGCATAAGCTCTATAATATTTGCTCGTCCCTTTATTGGAATAAAGTTCCGATAATTCCATAACTTCAATTTTAGGATGACGCTGCAGGATTTTCTGAAACCATGCAATATCATTTTTTGTTCCCATCAGTCTCACTTTCAGCATTAATCTATTCCTCCAAGCATGGCATGTAACTTTTGATTGTACACTACATATTCCGGATAACGGATCTGTATTGCCTGCCAAAAATATGGTGCATATACACAGCAGAAGATATCCTCTACTGTATACTGTCTGCACTCGTTTACCTGTTCCTCTGCATCTTCATAATCCCAAACGCTTGGCGTGCTGTTACAGTACAGATTAAATGCCATCCTTACCACTTTTAAGCTACCGCTTGTCTGCCATCCTTCATGTAAACATTTCGTTTTAACAGACCCCGTTTTAAAATTATAAATTCTGTCAGCATTTTTTCTGGTATCTCCATTAATACCCAGACAATAACACAATGCCTTATGGTACACATCCTGATACCGTACTTCTTGTAATTTTTCATAGTAGAATTTTTCATGTGCATCACTGATAAAAATAATGTTTTCTGCTCCTAACGCTGTACTTTTCATTTTGAACCTCCTTGAAATAAAAAAGGACCTTACCAATTGTTCTACCAATTAATAAGGTCATACTATATGTTACTTTTCTAAATTCGTGCTAGGGATTCCTCTCTTTAGTAAAAACTTAGTAAAACATCCCTACTGGTTCAAAAATATACTGTAAAATCAAGGTTTTTCAGAATTTTGCTAAGGTAGTGCCGTGGCAGATGAATAGTATTTTTATCATTGTTGCATAACCTCGCATTTCTTAGTTTTTCTTGGTTTTTCGGGCTTTGTAAGCCTTTGTAAATTTTTGCTTTCTGGCATAACCTGGTTTATTTTCGCATAATATCGTCAGCAAAAGGTGTAAAATAAGGTGTATATTTTTCTGTTTTACACCTTGCTATTTTCAATTAAAAATCGTAATTACACAACCTGAATCCGGGCAACTTCTTCCCTGGCATCCTCAAGATTTACATGCGTATATGTATTCAGCGTTACGCTGATGTCTGAGTGGCCCATCAAATATTGCAATGCTTTTGGATTCATTCCGGATTTTGCCATATTTGAGCAATAGGTGTGCCGACATACATGTGGATGTGTCAAGTATAGGACAAAAAAAATTTTATTTTTTCTGCCGAAGACTATCTGACGCTTCCA
>OHDG01000657.1_pt1 | contig 20131 bp, 24 predicted proteins | sample 1566961 | NCBI WGS metagenome assembly OHDG01 (sample SAMEA3879539, study PRJEB24766) | human gut metagenome | biome: human-associated habitat; feature: feces | place: USA | collected 1985/1987
AAGACTTCAGATCCTTAAAGCAGATGTACAAGAATCAGAGGTTCTGATCACGATCATGGAAGGGAAATTTCATCAGGTAAAACGGATGTTGCAGGCGGTTGATAATCAGGTACTTACACTGGAGCGGGTAAGCTTCGGCCCCCTGTCCCTGGATCTTTCCCTGCAAAGAGGGGAATACCGGGCATTGACGGAAGAAGAGATCGAAGTCTTGTCTGGCTCTGGAAAGAAATCATAAATAAAGGAGTTATTTTTCATGCAATTCAAAAGAATGTTTACCACTGATGCCTATAGAGGAACCCGCGGGTATCTCCGCACACAGAAAATTTATGAGATTTTAAGAACAGTGCTTTATTTTGCCATCTCTCTGTCTTTGTTTATCGCCGGATGGGTCAGCACCGGAAGCCGTGAGAATCTCCTGACCATCGTGGCGGTACTGGGATGTCTTCCGGCCTGCAAGAGTCTGGTAGAAATGTTCATGTTCCTGCGCTACCGGGGCTGTGACGAGCAGGTAGCTGCAAAAATCGCGGCACATACAGAAGGCCTTACCACTCTCTACGATATGGTATTTACTTCCTATGAGAAGAATTATGTTATCTATCATCTGACAGTCTGCGGTAATACGGTCTGTGGCTACACCACGGATCCGAAATTTGCGGAACAGGCTTTTTACAAGCACATTCAGGACATTCTGAAAAAAGACAATTACAGAGAAGTCTCTGTGAAAATATTTAACGATCTGGACAAGTATCTGGCAAGATGTGATCAGTTAAAGGAGCTTTCCTCACAGCCGGAACTGTCTGCCGGGATCTGCCAGACCTTAAAGAGCGTATCTCTATAACTTACTTCTCAAAAGGAGGGTGTCCTATGCAGTTGCTTACCATTGGCAAAAATCAGGCGGGACAACGTCTGGACAAATTTTTAAAAAAAGCGTTACCTAATGCAGGCACAGGATTTTTATATAAGATGCTTCGCAAGAAAAATATTACGTTGAACGGGAAAAGGGCTGAAGGTAAAGAAATCCTTGCCCAGGGAGACGAGGTAAAATGTTTTTTCTCTGAGGAAACTTATGCCTCTCTGTCCGGTGCCGGGGCAGCGGAAGATACTTCCGATTACCGTAAGGCTTACCGTTCCTTAAAGGATATCAGCGTTCTTTATGAGGATGAAAATATCCTGTTGCTGAATAAACCTGCCGGAGTTCTGACCCAGAAAGCCAAACCGGAAGATCTTTCCCTGAACGAATGGCTGATTGGCCACCTGCTGGCTGCCGGTGCCATAAAAGAAACCGATCTTGCCACCTTCCATCCATCTGTCTGCAACCGCCTCGACCGCAATACCAGCGGTATCGTATTGTGCGGAAAGACGCTGGCCGGTTCCCAGGCACTCAGCCGGATCATCAAGGATCGTTCCGTAAAGAAATATTATCAGACCGTCTGTAAGGGCAAGATTTTACAGGAAAGCACCCTGGAAGGCTATCTGTACAAGGACGAACGCACCAATACGGTACAGGTATTTCCAGATATGGCGGAGGCTCCGGAAGATGCTTCCTTTATAAAAACAATCTACACTCCCAGTGCGGTGGCTGGGGAATATACCCTGCTGACCGTAGAACTGGTCACCGGCAAAACCCACCAGATCCGCGCCCATCTGGCCTATCTGGGCAAGCCGGTGCTGGGCGACATCAAATACGGCAACCGCAAGATGAACGAGCGCACCGGCACCCGGACGCAGGCTCTCTGCGCCGTCCGCATCAGCTTCCTGGATATCCCGGAGGAGAACGCCCTGCACTACCTCACCGGCAAGGTCATCAAGCTGAAGGACCCGCAGATCGTCAAACAGTTCGACGCGCTGGATAAGAATAAAGAAGGAGCAACATCATGGCAGACCTGAACGCCTATTTCAAAAGCATCATTGACCAGGACCGCGAGGCCGTGGTTATCTGCGACCTGGATCACACCATCCTCTATATGAATCCTGCCGCCGTGGTGGATTACAAAAAATACGGCGGCGCTTCCCTGCTGGGCAAAAGCCTGCTGAACTGCCACAACCCCCATTCGGTGGAAGCCATCCGCAAGGTGGTCGAGTGGTTCGCGGCGGATGCCAGCCACAACATCGTCTATACCTATCACAACGCAAAGCACAACCGCGATGTCTACATGGTAGCCCTGCGGGACGAGGACGGTACCCTGATCGGCTACTACGAAAAGCACGACTCCCGCAAAGCCGAGACGATGAAGCAGTACGATTTGTTCTGACAAAGAAAGGCGAACTCCACACAAAAAAGACTTTGCCGCCTACCCCCGTGCGAAGATGCTACTCTGCTATACCTCCCGCATAGACAAAACGAACGCCTGCCGGGCTTTTCTCACTCGGCAGGCGTTCGTTCTTTTTATGGGGTCGATTCGTTACTTTGCCAGCAGCTCGTCAGCCAGCACATCCATCTGTGCCTCAGCGGCGGCATTGGCGGCAGAGCGGATGGTCACAACGGCATCACAGACGGTGATGTTCTTCATGCCGTCCAGCTCGGCACGCATCAGCTTTGCAGCCATGGGGGCCCAGGTGCCGTTCTCCATCAGGCCAACGGTGCGGCCCTGGAAGTTCTTGGTCTTGAGGTGGGTCAGCAGATTCTCCATCGGCGGGAAGAGGAATCCATCGTAGGTGGCGCAGGCCAGCACGATCCGGCCGCAGCGGAAGGCCTCAGTGACGGCATAGGAGACATCGGTGCGGGTCAGATCCATCTCCACCACCTTGGCACCCTTGGCGCGCAGCTTCTCAGCCATGGTGTGAGCGGCGGCTTTGGTGTGGCCGTGGATGGAAGCGCTGGCCACCAGGATCTTCTCTGGCTCCTCGGCCTTGTAGCTGGACCACAGGTCATAGTAGTTCAGGTACTTGCTCAGATCGCCGGTCAGCACGGGGCCGTGCAGGGGGCAGATGGTGGCGATATCCAGCGCGGCGGCCTTTTTCAGCAGAGCCTGCACCTGCGGGCCGTACTTGCCCACGATGTTCAGGTAGTAGCGGCGGGCCTCGCTGGCCCAGTCGGCGTTTTCGTCAAACCTGGCCACTGCACCAAACCGGCCAAAGCCGTCTGCAGAGAAGAGCACCTTTTCACTGCTCTCATAGCTCACCATGACCTCGGGCCAGTGCACCATGGGGGCAAGCACAAAGGTCAGGGTGTGGGTGCCCAGGCTCAGGCTCTCGCCGTCCTTCACCACCACGCGGCGCTCCTTGGCAACGGCATCCGCCCCAAAGAACTGTTCCATATACAGAAAGGTCTTGGCGTTGCCCACCACCTGCATTTCCGGGTAGAGGGCGGCCAGTCTGGCGATGTTGGCACCGTGGTCAGGCTCCATGTGGCTGACCACCAGATAATCCGGCTTGCGTCCGGCCAGTGCCTCGGTCAGGTTGGCAAGCCAGGGCTCCGTGGCACGGTTGTCCACCGTATCCAGAATGGCAGTCTTTTCGTCCAGAATGACATAGGAATTGTAGCTCACGCCGGTGGGCACCGGGTACTGGCTCTCGAACAGGTCAATGGTGGTATCGTCCACACCCACGCCCAGAATGGCTTCGCTGATCTTTTTCACGCTCATAGCAGACATCCTCTCTATCTATATTGCTGTGCCGAAAAAGCGGCAGTATAATACTAATAACAGTTCCTAGTATAGCACATTGTTAAGAATTATTCAAGCTCCTCCGGCAGTCTTGCTGCCACCGGCCGGCCGGGCTCGTTGTCCAGCTCCAGCAGGGCTGCCGCGCTGGCATCATCCAGGCTCTGGACACTGCGGAGCTTGCGGCTGATGGCCCGGCTGCGGACACCAATGAGGTTGTCCAGCTCTTCATCGGTCTGGCGCAGGCGCTGCTGCATCTTGGAGAGCCCCTGCCCGAACTTATCGAACTCCGTCTTAACGGCACCCAGCAGCTGCCAGACCTCGCCGGAGCGCTTCTGGATGGCAAGGGTCTTGAAGCCCATCTGCAGGCTGTTGAGCAGAGCCGCCATGGTGCTGGGGCCTGCAATGTTCACCTGATAATCCCGCTGCAGCACCTCCAGCAGACCGGCGTTCACCACCTCGGCGTACAGCCCCTCAAAAGGCAGGAAGAGGATGCCAAAGGTCGTGGTGTAGGGCGGCTCCACATACTTTTCCCGGATATCCTTTGCCTCGCTCCGCAGCACCAGTTCCAGCGCATGGCGGGCATTCTCCACCGCCTGCGCATCGCCGGAGGCCTGAGCATCCTGCAAGTGCGCGTAGGTATCGCCGGGAAATTTGGAGTCGATGGGCAGCCAGACCGTGCCGCCGTCCGCACCCGGCATCTTGATGGCATATTCTACCCGCTGGGTGCTGCCCGGAATGGTAGCCACATTGGTCTCGTACTGCTCCGGGGCCAGGATCTCTTCCAGAATAGCCCCCAGCTGGATCTCTCCCAGAATGCCGCGGGTCTTAACGCCCGAGAGCACCTGCTTCAGCCCGCCCACATCGGCGGCAAGGTTCTGCATCTCGCCCAGCCCCTTGTACACCTGTTCCAGCTGGTCGTTCACAGCCTTGAAGCTCTCGGTCACCCGCTTCTGCAGGGCATCCTGCAGTTGCTCGTCCACAGTGTGGCGGATCTCATCCAGCTTTTTGGCGTTCTCGGCCTGCAGGGCGGTCATGTTTTCCGCAAGGGTCTTGCGCAGCTCTTCCAGCTTCTGGGTGTTGGCGGCCTCCAGACTCTGGAGCCGCTGGGTCAGGATCTGCTGCTGGCCGCTCTGGCCCTGTGCCAGCGTGGTGCTCATGCTCTGCACTGAGGTCTGCAGCGTCTCACTGACGCTGCGGATGGCGGTGTAATTCTGCTCCGCCATTGCCGCCTGTCTGGCCGCAAAGTCTTTTGCCTGTGCATCGAGCTGCTGCTGCATCCAGCGCTTGAGCTCCTCGTAGTCTCCCCCGTTCCGGGGCTTGTTCAGTTTCCAGAGCACCACTGCCAGCAGCAGGCAGATGGTGACCAGCAGCAGGGTGTACAATCCAGCTAAAAATTCCATTGATTATAAGTCCTCGAAATCGACCAATTCTTTCCGGGTATCCAGCGCATCGCCATAAAGGCCCACGCCGTCCACCTCGCACTCGCCCGACTGGTTATCATAGGGGTCGGAGCGGAACCCGTACATCGGCGGGTCAAAGGATGCCTCAAAGGCGCGGTTTGCCACCATGCGCCCGGTGTCCAGGCTGCCGAAGTAGTGGCGGCGCAGCTCTTCCTCGCCCTGCCGTGCCATGGAGGCACCAAACGAGCAGTCGGCATACATCCAGCCCTTGGGGGCAATGTAGAACATGGCCCAGTCGTGGCAGCCCACGCCGGTGGGCGACACCGACAGGCCGCTCTGCCAACGGGCCGGAATGCCCACCAGACGGCAGAGGGTGATGAAGGTCAGGGCCATAATGCCGCAGTCACCGCGCCGGTCCCGCGCGCAGCGGTCGGGCAGGCATTCCTGCACAAAGTAGGCGGGCTGATAGTGATACCGCACGTTCAGGGTAACGTAATCATAGATGCGCTTTGCCTTTTCCGCCGGGTCGGTGATCCCCTCGGTCAGCTGCGCGGCCAGCGCCCGCAGGTAGGGCGTGAACACGATATGCGGGGCCTGCTCCTCGGTATCAAAGGTCGGCTGTTCCGGTGCAGGCACAAAGTCCAGCGGGTCAGCATAGACTGCCGTTGTCTTGTAACGGTACTGCACCCCGAAGCGGCGGTTTTCGGTCAGGTCAGCCTCCCAGCAGACGGTGCGCTGGGGAGCGTTTGCATCGGCGATGCGGCCCGGCTGCTCGGTAAAGCTCTGCAGCTCGATCTCGCTCTGGGCCAGGCATTCCGCCGGGATGGGCAGCCAGGCGCGGACGTGCACGCTCTTCCGGCCCTCTGCCTTTGCCTTGGCCAGAGCGGCGGCAAAGGCCTCATCCGACATCCCCACGCTGGTTTTCAGCGTGATGCGGGCACTGGCCTGCCCTTCCCGCTCCATCTGGTCATGGATGCGGCGGCGGCGCTCCCGGGCCAGCGTAGCCGGGGCGGGCGGGTCGAGCTGACGGGCGGCAAGATCGGCGTGGGTGGCGATCAGCGTTTCGGCAAAGCGGTCAAGGTAGTGCTTTTCCCCTTCCACGAACCGCCAGTCCACCCGGCCCTCATGCACCAGCTGGCGGAACTCCTCCACCGTGAAATCCCGCACAAGGCCCTGCATCCGGGCCACGGCCTGTGCCTCGTTCCAGCAGTATTCCTGCGGCAGACGGCACATGATCTCCTTCTGCACCAACAGGGCATCCCGCAGCGCGTCCACACCGTGGGGCACAGGGTTGGCGGGCTGCTCGTACTCCGGCATTTCCAACCCCTGACTGCGGGGGCTGTTCTGGGTCTCCGTCCAGTCCTCGGCCAGATATTCATCGATCCGCGCCACGGCTTCTTTGTAATAGCCCGCGGCCTTCAGCCGCTCCACATCATCGGGCAGACCGACGTTCAGATGCACAAATGCTTCGTTCAGATCTTTCATCCTGTTTCATCCTTTCTCTCAGGCGCACTGCTCCTCCCAGAAAGCAGTGGCTTCCACCAGCCAGTTCTCGGCATCTGTTCCTGTGCCGATGCCGCAGACGTGAGGTGCATTGTTGAATACCCGGTAAACATGCTTGACGTGATTGGCCTGCAGGGCAGCTTCCAGCTGCGGTCCCTGCCGCCAGTAGACCAGCTCCTTCAGCAGCGTGTCGTTCACACCGTGCCAGTGATAGGTAGCGGGGTAGTCCGGCGTGATCTCATCCGAAAGATTCCGGGTATAGTATTTGGGGCCGTATGCACCGATATCCTGAATGACATGGTAGATGGGCTTGATGTAGGTCATATCGTTGATGGGGTAGCCCAGCAGCAGGGCGGCAGGCTTGGGCACATTGTAATGCTGATACCCCACCGATTCCGTGCCGAACAGACCCGTCAGGTGGCCACCCATGGAATATCCCACGATGGCGTACTGCTCCGGCTGGATGCCAAACTCCGCAGCGTGTTCCTCAATGTACTGCATGGCCCGGCCGATGTCCTCCAGCGGAGCATCATCGGAAGCATCCGTCCAGACGCGATACCGCAGAATAAAGGCGGCATAGCCCAGCTCATGCAGCTGCCAGGCCGTGCAGGCCCCCTCCTCCAGCTCGGCGCTCTCATTGGCACCGCTGCCAGCCAGGATCAGCGCAAACTTGGCATTTTCGGCCTTGGCCGGGAAATAGAACAGGCCGGTGTTGTTTTTGGTGCGGTCCGCCGCCTTTTCCGCATCCGTGTAGAACGAGTGGGTGACCTGAACGCCATTGTTGTAGTTCTCAATGACCAGATTCAGCCCCTTGGCACAGCCTTCGGCCACATACTCGTTGGTGTAGCCCTCCACAGTGGTCATTTCCCACAGGGCCTGACCCGGCGGGCAGTCCTTATCCTGCGAGTAGGTGTAGAAGCCGGAGTTCTTGATGCCCGGGTTGTTGCGCACTTCCTTCATGGTGGTCTGGGCCGTGATGTTGGGCTCTCCCTTTTCCATTACGGCACCGGCGGGCAGGGCCAGCAGAGCCAGCAGACACAGCATCACCGCGACGATTCGTTTTGCCTGTTTCATGTTCCGTTCCTTTCCCCCGGCACCGCCCTGATTGCATTTTCCCGTACAGAGGACTATAATATGAGACTGCACAGGCGACACCGGTTGGTTTTTGTTCTATTGTATCACACCCGCCGGTATTGTCAAAACAAATCTGTCCGCAAAATCCATGCGTTGTGATCTCCACGCTTCCGAGGGGCCGGGTATTCAGATTCCGGACACTCTGCCCGGCCTGAGGTGAACAGGTTTCCATTGTGATTTGCGGCAGATTCTGCTATACTGAAAAGAGATATTGCACACGCAATGAGGGGAAACCGGAGCATTGCGGCTCCGGTCAGGATAGGAATATGAGTGAGATCACAGTCCGGCCCATGATGCCGGAGGATTGGATTGCTGTGTCCAAAATATATCTGGAGGGCATTGCCACCGAGCACGCCACCTTCCAGACCAACTGCCCGCCCTACACCGCCTGGGACGCATCCCATACCCGGGAATGCCGCCTGGTGGTTCTGGACGATGGGGTCGTGGCCGGCTGGGCAGCCCTGCATCGGGTAGACCCCCGCTGGTGCTACCGCGGCGTGGCCGAGGTGAGCATCTATGTCGGGGAGAAATTCCGGGGCAAGGGGTTGGGCTATCACCTGCTCACAGCGCTCTGCCGCGAGGCTGAACAGGCCGGGTACTGGACGCTGCAGTCCACGGTGCTGCAGGACAACGCCCCCTCCCGGGGCCTGCACCTGAAATGCGGCTTCCGCGTGGTGGGCCGCCGGGAGCGCATTGCCCGGGACTGCCACGGCCGCTGGCTGGACACCTACCTGATGGAGCGGCGGTGTGCAGCGGACGAACCGACGGGCTATAAAAAGCTGTAAGGCGCTTTTTGCGGGAAAGATTTACAGTTTCTTCAAAAAGCGGCCTTGAAAATCCACAAAAATATGATATACTAACGTAACGATACCAAAGCGATAGAAAGGAGGCGCGCGGAATGGCACCGACCAAAGAGCGTCCGGCAACCAAGACGATTGCCACAAACCGGGAAGCGCGCCACGAGTACTTCGTTCTGGAAGCGCTGGAGACCGGCGTTGAGCTGAAAGGCACCGAGGTCAAGAGCCTGCGTGCCGGCGGCGTGAACCTGAAAGACAGCTGGGTCGATATTGAGGACGGCGAGCTGCTGGTCAAGGGAATGCACATCACCCCCTACGACCACGGCAACATCTTCAACCAGGACCCCATGCGGGTGCGGCGGCTGCTGGCCCACAAGAACGAGATCCGACGGCTGCACCAGCAGTGCAAGCTACAGGGCTACACTCTTGTGCCGCTTTCGCTCTACTTCAAGCATGGCCGCGTCAAAATGGAGCTGGGCCTGTGCAAGGGCAAAAAGCTCTATGATAAGCGCGCAGATGCCGCCAAACGCGATGCCAAGCGCTCCATCGACCGTGCCGTTAAATCCAACGGCGTTTACTATTGATTTCAGGCAGCATTCCTGCCCGGAAACTTCAAAGCTTACCCACACCGCAAGGTGTGTTTTATGGGGGCGTAAAGGTTTCGACGGGGGGAGCGAGGCTTGGGCAGCGGGTAGCAGTGGGGGACCTGCTCTAAACTCCTCCAAAAAATTAACTGACAACAATAATTATCAGTTGCTCGCAGCCTGAGTGCTGCGCGTTCCGCCCACTCTTGTGTCGTGTGGGGCCGGGGCGTCCTTTAGACACAGCACCTGAACGGACTTAAGCTTTGCGGACCGGCAGGAACTCATGAAGCTACCAATGCGCTAGCCTGACGATCGGCGTGGCGCGGCGGGAATGTTGTAGATCGCCTGCACCCGGAGACACCTACGCTGAACTCTTTTCGGACATGGGTTCGACTCCCATCGCCTCCACCATCAAAAAGCACCTAGATTCGTTAAAATCTAGGTGCTTTTCTTTTGCCGTAACACACTATTTAACACACTTTTGAAACAGTAACACAGTTTCAACCGGTTTGGAGCGTTGGCCGCTGCTCTGGGTTGCGGTCAAAATAGCCGGACGCTTCAAAGTCTGTATAATGTTCCTTTATCAGCTGCGCCCTCTCAGCGGCCCATGCCCGGCTCTTAGCCTCCCATGCTTCCAGATACTCCACAGTGCGCTCCTCAACGCTGCCGCGGTGGTTCCATGCGCCGAACCCTGTTCCACTCCATGCCCGGGTTGAGATGATCTCATCACGCCAGCGCTGGAGCTTGGGATTTCGGCGCAGAGCGGCAAAAGCGGCTTGCTCACGGTTCTGTGCTGCGTTCCGGGTCGTGCCGTCCTCTCGGGCAATCTCCGAAATGGCTTTACCCTCGAAATAGTGGCGGCGCACAACGTCGGCTTGCTTGGCTGCCAACTGGCTGAGGGCTTCTTCCAGTGCGTTGTGCAGCTCTTCGGTGTATAGATCATCCTCGGCGGTCTGGAATGCCTGTGTAGCCGCTGGATCTTCGATGGTCTCCCCTTTGGTGCTGCTGCCCTCGTCTGTTTCATCCAGGCGCACGTCCAGGCTGCTGCATTCGTTCAGCGGGTTGGCAGACACGGCCACGCGCCTGCCGTCCTTGGTGGTGATGTTGCGCCGGTGTTCGCCGCATACGGCCTTATTGATCTGACTTTGCACGTAATAATACAACAGGGTCGTGAATGCGCCCTTCTCTGGGGTGTAGGCTATGGCAGCGGCCTGAACGGCAAAGAATGCTTCTTGGTCGAAGTCCTCAAGCGTCAGCCCGGCATTGTCTGCAGCGGCCTTGTTTTTGCTGTACCATTGCCAGAACAGCCGGTGCAGAAAGCCCTTGTTTATCTCCCACAGCTGGCCCAGTGCAAAGCTATTCCCGGCGGCGGCTAGAGCGGCAAGGGCCGCGTTGGTGTTCTGCTGATCAGTGGCCTTGTTTGGTTGCTTGTCCATTACCCTCACCCCGTTTTTATATCACGCTATCACGCTGGGCACTGCGGCAAGCAGCTTTTGTGCTGCTTTCAATGTGATGTCGCCGGAATTCTTCCAGCAAGGCCCAAGCGCCCAGATACCACCGGCGGCGTTGAACTGTTCAACGGTCATTCGTGTGCTGCCATCAACTGTCGGCACTTCCAACAGCGGTTCACAATTCCGTTTACTCAGTGCCAGCGCGCGCGATTCTAATTTACTGATTCTGCTGTTCATCGTCTGATATCCCCTCCAGTTCATCCAGCTTCTTTTCCAATTCGGCCAAACGCCTCTCCTGTTCGTCTGCCCGGATGGAGCCTAGCACGGCATTCCCTGCGTAGATCACAGCGTTTGCCTGCTGCGGGGTGATTTCACAGTTCAATACCATATTGGATACTCGGGTCATTGCTCTGCGCACCTCGCCCGGATTGGTCATTTTTAGGTGCTTCTTTGCGGTCATGGGTTCGGTTCGCCTCCTGCTAAAAAGAGGGCGCACAGGTTTCCCCATGCGCCCAGATGATGCCATATCAGACGATTGCCTGATAATAGATAGCGGGTTTCTTGTTGGTGGGCACAAATGCGCCGTAGTTATAGCGGCCTTCAACCAGCCAGCCAGAAACGCCCGGGGGATTTTCGTGCAGCACTGCCGAAGTCAGCTTGACAGGTGCAGTCGTTGCGCAGGGGTGGCACAGCATAAAGCCGAACTTTGCGGGCAGGCGGTTGGCGGGAACCTTCTGAATAGAAGCGCCGTCCAGATTGGAGACAACGCCCTGCAGGCGCATATCCTGCCCGACGTTGGTTTCCAATACAATCTCCTTGCACTTCTTCATAATGCGGTACACGGTCGGGGTGACGATCAGAACGCGGTTGGTTTCGGGGACTTCTGCGTCATCCAGGGCGGCGCTGGCCTTGCAGATCTCATCATAGATGTTTGCATCGGTCAGTTCAACGGCGGTGGGAGTGGTGCCAGCGCTCTCACACATAACGTTGTAGGTGTATGCGTCAATCTCAGGGATAACCACTTCACGCTGCTGGCGGGCCAGAGCCTTGGCAGCTTCCAGCACAGCGCCGGTTTCGTCAAGGTCCAGAGCGTCAATCACGAAGTTGAAAGAGCGGTCCTTTGCCAGCTTGAACAGCTGAGTGGTGGCGGCCAGCGTGTCAATGTTGCCGTAACGGCTGCCGTTGCCGGTGCCCTCGCGGTTGTAGTCGTGCATCTCTGCAGTGGACACATTGTAAACGCGGATGCTGTTTGCACCCACAAAGCTGTAATCCTGATTGGTTACAAGGCTGCGCTTGGATTCGTTCTTGAAGAGCTCATCCACAGCATTCTGATATTTCGATACGAGATCAATTGCCATTTATAGATCCTCTCATTTTGCAGAGGGCATGAAATACTCGGTTCCATCATGGGCGGGGGTCATGGGGCTTCCATGTGTGGCCCCAGTGGAAATACGGACAGCGTTGCCGGTTCTCTGGTTTGCGTTGGAGACGAAAATGGTCTGGATCTTCTCAGCTTTCGCCTTAAATGCTTCCGGTTCGTCCACGCCCAGCAGTTCAACCAGCTTGGTATCAAAGCCGTTTTCCTTGCAATAGCGCTCGCACTCGAACGCCTGCCGGTCTTTCTGCAGCTGCTGACGTTCGGCGGCAAGTGCGGCCTTTTCCTTGTCCGTTTCTTCGCCCTGTGTGGTGTCCGGGTCGGTCGTGCCTTTAGCCCTCTCTCGGGCCAGACGCTCCCGGACGATGGTGTTGACTTCTTCTTGGGTGAACATCTTCCCGGCGGGGCCGTTGCCCTCCGGCTGAGTGGTGTTTTCCTGCTGGGTGGTGTTCTGGGGGTTCTTGTCGGTCATGGTGACTTCCTTTCCCGGCCTTTAACCTGTGGCCGTCCAGTGTGTGTCTTTGTGCAATCTGCCAGCTTTGCGACGTGGGCCGGGTGCCGATCAGCACCAGTACCGGGGCAAAATGCACAAAATAAAAAGGCGCAGAGAACCGCCGAAGCGTTTTCCCTGTGCCTTATCAGCTAACCGGTCATCCCGGCGGTACTCTATGCCTTATAGGCTTATTATATCACCACCTGGGGGATGGGTCAATCGTTTTTATTGGTGTGATGCGGGTTTTCCGGATTTGTAACTGTCAGAAACGCGGCAGATACACCGGCCTTGTTGGTGCTTTGGTGAACTCTAGCCGCCGGATACATCGCACGCAGGGCGGCCAGCGTGGCCTGTGCAGCGTGTTCGTGCTCTGGGGTGTATGTAATCTTGACTTTCATTTCGGCACCCCCACAGCAGCGCTCTGGGCGGGGACTTCCTGCCGCGCTGCCTGATACTGGCGGCCCGCCATCCAAACCGCGTCAAGCCCCAGCCTGATAGATAGCTCGTGGCTATTCCCTTGCTGGGTGGCGTTGGAGTAAGCAGCAAGAAAAACCTCTCGCGCCCGGACACATTCAAACGCGCTCATGCTGCTCACCTCCCCTTCTTTCCAGCTGTGCACTCTTTGCGGCCAGCTCTGCCGCGATCTCATGCAGGCGGGCCGCTTCGGCTTCCGATCGTGCAACGGATTCTCCCAGATCGGGCAGCGGGTTCACAGACTTGCCCGCCGGGGCACAGTTGCGGTCTGCAGGGTCAGGGGCGGCGTTCTTGCGCTGGGCACCGGCCTGTTGCACTGCAATGTCCCACAGAGCAGCCGTGTCAACGCTGGCGGTCAGGCGCTCACCCTTGCGTACAGCGCCCACGGTAAAGCCCTGCCGGGCATACTGCTGGCAGATCCAGCTTGCAGGGGACTGGCCCAGACGTTCCAGCGCGGACACGCGCCCGCCATCCAGCACACACAGTTCGTGGTGCACGGTGCGGGGCTTCGGCTCCCGCTGGTCGATGTACTCCACCTCGAAGGTGTGCAAGGTGATACGCTTTTCAAGTTTCAGCATTGAAATATCCTCCATCTTTCGGTATAATGGGGGCGGTATAGTCGGCTAAACTTTACCACCCATCTGCCGCCCACGGTGTTCCAGCACTGTGAGCGGCTTTCTTGTTGTCTGGGGTTCAGAGCAGCATGATAACCTCTTGACCGTCCACAAACAGCAGCTTGCCGCCCATGTCCTGAACGAGGGTCAGCTGACAGCCGCCATCCGGTGTATCATGGAAACGGTCGGGGCAATCCTTTTCACAGGGCTTGCCATCAAGGGGACAAATACGGTCTTTCATGGTCGAATCTCCTTTCATTTTCACTTCGCCAGTTCTGACAGAGTGATGTTAAATGGCGAAGTGACGTTTTCTTAACGTTTTAACGTCCAAAATCTAACTTCGCCAACGTGGCGAACTGACAGAAGGGTGGCGAAGTTACCTAACTTCGCCAATGGTGTAACTTCGCCAAACTGGCGAACATACAAAAATCAACATAACTAAATTATTATTCTGTAACTTCGCCATCTGCTTCACTCTGTCGGGCAAGGCGCGAAAACCAGCCACGAACGCCGCCCTTCTGGTTCAGCATGAATTTCTCAATCTCACCGGATTCAACAAGGCTATGGTATGCACGCTCGTAGGTGCGTTGACTGCAGCCGATTTCCTTTGTGACAGCTGCACGCAGTTCACCGCTTGCCATGCTTCCGAGTTTGCTTTCAGCCAGCACGTTCAAGATTGCGGCGGCAGTATCGTCCTTGGTCTGGGCAATCCTAAACCGGCGTTCCTCGATGAAATCAGCATCTTTCTTGTCGGTATATCCGTCAAAAACAGCCTTTGCGGCTTTGATACCTCCAACAGTCACATCCTCGATGTGCATTAAAACAGTTTGCTGTTTCTCGCTGTAGTTTGATTTTTCGTGACTGACGTAAATTTTGCCGTCATTCTTGGAGTAGCCCATAATCAGTACGCTGCGGGCAATGTCCCACAGGTCGGAACTGTCAGCCAGACGGCCACGGCCTGAAACACCCTGTTTCTTGTTGGTGTGCATCGATACCAGCGTTGAACATCGGTTCTTGATGTTGATAGCCTGCAGAGGGGTCATTGTGCGGCGTATCTGGTTTCGGCTGCCCATGTCCACGTTACCGGGCAGGAAGCTCTGCAGCGGGTCAACCAGTACAAGAATCGGCTCGATTGTGTCCACGAAGTCGGCCAGCGCCTTATCATTGACACACAAAATCTTGTCGTTTTCAATGAAATACTGGTCAGCCGTCATAACGTGAACCTTGCTCATGTCGGCACCGGCTGCCATGTAGCGGGTAGCAAGTACCTTGCCTGGGTCATCCTCACCAGACAGAACCAGCACGCGGCCGGTCTGGTCTGGCGGGACAGGAAAGAAGCCGGACGTTTTGCCCGTGGTCACATAGCTGATAAGCTGCGCAGACCAAAAGCCTTTCCCCGTGCCGCCATCCGCGCCCAACAGGGTGATCTCCCCCAGTGGGATAAGCCCGGGCACAAGCCATTGAATTTCCTGGGGTTCAACTTCCTGTAGACACACCGGCGCAGATGGTTTACCGAAGTGCCGGTCATGCCAGCGGTCTGAAGATTCATCAAATGCAACTGGATCCTCAGATATTCGCTTGGCACATCCAGCCCGCCAGGTATCAAATCTTGCGTAATTGATTCCTGTGCCCGGTGCTGTCACAAGGTCTCTCAGATACTGCTCCCGTTCAAGTTGTTCATCGACTTCTTTCCCGATGTACACCAGCTGATAGGTGTAATCGTTCAACAGTTCGGCGGCGGGGGTCTGGTTCAGGTATTGCAGGAAGGGCTGCAGCTTCTTTGCGCGTTCATCTTCTCGCACTCTATCACCCCACCTTTTCCCCGTAGTCCTTCGGCCCGTCCTCAAAGAAGAACGCGCCGATCTCGCCGGTGGGAATGCCCAGCACAGCGGCCACGCGGATGATCTCCGTGCTCGTCCACGGCTGATAGCCCATCATTCGGGCTGTGAGGGTGCTGGGGGCCATTCCGGCCCGCTTGGCGATCTCGTTTTGCTTCAGCTCCATCTCTGCGAATCTGACACGGAGCTTGTGGAATGGTCTGTACATGTTAATCCTCCTTCAAATCGTCCACGGACACGCCAAGAGCGTTTGCAACGTGCCCGGCGGTGGTACGCCAGACAGGCTGACCTTTGCGCATCTTCTGCACAGCAGAGCGGCCAACACCGGCTTTCTGAGCAAGTTCTTCGCCGGTCAAGTTCTGGCGTGCCATCTCGGCGATCACCTTCACACGGTCAACAATGATGGACTTCGACATTTGATTCACTCCCTTTCGTGCGCATTCGTTTTGAATGTGCTTTGCTTTATTATACACATTTGTTTTGAATGCGTCAAGTGCTTTCTCGAAATTCATATTGAATGCTTTTTCTGAATGTGGTATAGTGCATACAAAAGGAGGCGGTATGCTTGACAGTTGGACAAATGATTAAGGAAAAACGAAAAGCCATTGGATTAACTCAAAGGGAATTTGCTAAAGAAATCGGCATAGCAACTATTACGTTACAACAATATGAACGTGGAGTTCGTGAGCCAAAACTAGAGATGTTAATGCGAATCGCCAACGGATTAAAATGCTCTGTTCGTGATTTTCTTGATGAAATTGATGATTCCGGCGGTGACAGTTGTTCATCATCAGAACAACTTCTATTTGAAGTGGAGTCAATACAAGAAAAACGGCTTTTGATGCTATACAGGCCATTGTCGGACAATGGCAAAGAACAGGTCATTTCCTTCTGCGGGTGGGTCAATGCATCTGAAGGCAAAAAAACCAATAATGGATTTGACGCTGAACACGACATTCATGTTGATGTTCCGCAACCAGTTCTTGACCTCCTGAAACTGAATCAGGACGCGCCCGGCGGCACAGACGATAAAGACCCCGCCGAAAAATAAAACGCCCACAGCGGGCAGCTGTGAGCGTGTGACGGCTGAAAATTCAGCTGTGAGTTTTAATCCCGCAACAGTTGCGGATTTAAATGGTCAACTGTTGACCATTTAAGATGCCGCACGGTGCGGCAACATGGGGGAGCTTGTCGCACAATGCGAAATGCTCAGTTGTCCAATTGTTGGACAACGGTAAACGCTGGATGTTGCCGAACAGTTCGGCAATATAAAACCGCTGTCGCACAATGCGACAACGGGAGATTCGTCATTTTGACGGCTGATAGTCTCCGATCGGGCCGCGATCAGAGCGCTGCCGGGGGCAAAATGCACAAAGGAAGGGGGTGCAGCCAGATGAGCAAGAGAACCAACACGGCCCAGTGGGAAGAAAAATACCAGCGCTGGCGCATTGCCGTGCAGAAGGATGGAGTACGCAAACAGTTTTACAGCAGCACCCCGGGCCGCACTGGCCAGCGGGAAGCAAACCGCAAGGCTGATTCCTGGCTTGAGGATGGTATCGGTGTGAAGGTGGGCCGGGTCGAGGATGTTTACAAGCTCTGGCTCGATGGTCTGAAGCTGACAACCAGCGAGGGCAATTGGGAGCCGGTAGAAAGCCGGTGGCGCGTGTGGGTGCTGCCAGCGATTGGAAAGAAGCGGGTGAACACGCTGACGGATGCAGATCTGCAGGCCATCATAAACAAGGCCCACGCTGCCGGCCGGAGCCGGAAAACGCTGCAACTGCTGGCCGGTGATCTCCGGGCCTTTTGCAAATACTGCCGGAAAAGCAAGCTGTCAACCTTCCTGCCGGAGGATGTGCAGATACCCGCCGGGGCCCGCCTGAAGGGCAAGAAGGTCTTGCAGCCAGATGATCTATTGAAGCTGTTCAGCATCGACACAACGCTTTACAGGGGCAAGCGGGTGCACGATGATTATATCCACGCATACCGCTTTGAAGTCTTGACCGGGCTCAGGCCGGGGGAGCTGCTTGGCCTGCGCTGGGCAGATATCAAAGGCGACACGGTGAACCTGTCCCGCTCCATCAACGTGAAGGGCCGAGAGACCCACGGAAAGAACGAAAACGCTGTGCGGTCATTCGTCCTGTCCGATGTAGCGCGGGCCGTCCTGGAGGCCCAGAGGGCCATCACGGGGCATTGTGAAAGCGTGTTCTGTCTGGAAACAGAGCGGCGCTATTATAAGCGCTGGAAAGTGTTCTGCACTGCCAACGAGATGGAGCCGGTGAGCCTGTACGAACTGCGGCACACCTTCGTGAGCGTGGTCAAGACGCTGCCCGCCGGGGAAGTCAAGGAGCTTGTGGGGCACTCCGAAGATATGGACACCTTCGGCATTTACAGCCACGCCCTGACCGGCGAGGATGTCGCCACAGCGCAGGCCGTCAACGCAACGTTTTTGAAGCTGCTGAAGCCGGAAAAATAACACACTTTTTAACACACTTCCAGATTTTAGGGAAACAAGCTCTATTCTGTGAGTGGAATTTTCAGCCATAGCAACGGCACAATTTAGGGGTCGAAATCAAATATTTTCCACGTTGAATCGCCGGTTATAAGTTCGACTCCCATCGCCTCCACCACGCAAGAAAAATCCGAACCTCTTCCCATCGGGAAAAGGTTCGGATTTTTTCGTTTGCCGTATTTCTTACAGCGTCATTTTCATTTCCAGTCTCAGCAGCGCGGCTTTTTTCTCGATGCCGCCTGCATATCCGGTCAGGCTGCCGTTTGTTCCGACAACGCGGTGGCAGGGAATGATGATAGAGATCACATTGTGTCCGACAGCCCCGCCCACAGCCTGCGCAGACATCCGGGAAAGGCCGCGCTCTGCAGCCAGCTGCCTTGCCAGTGCACCATAGGTCGTGGTCTGGCCGCAGGGGATGCGGCGCAGCAGCGCCCACACCTCCTGCTGAAAGGCAGAGCCAGCGGGATGGAGCGGCGGAGTAAAGTCCGGTTCCTGCCCGCCGAAATAAACATCCAGCCAGCGGCTGGCCTCGGAGAGCACGGCGGTCTCCTGCTCCTGATGCACCGCATCCAGGGTGCGGGCAAAGTACTTCTGCCCCTCGAACCAGAGGCCGGTCAGGCCTGTGTCGTCAGCGGCCAGCAGGATGCCGCCCAGAGGAGACTCATAGTGCTGTGTATAGATCACCGTTTATCGGATTTCAATGCCCAGCTTGAACTTCAGGTTGCCCAGCACCTTCTTGACGGTGCGCTCGACCTGCTCAGCGGAGATCTCCGCGCTGGGGTCAGACAGGGTCAGGGAGAAGGCCATGCTCTTCTTGCCCTCGCCCAGGTTTGCGCCGCGGTAGATATCGAACAGCTTGACCTCGGTGATGAGGGAGCTTGCCTTCTTGATGGTGTCCTCGATCTCGCCGCAGGTGACCTTTTCCTCGCAAACAAGGGCCAGGTCACGCTTGACGGCAGCGTAGGGGCTCAGCGGCTTATAGCGCAGCTCACCGTCCACACAGGACATCAGAGCCTCATAGTCCAGCTCACCCAGATAGATGTTCTGGCTGTCCTTCTGGTCCTTTGCGATCTCCAGCTCGCCGTTGATCTCATTGGAGAGCTTACCGAACACGCCCAGACGCTTGCCGTTGCAGTAGACAGCGGCGCTGATGCCGGGGTGGAGCCACGGGGTGGTCTCGCGCTCGTAGGTGAAGGTCAGGTCAAAGCCTGCGGCCAGCGCCTCCATTGCACCCTTGACGGTGAAGAAGTCCTCCTCAGGGCCAAAGGCACCAATGCAAAGGGTCTGACGCTCATGGGGATGCTCGCTGATGGGCAGCTCCTTGGCCAGATAGACGGGAGCCATCTCGAACAGGCGGCCCTCGGCATTGCCCTTCTTGAGGTTGTCCACGATGACATTCAGCATGGACGGGGTCAGCAGGGTGCGCATGATGGACAGGTTCTCGCTGATTGGGTTCAGGATGCGGATGGCCATGCGGGCGGCATCGTCTGAAGGGAGGTGCAGCATATCCAGCTCCGCGTTGGAGTAGAAGGCCAGGGTGGAGGCCTCATAGAAGCCCTGTGCAGCCAGCAGGCGCTTGGTCTTGAGCTGCTGCTTCTGTGCATAGTTCAGGCCGCCGTTGGTGACAGAGGCGGTGTTCAGGAAGGTGGGGTTGATGTGGTCATAGCCGTACTCACGGATGACCTCCTCCGCCAGATCGGGGAAGCTCTCCACATCCTCACGGTAGAGGGGAGCAGACACATCCCAGCTGCCGTCAGCCTGCACATCCACAGTGAACTCCAGGCGCTGCAGGATATCGATCATGGTCTGCTCGGGCACAGTGATGCCCAGCACACCGCAGATCTTGGCAGGGGTGGTCACGATGTGCTTGCGCTCCAGCGGGCGGCCATCGGTCAGGTCATACTCGAGGGTGGTAATATCGCCGCAGTCCAGCTCCTGGATCAGGTGCAGGGCACGGGCCAGGCCCAGCTCGGGAGAATTGCGGTCCACACCCTTTTCATAGCGGGCAGAGGAATCACTGTTCTGGCCCAGGGCACGGCTGGTCTTGCGGACGCAGTCACGGGCAAAGGTAGCGCACTCGAACAGCAGGCTGGTGGTGTTCTCATCCATGCCGGAGTTGGCACCGCCCATGATGCCGGCCAGAGCCACAGGCTTCTCGGCATCGCAGATGACCAGATTGTTGGGGTTCAGGGTGAACTCCTTTTCATCGAGGGTCACGATCTTCTCACCCTCGTGGGCACGGCGCACATCAATGGTGCGGCCGGCGACCTTGTTCAGGTCAAAGGCGTGCATGGGCTGGCCCATTTCCAGCAGGGTGTGGTTGGTGATATCCACCACATTGCTGATGGAGCGCA
>OHDG01000677.1_pt1 | contig 19476 bp, 20 predicted proteins | sample 1566961 | NCBI WGS metagenome assembly OHDG01 (sample SAMEA3879539, study PRJEB24766) | human gut metagenome | biome: human-associated habitat; feature: feces | place: USA | collected 1985/1987
TTATTATGCTTATTAATGCCAGCATGCCTTATAGGGCTTGTAGCTTGTCAAAATTCAACCGTGGATAATAATACCACAAACAACACAGAAGTTGTGACCGAAACGCAAACAGAAACGGAAACAGAGAAAGAAACAAAGATAACTAAAAACAGAGAAATCTACAACAGCGATATTACATATGAAACATTAGTTAGGTATCCCGACAAAAACATTAACAGCGCTTTAAAATTTAGTGGAACTGTTACTGACATTGTCGAAACTGGTGAGGACGGAATGTATTCTGTAATATTAGCCGTTGACAACAATTATAAGCAAAAAATAGTCGTTGCGTACAGTGACGATGTTATTGATTGGAAAATACTTGAAGATGACAAAATAACAATATATGGTGGTTACGGTGGTGAATATGCTCTTAATTCATCTTTCGGCTATTCCGTTAAATTGCCAATGGTATTTGCCACGATAATTGACTTAGATAAGTAAAAAAGTAAGCCGGGAACGTTATATTCCCGGCTTTTTTGTACTTAAATCAATTCGCAATCGCTGACATTGACTGCCGCAAATACAGCACCGTTGAAACTAAGGACTGCTCTATCCCCGTCAAGCTGTGTGACTTCATAGCCGCTGTCATTGTGCCATGCCTTAATTGCCGTGCCATTGTAGTCAGTATCTCCGTTGAAACAGACGGTATCGCCCACAGAAATGTCGCCGCAATCCGAGCTTTCTTCTGAATCGTCAGAATCATCACTGCCGCCGCCAGCAATGCAATCATCATTAATCCAGCCTGTGCCGTCGTCAATCAGATATGGGTTTCTCGCACCGTCAACAATCCGCGTAATTGTGCCGGTCGTATAGGTAGGCTTTAATGCTTCTTCCGATGTTGAAGACACATAGACTGTATCGTAGTTTACGGTATCGCCTACAGAATAGCTGTATCCACTGTCCTCTGTGTCGTCTTCATCACCTCCGCAGTCGCCCGAATTGCTATCAGAATCACTGTCGCCAACTTCCGGCAACTCGCCGTACCAGTAATTCATATCGACCCTGCTTGACGGTACACCGGCAACTTCACCGTCTGATGTATACTGCCATAACAGACAATCCATTGACGGCTCTGAAATGCCCCAGTGCGCGAGCCATACTTCATAGCTGGATAACTGGTCTGCATAGATTACCGAATCCCAGTAATTTTTACTTGCGTAAACACCAGTCTTGTATCCTGCTTCGGATTCTCTGTCGCAGAAAATCTTACAAAAATCAGTAATTTCCTGTCTATTATCGTATGGGTTGAAGCCGTGCTTTTCTTTGTATCCATCCGCGTCTTCCATATCGAACCACACACCTAATACCGGATTGTAGCCCTCTACCATGCGCAGTGCGTGTGCCGCTTCGCTTTCTGCTTCGGCATTATTTAACGCATAAGAGTACAGATACACGCCATACGGAATGCCCAGTCTTTCACATTCTTCCATGTTACGGATTGCTTGCGGGTCGTCCTGTGATGTGCTGTCATTGCCGTGACCGACACGAATAATTACACCGTCAACATTTTTCTTTGTGGTATCCCAGTCGATAACTCCGTTATGCTTACTTACATCAATTACTGAATATCTGCTCATATGAACCTCTTTCTGCCGCTGTTCTGCGGCTAAATATAATTTTTATTGTGTTTTAGGGTAAAAAAATAAGACACTTTCGTGTCTTTAACTGCTGTCGTTATATATACCAATCACCTACCTTACGCCCTTCCATGTACGGTAACATGAAATGATATGCTTTTTGTTTCGTTTTGTGGCGACCAAACAAATCCCGTTATTTGTTCGCTGGTATAGCCGTTTATGCTTGCACTTATCAGCCCTGTTTCCGCAAATGGAGTAATATTCACGCTGTCAATATTTTTTACAATATTAGGTGGCAAATAAATTGTGAACGGTGCCCAAAACGCATTTCCATATTGTGTATTCATTGCATAGCTTTTACTTACTGTTTTTCCTGCCATTACAATATAACCGCTTGAAAGATATGTGATATACATTTCTGTTTTATCTTGTGGCTTTGTTACGGTAGTGCCAATATATCTTCCTTTTGTATCCGTAAATTTTGCATCTGACGGTACGTCTGAATTGACAGTATGCCCATTTGCTTTCGCGGCATTTTCTGCATAATTTACGCTAAAATTACTAGGGTTGTAAACATACATGTCTTCTCCGTTTTCACCACCCCATAACCACGAAGGTTGTCCGGTTTTGCCCGCCCAGTTAAACGTCATTGGGTAGCCTGCGTTGCCATTCCTTCCTAAATGCGCAGCATTGTTTGCCGCCAGAACTGTCCCCAGCCAGTTTACAAACGTATCTTTTGACACGTCTTTGATTTTGGCTTTTACTATATCATCATCTCCGCTAGCATAACAAGCCACACCTAGAATCTGGTCTTGGGATAATGAATTCCCTACCCAACCGACTTTGATTTTCTTGGATGTATCGTTGTAATCTTGGACTGTTGTCGCACTTCCTGCATTGCCGCCTGCCGGTATCGCACCTACATTTTCCGCTGTTATATTAACATTGCCCCGCCTATATGCACTGCCTTTTACGCCTGTTACAGGTGTTCCCGCGAGGACATCCCACTTTCCGTCCTCTGTCTTATATACGTTTGCGCCTGCTGGAATAGTATTTCCCGCTCCTTCTTTAAATTCAGCAGTCGTTGTAAACTGGTCCGAAATGTTATACATGCTTCCGCCGTCCGCCTCTGACAGTGCCGGAAGATTTGCAAATGCAACCGTTCCCATCGGTCTTAATGCGCCCGAAAACGATTCAGAAATCCGTCTTGCCTGCTCGTAATAGTATTTTGCGCTGTCTGTATCTGCTACGGCATAGTTTTGTGCTGTGTCCGCACTTGCCGCCGCATTGGAAGCGTACTGCTGTGCCGCATTGGAATTTGAAACTGCGATGGTTGCGCTATTTGCAGCACTATTTGCTTTTTCATTTGCTAAATTTGCGCTTCCTGCGGCATTATCGGCACTTGTTTTAGCTGTTGCCGCGTTTGCCGCCGCTTCTTCTGCTTTCGTACTTGCCGTATCTGCGCTTGTTGCCGCCGCCGATTGGCTCTGTGCCGACTGTTGGCTATAATACTTTGCATTGTCCGTATCTTCGCCTGTGCGGCTGTTTGTACCGCCAGTAGCATAACTCTGTGCTTTTGTAGCACTCGCCGCCGCATTGGATTCGCTGGTTGCCGCCGCTGTTTCACTTGCTTTTGCATTGCTTTCAGATTTTGCCGCCGCCGACTGGCTTGCCTGTGCTTTTGCAACTTCAACTTTAATATCTGCAAGATAATTAGGTCGTAAGTGTTTTTCCTGTATACTCGCTTCTTTTACGATTGCAGACACTTTTCCAGCGCTGTCAATCGAAAATGCCACCGTGTCACTTTCCAAAAACTCATACTGTGTAATCAGTGCTGCCAGGTCTATATATTGCTTTGTGCCGTCAATAAGCGTTAAAATAATCTGCTGTGTTTCGGCATTGTATGAAAAATTTACCGCGATTTTTTCCATCTGCGTGTCAATCGTTATTTTTGAGCCATTTTTTTTAGTAATAGTAATAATTCCCGTCTTTTCTTCAAATGTAACGTCCTGCACCAGTGTTGAAACTTCTTCCTTAGTCGCTTTTGTAGTGTCCAGTGTAATTACCCTATTGTCAATTTCATCTGTAGCCACATCTATTTTATTCAGATTACTTTCATTCAGTGGTGTTTCATCACTCGGATAATTTTCCCAATTTATACGACCATACGTTTTATTCATGCCTGCTCCTTTCTATCCTTCTATGTCGCCCCACGGAGTTGTCCAGCTTCCGCCCAAATTAATGCTTCCGTCATTGCAATCAATAGAAATGCTTCGTTCTCCGTCATCAGATTGCATATACAACAATCCCGGATATGCGTGAAAGTTTGCCCCGGCACTTCTACTAATAAGCAATTCGTCCGGTTTTAAAAGTGCCTGTGCATTTTCTCCTAAAACATACCGCAAATATCCGTCAAATATCTGCCATTCTCCGATTAGTCCGGATAACGCTTCCATACTGCCGTCCAAACCGATTTTAAAATTCTGATTAGCCGTCACAGCGCCGTTCAGATTGATTTTGTTTGCTTCAATCGAAACGTTTTCAGCAGATTGGTTAATTTTTGAAATAATTTCATCGCCATTTACTTTTTTTGATACTTCTGTATTAATGCTATCTGCCGTCTGCCTTATTGCACTATTCATCTGTTCTGTAGTGCTGTAGCTTTGCAGTTTTCGGGTTACCTCTGCCGAAATTCCCTCTGCTGTGGCATTGATTCGGGTATTCATTTCTGTTGTTGTGCTGTAATCCTTTAACTTATCTGCCGTGTCCTGTTTTGCATTACTTTCAGCCGTTTCAGCGGCAGATTCAGCATATTGTTTAGTTTCCGTTACCTGTTTTGATAACTCTGCCGTAAATCCGTCTGCCGTCTGCCTTATTGAGGTTTGTAGCTCTGTTTTTGTGTTCGTAGCGTTTTCTTTTGTTTCATATTTTTTGCCAACTTCTGATGTGATTGATTCAGCCGTCTGTGTAATTTTAGAAGACAATTCTTCTTCACTTTGCTTTGCTCGTTTAACTTCGGAAGTAATACTTTCAGCAGTCTGCTCAATACTGCTTGACAAGCCGTCAGCCGTGTTTTTAACTTCTGCTCTTATATCCGTTGCTGTCTGCTTAATTTCAGAACTTAATCCGCTTTCAACGTCCGTAATCTTACTGTTGGTTTCCTCGATTGTCCGTGTCAGCACGTTGGTCTTTCCTTTTAGCTGTATAATGCTTTTATGCACGCTATTTACCTGTGTAGAACGGTATTCTTCACCCGTTGCTTCATATTCGTCCCTAAGTGCCTGTATGCCCTTTAGCGTACGCTTTAACACGTAGCTTTCGATGATTTCATATCGTGTCGGCAGACGGACCGCGTCACCTACTTCAATACATGGGTTTCCTTTGCAGTCCGCAGAAAACGGTCTGTAAATAATTCCCCGGATTTTTCCGTAAATGTTATTTGCGATTCCCGTCAGTTCTTCACTGCCTTTGCCGTAAACGAGAAAATTATCCTGTATCACATAAGCATTTGTGCCGCTTCCGACAATTACTCCGATGTCGTCTTCCTCTTTTCGGATTTGCAGTTTATCAATAGTTTTCACAAGGAAATCTTCATATTGTGCCGATATGTACAGACTTTTGCTTATTCTCGTGCTTTTCGGCTCACGCGGGTACAAATCATCTGCCGGATACAGGTTGTTTCTTGGATATAATCCCTGTATTTCCTGTTCAAGGTAAATGTAATGGAATTTGCTGTCACGTCCAATGTGTCCGAAACAGCCGTTAATTTCGCAAATACAATTCAGCACAGTTGCACCGCTTAACTCTTCCGGCTCAACCGTCTTTTCGACTTTCATATCATCATTTACAAGCTGTGCGTCCGCCTGCTCAATCCCAAAATACCCAAAAAAGCTATCCCGAAAAGCTTTCATTGTCGTCGTGCTGTCTTTTTCCGGCAATAATGCGTTGTACCACTCCGCCACATCTGCGTTTATCACGTCATACAGCCTGTCATAAGCCACAATATCACGCTTTGTTCTATCTGCCGTTGGTGTGTCAGAGTATACTTTATATCTGCCAATTTGAAACGGATTTGCAGTGTTATTATCAATTACCGTTTTAACCGTTATCATTTTGTCTTTCATCGGCAGAAAAATGTTTGATACAGTAAATTTAAGCACCGCCGCTTCGCAGCTTCCAAAGGTCAGCTCTGATTCCGAACAAATGCTTTCTGTCAATTCAAACTGTTCTTGATGTAGTTCAACATTTGTAATTTTTGTCGTTTTATCGTCCGTTTCAATCGTCAACTGCTTATCTATGCTATCTTTTTTAAATAATTCTGCGTATTGATAATTAACCACCGTAAACACCTCCAATAAAGGCAAGTCTAATTGAATCGTATCGAATCACATTTCCGTATGTGCCGTAAATCGTTGGCTGAAAATCAGCCATATAGCCATACTGCGTAACATAATCGTCATATTCCGGGATATAGGCTGTAATATAACAGCCACGTTCCTGCGAATTTGTAAAATTGTTGCGAATATTGCTCATCAGTACTTCAAATGTTTCATTTGTAAGCATTGCCTTGGTTTCAAATTCAACTTTTAATGCCTTTAATTCAACAGCGTTTCTATGCTCGTATCCGTTTGCGTCCGTGTAATCGTCAATGTCCTGCATATTTGCATATGCGCTGTAGGAATCTGCCTTGATTAATCCGCCCGGTATCGTATAATCTCCAATTTTAATCAAAAAGCCGTTGTACGCCATGCCTGCACCTCACATTTTTAAAAATTGGTAACAAAAAAGCACATACCGGCATTCGATATGTGCTAAAGAAATGGCAAAAGGCGAAACCTACATAAAATAGATTCCGCCGCAAAGCAAGTTGTCACGTATTATAATAGATTAATTATCATCTATTGTACATGCATTAATAATCAAATGCCGGTTTGCCAGTTCTTTTAAAATATTCTCTTGCGTATTTTCTTGCACTGCTTCCGATGTCGTTTTGGCTTATACTCAAGTCCTTGTTGAGTATTCCTTGTAACAACTGGTTCTGCTGTCTAAGCAGTGCTATCTCTCGCTGTGACGTATCGTAAATGGAATCTTTAATACCCGTAATTTCTGCGCCGCCCGCTACTGCCGACTTGCCGCCGACCGTTCCGGCAATTTCCGGTATTCCGTTTTCACCCGCCATGACAATGCTATATTTTTGTGGAAGATAACCGCCGTCCGCATACCCTTTAATACGAATTTTAGCAAATCCACTTTTCAATGGGTCGCCTGCGCTATAATTATCATCGCTTTCCAGTTCCATTTTGTAACTATTTTGAATAGCATTGGTTAATGCTTCATGCACTTTCCACGCTTTACTGCTTATCGTATCCGCTAAGTTATTCATGAGGTCAGCACCAACGTCTGAACCAATTTCTCCTGCGTTTACCGCGTCTATAATTGACAGGAAAGCAACTGCCGTTGTGTTCGGTACACCGTCAATATTTTTCTTGTACGAATCAACAAGGTTTTCACCCGCTTTTGAGCCGGTATCAAGTGCCTTTGAAATAGCCGTTTGTTGAATATTGTCGAATATTGCGCTATTGTATCCTGGCAATCCGCTTGTTGTGGTCGTAAATCCGTTATACAGCTTTGTACCGCCGTCTGTTCCTACAACACCCAATCTGCTAAAGGTTTCACTTGCTTTGTTGTAAAAATTTGAAATATCTTCTGTAGATTCGCCTGACTTTTCCGCTACATTTTTTTCAATGTCATACATTGACTGTTGCACGGATTCTCTTATTTGCTCATTGTTTTGTTGCATTGTATCCCGCAAATTATCAGAACTGTCCGCAGTGTTGTTCTGCTGTTGGGTAAGATTGTTGTATTCATTTTTGCAATTTGCCGCTTCGGTTGCGGCATTCGCTATTGCATTTTCACATTTTTCATAAGATTCTTTTAATTCTCTATTATCATTTGCTAATTGCCATGTTTCCTGCGAATTTAATCCTAACTCTTTTCGTAAATTGTATGATGTTTTTGTAAAATCACTGGTTTTTCTCATTGGGTCATCTAAAAGTCCCGAAAGCACATCAAATGCGTCACCCAATCCACTGATTTCATATGCTGAATCAAATGCCTGTTTAGACATTCCAGTAAGCTCTTTTACGTATTCATAAATAATACTTTCTGCTTTGTTGTATTTTTCATTATTTTCTTTTAGTTGATTGCCAATATCAATCTCTTGCTTGTACAGGTCTTTTAATACATCTTGCATTGCCGCCGCTTTGGCATAAGCTTCAAGTGCAGAAATTGTATTGTAAACTTCTTCTTTTTGTCCTTTAAATTCGCCAGTTACCGTATCAATCGAATCTGCCAATTCCGGACACTGTTCGACAATGTAATTTGCGTATGCAATAAGCATTTCTTTTTGCGAATCTGTTAAATTGTCAAAATTATCTGCCAATTCAAAGTATTTATCTGCAACGCTTTTAACACCTGCATAGGTATCACCTACACTATTAAACTGGTCTTTAGATGATTCTATTGTTGAGTTTAAACTTTCTGCCGTTGCTAATACAGAATCGCTGATTATAGTATTGGCGCTTACTACTTCACTTTGTGCTTTTGCATATCCTATGCCAATTCCTGCAATAGCCGCAACTAAACCTGTAATGCCAACTATAGCCGCTGTCCACGGGGTAGATAAGCCAATCAACTTCAAAGCCGCCGCCGCCGCGCCTGCACCTAATGCCACTTTTGCAAGCATACCGACCGTAAATTCTGCACCCTCGCCGATTTTCTTAAAAGCGCTTGCAATCGTTAAAAATTCTATAGCTATTCCCGCTATTCCGAATGTGGCTTTTACTTTTGTTGACATATCTTCCGAAAGTGTTTTCGATATACTGGCATAGTCAATGCTGCCTACAGCTTTTTTAATCCCAGCCGTAAGTGCCTTTGAAATTCCTGCGTTTTGTGCAATTTCAACACCCATTTTTGCCGCAAGTGATTTTGCTATTGACTGTGAAATTGATGTCGCAATCCCCTTTAAAATGTTTTTAGCAATTTCCAGTTTGAAATATTTCTTCAAAAGCACCGTACCAATTATGATTGCTACTGTTTTTAATTCAATATTGCTAAAAAGCTTCCAAAGTCCGGCTATAACTTCTGACCATTTTACTGTCCCAATCGCAGTTTTAAACGCTCTATAAATGCTTTGAACCCACTTATTGATAGCTTTTGCGGTTGAAGCAAAATCAAACGTTTCAAAAAATTGATTTATCCCGGTTGCAATAGAAAATCCTAAGTTTTCCCAGTCAAACGTTTCCTCAAATGACAAAGCCGTATACACAGCAGTATTTAATGCTCCTGCAATAGTTCTGCCGACAGCACCGAATAATTCCGGTGAGATAAGCCCGTTGAGGAAATCAGCAAGGCCTTTACCAAAATTTCTAGCACCGGCATACACGCTGTCCCAGTCAATGCTATTCAGCGTATCTGTAAGCGTATTGCCTATATACTCGCCTAACTCGCGTAAATTTTTAATTTGACTTTTATAGTCTTTCCAAATGGTATCGACTTTCACAAGGCCGCCGCTTGCTCCGTCTGCGCTTGCCGCTCCTGTACCGCTACCCTTTTTGCCATTTCCACCGCTTGAATCCGGTGTTGTAATCAGTTTTAATTCATCAAACTGTCTTACACCCTTATTCAGCTTCTCAACGTTTTTAGCGGCGTTTCCGGTGCTGTCTGCTATATCATCGGCGCTGTCCGCAGCGTCCGACCAATCATCGGCAATGCCTTTGTTAGTAACTTCAAATTTCCAACCAAAAATTGCACCTAAGGCATTTGTTACCGTTTCAGCGAAATTAATAACCTGTGTCATTGCGAAATTTAATCCGCTTAAAAACGGCTTAAACGCATTAATCAACGATGTACCTATAATTCCTGCCAGTTCTTGAAATGATTGCTTTAAAATGACCGTTTGATTGTGCCATGTATCGGCAGTTTTTGCAAAGTCGCCTTGCGCTGCCACCGTATTTGCCATGACATATTTGTATCGCAACATGGTTTTTTCAGCCTGTGTCATGGAACTGATATTAGCGTCAAGTCCGTTTTTTAAAGCCCACTCTTTTAACGTTGCTTGTGTCAAATCAAGTCCATATTTTCTTAATGGCTCTGTTTCGCCTGTGAAAATTGCTTGAAGATTTCTCGCAACGTCTGACTGTTCCATATCGTAAAATGAAGCCATATCAGCCGTCAGCTTTGTCAGTTCAATGGACATATCGGCCATTTTCTTTTGAGAAAATCCCATAGCGACACCCATAGCTTGAAAACGGCTTGAATACTGCTTTACGGACAGTTCTGACATACCAAAATCCTGTATAGATGTTTTTGCCATGTCGTTTACAAGGCTTTCATAATTTCCGAAAGTTGTACGTACAACGTTTTCAACTTCTATGAGTGATGAAGCTATATCAATCGAATCTCCCAGTTTACTGATTCCTCTAAAAACAAGCCAGTATGAAGCGTATAATTTACCAAATGCGGAAGCCAGCGACCAACTGCTTTTAGTTGCCGAATTTGCAGAAGATGAAACGTTCAAAAAGTTTTTGCTTAATGACGTTGCCGCTCTGCCGCTTGAAGCCCCTGTGCGGCTTAAATTCGCAAGCGCATTAGTCATATCAATAAGATTTTGACTTACCTGTGGTGCTTTTGACAGTTCTTGCATAAGCTGTTTCATCGCGCTTGAAAGCTTCGGTATATTGTCAATAGCTTTTGCGGCGCTGGCATATCCTAACTGCTTGATTCCTGTCACAAGTTCCGTAATCTGCTTTGTTGCTTCACTGGTTGCCTGCATGGAATTAAAGGACTTACTTAAGTACGCCATTGCTGTAGAAGCCTTGTTTATTGCGGCAGTGTCAATGGTTGAAATCTTCTGAATACCTTTTGACAAACGCGTAAAATCTGCCGTGCTTACGCTTTTCATTCCCTGCATTGCATTTGTAATATTTTTTACGCCACTTGCAAACCCCGCAAGATTGACATTATTGATAACTCCTAACGAATTTGATAAATTCTCTAAATTTTTAACAAGTTTATCAAGCGCATTGTTTGCCTGTGTTGCATTTGCTTGTATTTTAAGTTCTAAGCTGTCCAGTTCATTATCTGCCACGTCCTCACCACCTTTAGCGCAAAAATAAAGGTGGTAGCAATTCGCGTGCTACCACCTATGACGGACTTAATATGCCTCCCTCTTTTTCCAGTATTTTGATTCTTTGTTGCATTTCAAACATTGCAACATCTTCATTACTTTCTTTTGATTTTGGCTTACTTTCTTCTTCAAGTAAAATTGAAACTGGTTTTTTGATGTACTCCGACCTTGCCTTTTTACCGTTTAAGCAACGGTCTATCGCATAAATAAGGGCAGATATTCCATATGTGCCGGCAAAGTGCCACATATCGCTATCCTGTTCTTTTCTTTTCAACTCATGTCCTTTTATACAGTATCCTAACTGTGCCGGTGTCATGTGCTTAAACTCATCTATGTGTATCCCAATTGAAAAGGCTGTCGGAAAATAGTCTTCCCAAATTATTTTATGCCAGTTAATTTCAGATTTTTTTATGCTGTCTGTGCTGTCGCTTCCGGTGCTGTCCCGTACATCTGCTGAATCATGTCGTTCAGCCCCGACAGGTCGAAAAAACCATCTGTTTCCATGCAATTTCTCAATTCGTCATACAGTTTTTTGTACGAAAGCTTATTTTCTTTCATATAGTCCCTCATAACCGTTTTTGCTTCTTCATGTGAAAGTGGATTATTTTCTAATAAGCCGGCATAAAAAGCAGTAACGCAAATATCTGCTGTATCGCCAATCATATTTGCCGTGCCATTGATAATATCCTTAGTAGTAGGATTCTGCATATCCTTTGATTCTTCGACAACGTAAGCACCGCTGAGGACCTTAAACATTTTCTGCACGATGTCTTTATACTCTGCCGCTTCAAAAGAGAACTCTAATTTATATTCGTTACTGTTTACTGTAATTGTTTTCATATTCATTACCTGTCCTTTTCGCTTTATATAGGACAGGGACGGCATTTCTGCCGCCCTGCCATATTATTTACTAGCCATCAAATTACTACGGCTGTTTTTGTATCCTCGTCAGTCGCAACAGCCTTATTTGTTTTTTCGGACTGACTTACGATTTTTTTGATAATGTAATTGATGTCGGATAACCGTTCTCATCTTCTGTTACCGCAACGTCATAGTCTTTATGAATCCAACGCGGCACTGTTGAAATAGCAATGTTGCAAGTACCTGTTAAATGGTCGTCTGTAGCTTCGTCCGGCGCGAATGATTCAGAGCCGATAAAACCACAAATGCCCTCTTTACCTTTGCCGTCTGTGCCATAAAGAACAACAATGTCTAACTTTTCGTCTTCAATCTCAACTAAATTGTCAAGATATTCGCGTTCAAATGCACCGCTTACAGCCATTGAACCCGCCGCGCGTCTTCCGGGTTCTTGCGTTTCGACTAAATCTTCAAGCGTAGACGTATCAACCATGTTACGCTCACCTACCGGTGACGGAATACTTTTTGCTCTAATCAACAGGTTGTATGTGCCAGCCCAGTAATCGCTTTCGTTGCTTTCTTTGGTCTTTTTCCTGTAAATAATTCTACTTTTTAAACCTGTAGCCATGTTTACCTCCTAAAAAATTGCATAAAAATAAGAGCCTTTCGGCTCTTTGTAAATTGCTATAAAATGTCATTCCACCCAAATTTGCGCTTTGCACGGAAAGTTGCTGTCCACAGATTTCCCTCTTTTCGTACAAACGGCATGGGCTTTATCTTAAACAATCGTTTCTTGTACAAATCCGCTATAACATTGGATACTTGCAATGCCTCGCTTCTGCTTCGGTTTGTTGTTACTGTTACCTGTGCTGTAAAGTCTACAGTATTAATTCTGTCAGCTTCTAAATCACTGTTTGTTTCAGTCGGTTCAACAGACTGTATTAACACCGTCGGAAACACCGGCGTATCGTTTGATTCTTCATCTGCTGTAATGCTAATATCCGGGTAATTATCTTCAAGAATTGCCAATGCCTTTTTCTTGATTATCGAAAATACATTTGTTTCTAAATCAAAAGCCCACTGATTATCAATCATTATCCGAACACCTTCTTTACAACATTTTTGTAGTCCTCAATTATCTTTTGCTCTGCTTTCAATACTGGCATAGTAGCTTTTACACCTCTTGTAAGCACAAGTTGGTTATTTTCATCGTAATAGCCCCAAACCTTTTTTTGTCCGTTGCCTTTGCCATACGAACCGATTAAAAATCCAAATTCTTCTCCTTTGGTGTGCGGACTTGCACCGGCGGCGCCGTTATAATATACGCCTGCGCCAAACTCGATAAATAACAGTTCTTTCCCCTGTACAATCAGTTTTGCTTCTGCCGTACTACCATTGGAATTAAGTTCTACGTAAGCATTGTGTGACGTGTCAGAACCGCTTCTTATTTTGCCGTCAAACGTATACTGCGCTTCTGTCATATTGGTATCAACTACGGCAATGCCTACATTAGCAAGTTCTTTCACGAATTTTCTAAGTTTACGTTGAAATCTTAATTGATACTGCTGTACTCGTTTTATTGCGTTTTCTACGGATTTTTGGGACAATGTTATAACTATTGGTCTTGTAGCCATGTGCTTACCTCACGTTTTTCTGTAAAAGAAATAAATCTGCCGTTAATCCCTCATCAGCGACACCCTTAACGATATAATCGCAACTGGTTTCATCAATGATTGTTTTATCCTTATCTTTGTACCTCACTTCTGACTTTTTCCAAACAAGCGAGCCAACATCTAACGGCAATTTGCCTTTGTCTTCCACAATTTGAACAAAATTCGTAGAATTATCTACACCAAATTCCTTTATCAGTGCTTCGCTTAATTTATTGCTTATTGAAGAATAAAAAACCACAGGCTTTTTATAACTTGTGGTATACTCTCCTGTTTCAACAGGGACCTCTTCACCGTCAACAATGATGTATTTTATTGAACCGTCTTTATTCAGTTGGTATACCGGTGTTCTGCCGTCTTTAAGTGCGTAAATCATCTTTTGTTTATTAATGTCCAACATATCAATCTACGTTCTTTCCGAACCGTTTCCACAGTTCTGAAAGCTTCTCCCAGCCATACATAGCAACAAAAGCAACAACAAAGCCTGCCATAATTGCGGCTAAAACCATGTACCACAGGATAGTCATGTGTAAATACTGCATATATGCTACAAATGCCGCTACTGTAATGCCGATTGATAACACAAGTACCAATCCGTCAGTTGGAATCTTCGCAAAAACACCTACTCCTTTGATAACCTGTGTAATCACCGACACAATAAACGCGATTGCGCCGATTACCGCTAAAATAATCGTGATGTTTAACGTCAATGTTTCTAAAATATTCATATTACATCTCCTTTTCGCCATTCAGACGTTCTTCAATAGTGTTTAGTCTGTAATGTGCCGATTTCACGCTTTCTTCAACTTTGATAATTCGTGTATCGTGAGAATTAATCTCTTTTCTCATTTCTGACACTTCATTTTTTATTTCAGTTGTATTGCTTGAAATGGCGTCAAGTTTCATATTGATACGTGTATTCTCTTTTACGCGTTCTTCAATGTCTTTTGTGTCTGTGTGTTTGTTGTTTTTCAAACCAAACCAAAGACTAAAAAATCCAAAAAAGACGGAAAAAGCAACCGATATGATACTTATAATTATTGCAACTGGCATAATATACCGCCTTTCATTTTTTTTGGCACACCGCCCACCACCCTTACTGTGTGCCGCCTGCTACGTTTTCCCGGTGCTGGTAAAACGTAACGCACAATCTTCTATAATGCTTTTACAAACGGATATACCCCTACAAACAGGCTATCACGGTCTTTCCAGCTACGGCTTACACCGTTTTCACTGTAGCTTGCCATGTAGTTTTCTCCTGCCTGTGACCGGTCATATACCACAAGATTGACAATTACACTTTCATAGCTTTTCAGGTCATTGTCAATCTGTTCCTGCGTATAACTTTGCGGATAACACCGTTTTGCAATTACATCTTTCGTTGCCTGTTTTATGAGCTGTTCAAGAAGTAAATTATCTTCTTTGCTGTCAAACACAACAACATCAGATTCAGTGTTATCCTCGTTTTCAACCGTTTCAATATGAAATTGTTTGAGCCGGATTTTTACCTGCTCTAATGTTGTGTATTCTTCCATGCTGTTCTCCTACTTATAATCCTAACTTCTCAATCAAAATTGCTTTAAGGTCAACTCCGCTCATTTCCGTCGCATTTTCAATGCCGTTCTGTGCCGCTAAACTCTGCAATTCTGCTGTCGGCATACGGTTTATTTCAGTCTTGGTATATCCGGCAGGCTTGTTTCCCGGCACAGTGTCCGGGACTTCTTCGCCTGCCGTATACCATTTCCCGTTTTTAATAACGATATATGGATATTTCATATGCTACCTCCGATTAATCATGATGAACCTCAAGTACGAATGTGCTATCCATATTTTCGTAAGACGGCAATACTACCTCAGAAGCAAACACTGACATTTTCATTGGCGGACCATACTCAACCTTTGTAGCGACCGTAATTCCTGTTCCATATGTCGTTACGTCAACATCAGTGACCTGTCTTGCAGTTCTTTCTTCCGGTGTCGTTCCGAACCACGTGTTACCCAGTTTTCCGTCCGGCAACAGTGTTACTTTGTTGTCCGGGTAAAAATAGTGTTCATTTTCAGCTTCGTCCATGTACATTTTGTCATACAGGACGATTGTAAGCTTTGTGCGTTTCTGAACAACTGAAATTACTGTGTCGTCATCAACCTCAATCGTTGCCGTAAGATTCTGTGCAAGGATTGAATTTCTAATCTGTGCATTTTCAAGCAAATACTGGAATGTATTGGTGTTCATAAGTACGTATTTAGCAATCTTGCCTTTCTTCTGTAACTTTTTTCGAGCATTATTAAGGTCTGTAAGCGGCTTAGAGTTTACTGTATCGCTCCACATACTGGTATCCTCAAGCTTTGCGTAATGTTCTTTTGCATACGAACCGTCTTTGTCGTAATCATATGCATACTGCACACCGTCACTTTCAATAGTGATAACCGGGTGTCCTGCTTCTGTAGCAAGAAGTGACATTCTCATACGTTCCGGCACGACTTCTGCCCCGCTCACGAGGTTGTTAGTATCGTCATATACACTTAATAAGGCGCTTTCAAGATACGGGTCATCTGTAGAACTAACACGTGCGATTTCAAGCAGTTCTTCTTCGCCGACTTCCATGCCTTGACGAAAAAATGCCATTTGTGTTTTTTCTTTACTTAACCCCTTTCTTGCTCTAAGTGTCGGGATTGTGTCAAAATTTGACGGTGCAAGTGATACCGGAAGTCCTTTATGCGTCTTAATCCAGCTTAAATCAAGCCCCTGTTTCTTTCTTTCCGGAAACCAATTTAATCCGAGATATGGGATTTGATTACTTGCTTCTTCTGTTGTTGTAAGTGCAATAGACTTACTGTTTAACACTTCATTAATTAACATCTATATACCTCCCAAATTATTCAAATACAATCATTGGAAGCGCTGTAGAAACGCCCGCGTCATATGTAGTGCCGGAATGCTTTTCAGCCACGCTTTTATTGATATATGCTTTCTTCAAAAGCACACCCTGTGGCCTGTCTTCTGTGACGTCATATCTCAGAATACCTACGACCGTTGCCGTGTTGTCTGCCTTTCCATTTTTTCCGATTGGTGTGCCGGCCTTTACAATCTTTCTGCCGTCAGCCGTCTTTTCAACAACATCTGTAAAATCAAGTGTCATTGGAATCGCTTCATTAGGCAGTCTTTTTAAAATCTGAACGTTTCCGACATATGAAGTCTGTTCATACTGCATATTTGACATTTAATTACCTCCTAAATAATGTGACAAAACATCATTGTTGCTTTGACTTTTTGGATTGCTTGAGATAAGACTTGCGGCTATTTTTTCTGCTTCTGTCTTCTCTAAATCTTGGTTACTACCGCCGCCGCCCGGATTCGGTGTACCTTTGGCAATTTCCTGTTCCTTTGCCTGTGCGGAAGCGGTTTCTTTCTCTGAAATAATCTGTCCGAGAACAGTTGTGTCAAAGCTTCCGTCCTCTTTTACAACCGTCTTTGCCTGCTCTGCCGTGATTTTAAAATCCGTCATGGCTTTTTCACGCAAATCTCTAATTGCATTGTTTTTTTGTAACTCCGCAATCTGATTGTTTGCCGTTTCCAGTGCTTTGTTGGCTTTTTCAAGCTCTGTAAGGTTTCCGGCTTCTATTTCATCAATTTTTGATTGAAGTTCGTCTGCCTTGTCAGCTTTCGCTTTATACTCTGCCGCTTTATCTTTTTCTTTCTTTGTTTCACCGTTTAACTGATTCAGATAATTACTCACCTGCTCATCTGTCGGTTCTGAAATTCCGATTGAAATAAGATTCTGTTTTGCCTGTTCTCTTGTCATCGTTTATTCCTCCTAAAATCACGTTTTTTTACACGGTTCTCTCCGCTCGATTGTTTCTGCCATTTGTCGCATGACTGCAATTTTATAAAATAAAAGCAGTTACCGATTATTGCTCGTTAACTGCCTTATTTTGCTGATTATTAAGTTGATTAACTATTTCCTGTGCTTTAGTTTCCTGTTCTTCCATATTTTCAACAGTCTTATATAAGACATCAAGGTATGGCTTTGAAAGAACAAATGTTTTTTCTGAATCTCCCCAAAGCCCAACCGTTTTAATTGCTACAAGTGGATGTATGCCAGATTGAAGCAATACTGTAAGTGTTTGTGCTTTAGTGTACATATTATCCTGTGGGCTATGATTAATTTGCACTTCAAAATCCCGCATTTTTATGCCTAAATCACGGTCCTTAATCCGTATAATATTTAACACAACCTTTGCAAGCCGCTTTTCCGCTGCTTTTACAATCGGGTCTTTAAGCTTTGCCCTTGTTTTCGAGAAATCCCAACCATTTCTTAATTCCACCGCACCTTGCGTATCTCCGCCGGTGTTACCCTGTTTGTTTGGAATCGCAAGAATTGACAATGTATTGTCCCACAAGTCGTCTTTGGCAACTTGGCACTGTGTTTGGTTTAATTCCTGCGTCATAATTTCCACGTCTGACTTGTTATCTTTATTAATAGACTTAACAACGAGTGCATGGTTCATTTTCATCTTTTGGAAAGTTTCATCATCAATTTCACAGTTGATAAATTTTACCCAGTATTCAACGAACTGCTGCACCGAATCCATTCGATTTGACTGCATGGTATTTATTGAATCTAACAGGCTGATAACCAATTCAATATCCGAAATTCTTTCGTGATTATTCGGATATTCCACAATCGGGATACTGCCAAACGCGTGCAATCTGCTTTCAATAACTTTGCTGTCTTGAATTTTAAATGTCATTGAATCTGTATAACACAGCTTATAAAAGTTGTTATTTTCGTCTTTTAACTCCTGTACAGCAAGCACCGGTTCCTCTGTAGCTTTATTGTAAATAACAAAGGTGTTCATTGGGCTTGGTGCTATAATCCGAAACGGTATGTCGCCGTCAACAATCTGTATTGCTTTAAAAGATGTGCCGGTCGCTGACTGCCACTCTCCTGCCTTAATATCTTTTTCCTGCTTGTTAGCGTCAGACATATAATCGTTCAGCGTATCAACCGCTTTATTAACTTTTTCATCGTCTTTTCGGCTAACGTACTGTATCGGTTCACCATATGTTTGTCCAACCTTAAATTGAACCAGTTCATATGCGTGATTTTCGCAAACTTTATTGTTTACGTCTTCATTTTGCATTTTTATTCTGTATAATACCGGCTGGTCGCCTTTATAATAGTGCCACAAATACCGGATAATGGGCTTGTTATAGTTAAATACACCAATGCAATCTCCAACGATTTTAACAACGTTATCTGCTGTTATTTTTTCAACATTGGTATATGCAATTTTGCGTCCATAACAACCTCTTACGAGTTCGTAGAAATATACATCATTTAACATATTTAATACTCCTAGTAAAGTCTAACTCCGCTTGACGAGCGTGTATCCGGGATTTCTTTGGCTTCATTTTTATCATCATCATTCGGATAATACCAAATCCACTTACGACAATGCTTGCAAGCCAATTTATGTAAATTGGGGTCATCTTTATCGGCATACGTCAATAATTTGCCACAATTCGGACACATTACAGCCTAATTTTTTTTAGTGTGAAACCTCATATTCAACCTCTTTTGGCATGAAAAAAGCACCACCACATTTCTGTAGCAGTGCTTTCCTCGGAACTTTTACTTTTATTTTACATTATAATAATAACACAGTATTAATATGACATTCAATGACATGACAAGTATTCTTTTCCGTATTTTTCTTCAAATTTTTTGGCTTCTCGACAACGGATTACTTCTTCCTCAATCATCTCTTCTCTATTAAAAATCAAAAGGTTATAATCCAGAAGTATGTCCATGATAGCATTTTCGGCCGAACCTTCACAAATACATGCCTTATAATTTGCTAATTCCATAGGCACCTCCTACATAAGTGCTAAGGCAATGCTCTTCTTTAACCGCATATAAGCCTCATATGTCGGAGTTGTTCCCTCAAGGAAACCGCTCTGGTATGCATCACTTTTCTTAATATCGTTTCTTTTCAATATATTTGATAGATTCTCCACCGTAATACCATTACGATTTCTAGTGATAAAAATGCTGTCGTTGCGATCATATTCATCCAGTAACTCTGGATAATGTGTAGAGAAAATAAGTGTGCCACCATTTTTATTCAGTTTACTATC
>OHDG01000689.1_pt1 | contig 19280 bp, 16 predicted proteins | sample 1566961 | NCBI WGS metagenome assembly OHDG01 (sample SAMEA3879539, study PRJEB24766) | human gut metagenome | biome: human-associated habitat; feature: feces | place: USA | collected 1985/1987
AGGATTGAACAGCCGGATCGGAATCGTATGCATTCCCAGTCCTCTGCTGAGCAGCATTCTGGTTTTCCCCAGTGTGAACTCTCCGCCATCATATTTTGGAAAAAGTCTCACATTGGGAGACACCACGCCTTTTCCCCAGATGGGGACTCTCACCATACCGCCGTGGACATGGCCGGCCAGCACCAGATCTGCTCCCCAGTCCGCGTATTTCGGAAAATAATCCGGATTGTGGGCGATCAGGATCGTATACTTTTCTGCGGAAGGTTGTCCCAACAGACTTTTCAGATACTCCGGATCCATGGGCTGGATCCCGAAGCGCTTGTAATACAGCTTGTCGATCTCCGATCCGTAAATGCAGATCCCGGATTCTTCCAGAACGGTATGTTCATTCACCAGCCTCCGAATTCCGATCTTCTGCAGGGCCTCCTCGTACCGCTCCGCCATATCTCCGTAGTTCTCCGGGTACAGTTTCAAACGGTGTTCATGATTGCCGTTGCCGTAGTAGATCGGATATTTCCCGGCAAGCTTCGTAAGCAGGTCCACCGCCGTCTCCAGACTTGCCTTCGGCTTTGCCGTCAGAATATCTCCGGCGATCAGGATCATGTCCGGCCTTATCTCATCAATGGCCTGCAGCAGGCGCTCATTTTCTTTTCCGTATCTCTTATTGTGCAGATCCGCCAGAACCACTGCCTTAACAGGCTTTTTGATTCTCTGATCCCGCAGGAAATAATGCCGTACCACAAAACGATTGCTGTCGTACAGCATTATCCATACAAGAACCACCAGGATCACTGCGATCACGGTAATCACCACATCCAAATTCTTTGCCCCCATGGTCTATTTCCAGTTAATTGCCAATATGTTCTATAGTATAACATATTTTTCGGGCTTACAAAAGATAAAATTCCATTATTTTAAAGAGGTAGTCCTTGTATACCGCTTTCGCCACATCATTTTCATACAGGATCGGAACGCTTCCGATCTCCACTCCGTTCAACAGATAGACCGCTCTGCCTGCCTCTGCCCCCTTTGCGACAGGCGCCTGTGCCTCCTCCGGTAATTCTATGGTTTTCTTCACTCCGTCCAGCGAATTGCCTTCCGTATCCAGATACCGGAATTCGCTCTGGTATCTGACAGGTACCGTATCTTCCACGCCACCTTCTATCCGAAGGTCCTCCAATGCATCCGTATTCTCATCCAGATACAGGTCACTGACATTGAAACCGTAACTTAACAGTGTCTGAGCATCCTTAAAACGTGCCTTGTAGTCCGGGGCTCCCATGACCACGGCAATCAGGTCAATACCATCCTTCGTGGCAGTGGCAGACAGGCAGAATTTAGCCTTGGAGGTGGATCCGGTCTTCAGTCCCGTAGCCCACTGATACTGTTTCAACAGCTTGTTGGTACTGTTCAGGGTAAATGTAGAGCTGCCCTGTCTGGTCTCATGGGTGATGTCTTCCATCCAGATACCGGTATATTCAAAGACCTTGGGATATTTCACCGTAAGCTCTCTGGACATAATGGCCACATCCATGGCTGTCGTATAGTGTCCGTCGGAATCCGTCAGTCCGCAACAATCCTCGAAATGTGTATCCACCATTCCCAGTTCTGCCGCCTTTTGATTCATCTGATCCACGAAAGCCTCTTCACTCCCCGCTATGTATTCTGCCACCGCCACGCTGGCATCGTTGCCGGAAGCTACAGCAATACATTTGATCAGGGTCTCCAAGGTCTGTACCTCGTTCTCCGCCAGGAATACCTGGGAGCCTCCCATGGAACTGGCGTAAGCACTGACGGTCACCGGATCCTCCAGTTTTATCTTCCCCTGATCCAATGCCTCGAATGTCAATAGCAATGTCATGATCTTGGTAATACTGGCGGGACTTCTGCGCTCTCTGGCATTCTGTTCAAATATCACTTTCCCGGTAGAGCTCTCCAGAAGCACGGCACTGGGAGCTTCGATTGCCGCCGGCTCCGCAGATACACTGATCCCGTCCCACCAGAATACCTGTATGCTGACCGTAAAAAGTAAGATCCATGTGAAAATCCTTTTCCTGTTTTTTTGCATAAAAAAGCCACACTCCCTTATCCTTTCTTCTAAAAGATATGGTCGTATGGCCTTGTATATACCTGTAATCCAACCGCCCGGAACACTACAGTCTGGTGATCAGTGCCTGACAGCGTTCCTTCAGGGCTTCACCCTTGCTGCGCACATCGATGTGAAATACTTTGATCAGCTGGACCACATAATCCACAGCTACAATCGCCAGAATTACCTGAATCAAACGGATGCCCACCTGGATCTGTACTCTGTCAATAATGTGATACATGGCATCGTGAACGAACTGTACGATTCCTATTGCATAAAAGCCCCAGGCAACAGTACTTTCCAGGCAGATGATACCACGGTAATTGAAGGGCTTGTTGTTATAATCCCACCAGAGTTCTCCGAGGAAACGGATCATACCGATTCCCACCAGATATTCAAAAGTGGTGGCCAGAATGGCTCCAAGAAAATACAGCTTTACCAGTTTCCCGCGCAGGGGACTTAAAATCAGATATCCCAGCACTCCGCCGAAACCGTAGATCGGGCAAAAGGGGCCTTTGCCAAAGCCACGGTGGTCAGCTTGTGATTGCAGAAAGACATATAGGTAGATTCCAATGCCCAGCCAAGAATACTGTACAATACAAACGCTGCTAACAGATGATAGATATCTGTTCCCAGTATTTCATAATTCCACATTTTGTTTCCCTCATAAGTACAAAGTCCCCGGTGATTACGCCGAGGACTGTTGTTTTGCATTAGTTATATTTACGTTTTCTTGCTGCTTCAGACTTCTTCTTACGTTTTACGCTAGGCTTCTCGTAATGCTCTCTCTTACGAATCTCCTGCTGGATACCAGCCTTAGCGCAGCTTCTCTTGAAACGACGTAAAGCGCTATCTAAAGTCTCGTTCTCTTTTACGATTACGTTTGACATCTTACACCCGACCTCCCTTCAGTCCCTTCAAGTAACATGACTGACTGGGTTATTCTAATGCGCAGTTGTTCTACACACATTTGATATTATAGCATAAAAAATACATTCGTCAACTACTTTTTTAATTTTTTATTATATTATAGTCTCCGTAGCCCGCATGAAAATAAGGACAAGCAGACTCTAAGCAGCCGTCGGTACTTAGCGAGGGTACTTTCCTCGCTTATGTACCGCTACGGTCTGCGTCCGAAGTGGAAACGGGTCTGCGGTTCTTAGCCCCAATACGGGCTACGGGGATATTTCACTAACTCTTCAGTTAATTCCAGGTGGCTGTCAACACATGCTCCCCGGTCATCTGGACGACGGTGTCTGCGGTAATAATCTGGCCGCTGTACTCCCATCCGCCGAAGGTACTGCCCTCTTTTACCGGGGTAGGAAGTTCACCGTAGGTCTCGCCGAAAGTCACCTGTTTGGATTCCACGGTGGAACCGTCGGCACCGGTGCCGCCGTCATAGTCGAATTTCACGGTGAACTGTGTGGGAACCCAGTGAGCGGTCAGAGTCATATCGCCGGTGACTTTCTCCGACTGGAAATACCACAGCACTGTCTCTCCTTCTTTTTCCGTATACCACCCGTCAAAGGTGTAGCCGGGCTTATAAGGGGTCTCGGGCTCTGTAAGGAATTCACCGTACCGTACCTTCCGGGCTGCCACTTCACTTCCGCCGTCCGTATCGTACACAATGTTGAATCCACCGCGTACCGCGAAGAAAATAATCATTCCCACGATCACCACGATCAGGACACCGATCAGGCCATCCAGAATGCGGATGGGAACATCCTTGCTTCCGTAAATGCCGCGGCCGAACCATTTTCCTTTCGGACGGATTGCTTTCTCCGGCTGCTGCGTCGTTTCCGACTGCGTGGTGACTTCTGCTGCCTTTTCTTCTGTATTCTCTGTTGTCACTCGTTCCTGATTCATAATTTTTCCTTTTCCTAATCTATCATAAGCAATTTCTATGTGCTGCGCACTCTCGAAATTGCAACCAATATTCGTATTCCGGACTGTCGTCCTTCATACTCATATTGTTTTACTACCCACGTAGAAAACATCCTTTACCTGCAAGCAGTCACGGATGTTTTCTATGGGGGAGTCTTATGTCATTACTTTCTTACCAGGTACTTTCTCATATCGATCGCGCAGGCAACCAGAATGATGAGTCCTTTGATCACATACTGCATGTTCATGTTGATGGACAGGAAGTTCAGTGCTACGAAGATGATTCTTAAGAGAAATACACCAAGTACGACACCACTGATCTTACCGGTACCACCTACGAAAGAGACACCGCCGATAACGCAAGCTGCAATGGCATCACACTCGTAGTTCAATCCGGTATTTGCTGTGTTGGAACCGATACGGGAAGACTCGATGAAACCGGTCAGACCGTACATGGCACCTGCCAGTGTATGTACTAAAATGGTGGTTTTCATTACGTTAACACCGGATACCTTTGCTGCTTCGGGATTGGAACCTACTGCAAACATGTTCTTACCGAAGGTGGTCTTGTTCCAGATGAACCACATGATAACAACGATCAAAGCTGCCAGCCATACATAGTTGGGAATGGCGATTCTCGCGCCGCCGGCATTGAAGGAGATCACGCTTCCCTTTACCACATCGTTGAAGTGCTGATCCAGACCGGACAGAGGCTGACCGTTATTGCCGTTGATCATGATGTACATTAACAGTAAGCCGTATACGATCAACTGGGTAGCCAGAGTTACGATGAAGGGATGCAACTGGAATTTCGCTACGAAGAAACCGTTGACCCATCCCACGATACCGCCGACCAACAGTACGATCAGGATCACCAGAGGGATCGGAAGTACCGGAAGGTTCGGGAACATCTTGGTGGCATAAGTCACGGACTGCATCAGGGATGCCGTGATACATGCGGTCAGTCCTACCACACGTCCTGCGGACAAGTCGGTACCTGTCAATACGATACATCCTGCAATACCACAGGCAATGGGAAGGTTCGCCGCGGACAGGCTGATGATGTTGACAATGGAAGCCGCCGACAGGAAATTGGAGTTCTGGATGTAAGTGTAAATAATTGCTACGATCAGCAGGATGTATAAGGCATTGTTAAGTAAAAATTCTTTCCAATAGGTCTTCTTGTCTCTGCTGTCCAGCTTCTTGTAGTCTGCAAAATTTTGCTTTACGCCGTTAATTTTATTCTGAATTGCTTTGCCGGGATTCATACGCATATCCTCCTATACATATTTTGCAGCAAGAGACATGATCTCTTCCTGTGTCGTATTTTTGGCATCTACTTCTCCTGCCAGCTTACCGCCGCTCATGACAAGAATTCTGTCACATACACCCAGCAGCTCCGGCATCTCCGAAGATACCATCAGGACAACTTTGCCCTTATTGGCCAGATCGATGATCAGCTGGTAGATCTCGTACTTTGCACCTACGTCGATACCTCTGGTAGGCTCATCCAGCATCAGCACCTCCGGCTCTGTGAGAAGCCATCTGCCGAGGATAACCTTCTGCTGGTTACCACCGGACAGTGACCGAATCTTCGTCTTCTGGGAAGGTGTCTTGATATGCATGGCATCAATGGCCCATGCAGTGTCCTTCTCCATGGATTTATCACTCAGATAAAATCCTGCTTTTTTATGTTTCTTCAGACTGGAGATCACCGTGTTCTCCCGGATATTCAGGATTCCGAAGATACCAGTGGCACGACGTTCCTCCGTCAGAAGTGCAAAACCGTTTTTAATGGACTCTCTGGCATTGCGGTTTCTGACCTCTTTGCCGTCCAGTTTGATCACACCGTCTTTTCTGGTGGCCACACCGAAGATATTCTCCAGTGTCTCCGTTCTGCCGCTGCCGTCCAGTCCGGCCAGACCTACGATCTCACCCTTTCGAGCCTTAAAAGATACATCCTGCAGCAAGGAATATCTCGCGCTTAAGTGTTCTACCTCCAATGCCACTTCACCGGGCTTGTTGGTCTTGGGCGGGAACTGGTTGGTCAGTTCACGGCCTACCATCAGTTTGATGATCTTGTCTGTAGTCAGGTTCTGTGCAGGCTCTGTTGCGATCCAGGTACCGTCACGCATGACGGTGACTTCATCTGCGATCCGCAGGATCTCTGCCATCTTGTGAGAAATATAGATAATACCGCATCCTCTGTCACGAAGCATATTGATGATCTTGAACAGATGCTCCACTTCTTCTTCCGTCAGGGATGAAGTAGGTTCGTCAAATACAATGATCTTACTGTTGTAGGATACCGCTTTCGCGATCTCTACCATCTGCCTTTGTGATACCGGCATCGTACTCATGATTCTCTTGGGGTCTACAGCGATCCCCAGTTCTTCAAAAATCTTGTTGGTGTCTTCCAGCATCTTGTGCTCGTTGACCATAATGCCTGCTGTCATGGGATAACGGCCCAGCCAGATATTATCCATGACATTTCTCTTCAGTGCCTGATTCAGTTCCTGGTGAACCATGGCCACTCCGTTATTCAGTGCTTCTCTGGAATTTTTGAAATTGACTTCCTTGCCTTCCAGTTCGATCTTGCCTGCATCCTTACTGTAGATGCCGAACAGACACTTCATTAAGGTGGATTTACCGGCGCCGTTCTCTCCCATGAGCGCGTGTACCGTTCCTTTTTTTACGGTAAGGGATACATGATCCAGTGCCTTTACGCCGGGGAATTCCTTGCATATGTCTGTCATCTGAAGTAATACTTCCTGTCCCATACGCATCCTCCTATACATAAAGAGCGGCCGCTGCCAGATGCAGCAGCCGCTTCTTTTATTTACTTGTTATTCAGATCATTCTCCGGTGTAAGTAGCGTAAGGGATGTAGATCTTGTTGCTAACCTTCTCAGAGATGTTGAAGCTGTCGGTATCTGCCATCAGATCCTTGCCAGCCTGGATGTTCTTAGCCAGGTAAGCAATACCGTTTGCCATACCTTCTGCATCCTGCTTGATGGTACCGGTCATCTTGCCGTCTGCGATCAGCTGCTTGGCTGCGTCAGTTGCATCAACACCGAATACAGGAATGGTGGTGCAGTTGCCATCGCCTAAGTTGTAGCCCTTGTCATTCAGAGCGGAGATAACGCCTTCAGCCATACCGTCGTTGTTGCAGATAACCAGCTCGATCATGTTACCAGCGGACTCATTGTACTGAGACAGGTTGGTGGTCATGTAGTTGTTAGCTGCGGTTGCGGACCAGTTACCGTCCTGGTCAACCTGATACTTATCGGTATTGGATGCATCGAAGTACTCCAGAGCGGGCTTGCCTGCTGCGGTGATCACTGCATCTGCATCTTCTACGCCGTACTGGGTACGATAGATTGCTTCTACGTTACCTAACTGACCCATGAACATTGCGTAGCTGATCTTGCCATCGCCATTCAGATCAATAGCATCGAAGTTGTCTACTACATACTGACCAACCATCTTACCCTGCATATGACCTGCTTCGGGAGCATCGGTTCCAACGAATGCACACTTGTCATAGCTGCCTAATACCTTACCTTCATCCTCATCGGATTCTACCGCACGGTTGAAGAAGATTACAGGGATTCCTGCTGCGCTTGCCTTGTCAACGATGGCCTGGGAAGCGTCTACGGAACCGGATGTTACGATGTTGACGATCAGAAGGTTGGTACCCTGTGCAATAGCGGTATCGATCTGCTCGTTCTGGGTGGTCTGGTTACTGTTGCCGTCATAATTCTGGAACTTGATGCCTGCTTCGGTAAGCGCATTATCCAGTGCAGTACGCACGCTGGAGATGTATGTATCACTGTAGGTGTAATAGAATACTCCTACATTCAACTCTCCCTTTCCTCCGCCGCTCTTTCCGCACGCTACGAGGCTGAGCATCATAATGCCGACCAACAGTAGTGACATGAACTTTTTCATATGAAATACCTCCTTGTTTTGATGAAAATGTATGTGTTTCATCTCTTGATGAGGTAATTATATGGCATCTTGTACATAAAAGATATACAAAATCTTACGCATGGGGTTAAAAAATATACTATTCTGTACACATTTTGTTCATGTTCTGTACATAATTTGTAACTATTCAGAGCCGAAAAGCATTACATAATTTCGTCGAACGCTTGCATTCGTAAGAATTATGTAATGCTTATTCGGCGAAGTAACCACATGAGCAAAAGAATAGCTCTGAAAGAGCGGTTTTGCGAGTGGGGTTCTGAATAGTTACTTTCTCTCTTCAAAAGAGAACAATATCTTCTGGCTCTCCCGCTCGTACATGTTCTCTCTGGTCACAATAGTGGTGGCTGTGTCTATCACGCTGGGGCCGCCGGTCTGTCCGTTGATCAGGTTCGCCGCCGTCTCCACTCCCAGATACCCCATGGCATAGGGGTTCTGCACGATCAGGGCATCCACCTCCCCGGTCTCCAACATTCCCACAGAGACCACATTGGAGTCAAACGCCACCACCTGCGTCCTGTCTCCCCGGTCCAGATCCCGGATGGCCCAGCCCACACCGAGGCTGGTCCATTCGTTAAAGGTCACCACCACATTGATCCTGGAATCCGACAAAAGCATCTCTTTTGCTCCCGCTCTGGCATCCTCCGTGGTGGAAAGGACATTGATGGTGGTAATATCCTTTACTCTCGGGTCCTGCTCCACCGTCTGCCGGAATCCCAGTTCCCGTTGCTGCCCGTTGGCGGAATTCACATCATAATTCACGATACCGATATACAGTTCGTCTTCTCCCACCGCCAGAGCTGCTTCCGCCGCCTTCACACCGGCCTGCAGGTTATTGGTCCCAATGCGGCAGCTTACCATACTGCTGTTGACATCACTGTCAATGACAACGATCTTAATTCCTCTCTGGGCTGCCTGACCGATGATCTCCGCATTGGCATTGTAATCCACCGCAGAGAAAACGATCACATCCACTCCGTCCTCCATGGCCTGCCGCACCATCTCATTCTGGGTCACATAATCTTCTTCCGATTCCGGGCCGTTAAACGTAACATTCAGATTGTATTCCGTAGCCGCCGCCCGGGCACCCGCAAAGACACTTTTAAAAAAGGCGCTCTCCGTGGACTTCACGATCATAGCCACCTGGGTTTTCCCTGTCTCAGCTTCTTTTCCGCAGCCACTCATGCTCATAAGAAGCAGGACACCCGCAGCCAGCAGGGACAGTATTTTCATTTTCTGTTTTCTCATACTTTCTCCCATCCTGCCGCTGCATTTTCTTCCACCTTCGGCATCCGTATGATCACAGTAGTGCCTTCATCCAGTTCGCTTTCTATGGAAAGACCGTACTCTTTTCCGAAATAAATCTTAATCCTGTCGTTGACGTTCTTGATGCCGATGCCAGAATTATCTCCCGGCTCCTTATGAAGGATCGACCGACACTGTTCCTCTGACATACCGACACCGTTATCCTCCACCCGGAAGACCACATCTTTCCCTTCGCTGTAGATGCGGATCAGAATCCGTCCTTCATCCACCATGCGGTCCAGTCCGTGATAGATGGCATTTTCGATAATGGGCTGCAGGGTGATCTTGTTACAGTAATATTGCAGACAGTCCTCTTCCACCTGAAACTCATAGGAAAACTGATTCTTATAGCGGAAATTCTGGATCTTTAAATAGCTTCTGGCATGCTCTACTTCTTTTTCAATGGGGATCAATTCGTGCCCCTTGCTGATACTGATACGAAACAGTTTCGCCAGAGCATTGACCATCTCCACGGCATCCTGACACCTTTCTTCCTCGCAGAGCCACCCGATGGCATCCAACGTATTATATAAGAAGTGGGGATTGATCTGGGCCTGCAGAGCCTTTAACTCCGTTTTGCGCAGGGAAATCTCTTCCTGACGTACCTGCTTCATCAGTTTCTGGATCTTTCTTACCATGTGCTCGTAGGACTGTGACAGTGCCTCGATCTCCGTGGTGCCTTCCACAGGCTGATAAACATATCCCGCAGCATCCTTTTCGAACTCTTCCATAGCCCGGATCAGGCGCTGCACCGGATTGGTCACCAGTCTGGATACCAGAACACTGACCACCATGGTCGTCAGCAGAATGATTGTCAGCATGACACAGATGTTTCCCACCAGTTCCATCTCTTTGGCCGTCACCAGTTCACTGATATAGCTGACACCCACCACCTTCCAGTTACAGTTATCCAGCGCCAGGACACTACAAATCAGTTCTTCGGTCTCAAAGGAACCGTTGTGGCTCAGATCCAGTCCCTCCGTGGCTTCCGTCTTAAGACCCGAATACAGCAGCTGCTGTTGGGGATGATAGATGATCTCTCCATTACTGTCTGTGATAAAGCAGTAGCCATGCTGTCCGATTCCCACATCGTCCACATAATCCGATATTTTGGAGAAACGGATATCAATGACTACCCGCAGCTTCTGTCCGTCTGCTCCGGGAATCTCCTGTAAGACCGATACCACCCAGGGATAATAGTCCTGCAACAGAGATTCCACATGGGGTTCCGACAGATAGAGTACCCCGGGGCTGTAGGAATCCAGTTCGATATAAGACAGATCCTTCAGATAATGTTCCTTCAGAGTATGAGTTCCCGTATGGGAATCCACCAGCTTCCCCTGCTCATCATAGATATAGACCGCCACCAGATCCGACCGGACACTGCAAAGAGTCTCCAGTGTCTGCCCGGTACTTCCGCCGCTCTTTGTCAGATCCTTCTCGATCAGACTCATGATCTCCTGCATATCTCCGATGTAGTTAGAAATGGTATTGGAAGCCTGAGTCACCGCCTGTTCACTGCTGGTATGTGCCGCCTGTTTCATACTTCCGACATAAAGAGAAAAAAAGTAAAAAGTGGACCACAACAAAAACAGGGTAACCAGTCCCACCACTAATGTCGTAATGATAAAAGAAAGGGACGTTTTTTGCTTCTTCATATCTTATTCTTTCTCCTGTCGCATGGCATTGGGAGATACCCCGCAATACTTTTTAAAGCAGTAGCTGAAATAATGCTGATCACTGTAACCGCAGCGCTCCGCAATCTCCCGCATCTTCATGGAACTGCCCAGTACCAGTTCCCTTGCCGTTTCGATCCTCTTTTTCGTCAACAGATCCACGAAGCTTGACCCGGTCTCTTTTTTGATCAGGGCACTCAGGTAATTGGGGCTCACATGAATGCTGTTGCTGACGCCCACCAGAGACAGGGACGGATCCCCATACTCCTTGTCGATGATCTGCATGGCCTTTTCACACAGGATCTGGCTGCTCTTTTTCTTGCCCGCATTGACCAGTTCCCATACTTCCAGGCAAAGTGCCGTGAAACGATCCCTGGATTCCCGTATCGGACCTTCCAGCATAGCAAAACGCTGGAGCAGGGCGGAATCTTCTGTCACCGTATAGGCAATGCGGATCAGCGCCGAGGACATCCGGAAGATCAGGAATTTGCATTTCAGGGCAGCATCCTGCTGCACCTCCAGTTTGCCGAATACATCCTTCAGATAGTTTTCCAGTTCCTCTCGGGAACCACCACGGATCAGATTCTCCATCTGAGTAACACATTCCGCTGCCAGCTCCATGTCCATGGTGTTATCCCGCTCTTCATCGGCAATATAATGGATGCCGCTCTCTCCCGGAGTGCAATATCCCAATGCACTCATAGCTCCTCTGTAGGCCTCGTGGCATTCTCCCAGATGTTCTCTGATACGGCTGACACCGATATGACAATGCATTTTCAGAATGCGTTCCGTACTCTGTACCATCTCTCCCACGGCAATATGCAGATACCGGTCGAAGGTCGACGTGGTGGCCGCCAGCACTGCAATGATCCTACCGTCCATGGCAAAAGAATAATGCTTCATATATTTTTGCAGTATCATATCCACGGAATGTACCAGTTCCGGTCTCGTACGGTTCTTCCCGTTGGTATCCTCCACCGTGATGGCCAGCACCGCATACTGAAAGGCATTATTACGATCCTTCAAAAAGCCGTTGCCAACCGCCTGTTCCTGTAAAAGTTCCTCCCGGTCCTGCCCCTCAAAGCTGGCATAATCATCTAGCAAAAGGGGCAGAAAAAACTGTTGCAGATCCGGATTATCATGTTTTCTGGCATCAAATTCCGCAAAGATTCCGTCGATCTTAAGCTTGATCTTCTTCAGTTCTTCCGTCAGATCCACCATAGTGATAGGTTTCAACATATAACTGATGATATTGTACTGGATGGCCTGCTGGGCATAAGAAAATTCATCGAAGCCGCTTAAGAAGGCGATCTGTGTGGTAGGACGTACCTCTCTGACCTGTCTTGCCAGCTCGATTCCGGAGACAAAAGGCATCCGGATATCCGTAAGCAGCAGATCCGGTTCCATCCTCTCCACCAGTTCCAAAGCTTCGATGCCGTTCTCCGCTTCCCCCACGACTTGAAATCCGATGCTCTCCCAGTCGATCTTCCTTATGATTGCTCTGCGTAATTCCTCTTCGTCATCTGCCACTACGATTGTATACATTGCTGTCCCTCTCTGGTATGTATTATTTTAAGGTAAGTATCTTCCCGGAAAACGCAATGGGAAGGGATATTTTTCTGGTACTGTTTTCGCCTGCAAACAGAATCTGAGCAATGCCGTCAGCCGATACGGACGCAATCCTGCCGGTTCCGTATTTCTGATGCTGTACTTCCCGTCCGGACTCACAGGCTGCGATGCAGGCCTCCACTTCCCGTGGCGGCAGCTTCTGCACCTTTTTGTCCGGTGTCTTTAGCAGCGAGCCTCTGATCCCGACAGCCGTACCGGTCTTTCTTACAGCGTTTAACGGCTTCGTTTTCTCAAACACTTCTCCTGAAAAAGCAGAGGTCAGATTCGGTCCAAAGGTAAATACATACAGCTGTTCCTTCGCTCTCGTCATTCCCACATAATAAAGCCTTCTCTCTTCCTCATAGGCATTTGCCTCCGGGGAATCCGGTACACAGCCCCTCCCCGGAATCTGGGAAGGGATCACTCCCGCCAGCATATCCGCCAGATACACTCTTGTGTATTCCAGTCCCTTGCTGGAATGGATCGTTGACAGGATAAAATTACTCTTCGGATCCCCGTAGCCCTCTCGCATCATCTCCTGCAGCTTCTGTAATCTTGCAGGGAAATCAAACAGGCTGTTCTCCTGATCTCCCAGGGCCTTTAATATATCCGCCTTGCCACTGTCCAACCCGTGGGTATCCATGAATTCCTGATATCCCATATAATTCAGGATCCGGTAGATAGCTTTTCCTGCTGACTCATACCGCATATTGTCCAGATGGGTAGCCAGTGCCTTGCACTGTTTTCTGGTGTAAACGGATACCTCATCCATTTCCGCCACCGTATCCAACAGTGTCAGTCGTCTGGTATTGGCATCCACCGCCTCCATGGCCGCCTTTTTGCTGATACCGGCTCCCATTTTGTAATAGATCCGAAGAAATGCCTCCCCATCCCATGGATCCAGAGACAACTGAATAAAATCACAGATATCGTTGACCACCGGATGGGAAAAGAAGGTCATATCCGAATTTTTCACCCGGCAGGACAATCCTTTACGTTCCAACAGATCAATGATGGGAAGTGCACTTTCGTTATTCCGGTATAATACTGCCGTCTCCTGTTCACAGTCCTGGGCTACTTTCAGCAGATAATTGTACTGTCCCTGTCTGGATACTGCCTTGATCTCTGTAACGCAGCCACCACCTTCTCTGGCCGCGGTCATCTTCTTCGGATGTCTGTTTTTATTCTTCTGGATCAGAGTATCCGCCGCCCGGACGATCTCCTGCCTGCTGCGGTAATTGGTCTCCATGAGAAGGATCCCTGCTCCCGGGTGTCTGTCCTCAAAGGAGACAAGTGCCTGCGGGTAAGCTGCCCGGAAGCCGTAGATACTCTGGTCTTCATCTCCCACCATAAACAGATTCCGGCTCTGCGCCGCCAGCAGGTCGATCATATCATGCTGTATTTTCGAAGTATCCTGCGCTTCATCCACACAGAAATACCGATACTGCTCCCTGAAATGTGCAAGTACCTCAGGATACTGTTCCAGAATTCTGAGGGCGTAGATCATCTGATCATCGTAATCGATCATCTGCATCTGCCTGAGTTTCGCATTATAAGTACGGAATATCTCCGGGAATTTCTCCACATCCGTGTCCATATCCCGGATTTTCTCCGGTGTCAGACGCATATTTTTCGCATAGGTGATATCCAGCTGGGTCTCTTTGATATCATTTTCCGTGGCGTATTTCCCCGTTACTTCCAGAAAAGACTGTTTGACGGCCGCCGAGGCTTCCTTATCTGCCACCTGAAAAGGCGTTTTCCCGGTACGGTAGGCAAAATATTGCAGTACCTTCTGGGAGATGCCGTTGATGGTGCGAAACTCCAGCCGCTCTGCATCCGCTTCTCCGAACATCCCCGCAAACCGCCTGCGCATATCATTCGTTGCCGCCACCGTATAGGTCACTGTCAGGATCGACTCCGGTGTTATTCCCAGGCAATAGATCATATAGCCCAGTCTGCTGACCAGTACGGTGGTCTTACCGCTTCCTGGAACCGCAAGAAGCAGTACCGGACCTTCCGTGGCCTGTACCGCCTGCATCTGCTGTTCGTTTAACTGTATGTGATAGTTCCGTACAAATTCCGTAAAATTCAATTCATTGTCCCACTTTCCGCCTCCGGCATTTTTCTGCCTTCCTTTGTCGCTATCGGCTCACCGTCCAGTACTGCATCCAGAAGGATACCATTCTCATCGTAAGACAGTTTTAAGGAGAAAAAGGGGCGGTTCTCACGAAGCAGCCGGAAAAAGATCTTGTCCCCTTCCCAGAGATCCAGTTCCTCCACCTTATTGATCTCCACCCATTCCAGCGTTCCTTCGTCACACTCCCTCGGTTCCCCCGTAAATCCATCCGCCGTATACAGGCACATATACTCACAGACGTCCCGGTATAAAAAGGTGATGATTCCCCGGAACCGGTAGTCCGTCAGAGTATACCCTGTCTCTTCCTTTACTTCCCGGAGCACACAGTCCTCCGGGCTTTCGTCCGCCTCGAAATGACCACCCACGCCGATCCATTTGTCTTTGTTAATGTCATTTTCCTTCTTCACCCGGTGAAGCATCAGATATTTTCCGTCCTGCTCGATGTAGCAGAGCGTGGTCAGATTTCTGAGCTGCTGTATACTCATTTTCTTTCTCCTCTATATCCCTATCCTCTGAAAAATCTGCCCAAAATTATTATTTCTTACAATGTTCCGCAATGGCTGCGATCGCTTTCTCCATCTGGAACGGTTCCGCCAGATGTGCATTCCTTCCGGCGGTCAGACATTTCTTCGCATCTTCTTCATACGTCAGCGCATTTTCCCTATTCCTCACATTACAAATCCATTTTTGCATTTGAATGCATATTTAATTTATTTTACCATATTGACTGCCGGACGGCAACCTTATTGCTCCAGCATATTCTCAATAAAAATCCCATATCCTCTGGTACTGTCCTGCACGAGAACATGGGTGACGGCCCCTACGAATTTACCGTTCTGGATGATAGGTGCACCGCTCATTCCCTGGACGATTCCTCCGGTCAGGGCGATCAGGTCAGAATCTGTGACTTTCAGTTCGATTCCCCGGTTCACGTTGTCATGATCGAGATGAATGTCGGTGATCTCGATATCATAGTATTTGGTGGTGCCGTCTACGGTACACAAAATCTGCGCCGGTCCCTTTCGGATCTCCTGTTTTAATCCAATGGGCATCGCCTCTTCCGTTCCCAGTGCCAGTGCTTTGTCATTGCACTTGCCGAAGATTCCCCGGACACTGTTGCCGGTAATATCCCCCAGAATCCTGTCATCAGAATAGACGATCATTCCCGTCATTTCCCCCGGATGACCGGCCGTTCCCTTCTGAATGGAGATGATCTCCGTCTGGTACAGGGTTCCGTCATTCATTTCCATCAGGTTGCTGGTGTCCACATCATTGATTCCATGCCCCAGTGCTCCGAAATTTCCCTGACTGTCAATGTAGGTCATGGTTCCCACACCCTGGGCATTATCCCTGACCCAGACACCAATCTTATATTTCTTCGTCTGATCCTGTACCGGATCGATTTTAACATCAAAATATTCTTCGCCCCGCCGGATCGTCAAAATCGCTGCTTCTCCATTACCGTTTTCGATCCGTGTCCGCCACTTCCGTGCCGTTCAGTTTCACCACATAATCGCCGCTTTTCAAAATATGTTCCGCCGGAGCCACCTTCTCCCCATTGACAGAACGGAACTCTCCGGTACCTATGACCATTACCCCTTCGGTCTTGACATAGATTCCGATGGGAACACCTACCGGGATCAGCTGCTGATCCTCGATCACCCGGATCCCCACCTGCTTAAAAGGCAGGATCCCGAACAGCTTCACCTGCATCTCAAGGCTGTCCGTCATTCCGGTCTTCATAGTCACCGGCTGACTCAGATCCAGTGTCACGGCACCTTGGGGAATATTACTGGTTCCCTGTTCACTGACACTTAAAATCTCACCTTTTGCGGGAATATCCAGTGCCAGTGATTCCTCCGATTCCGCCCGCATATAAATAACAGAAGGAATACTGCTGTCCACCAGATAATAGCTGTAGCCGAAGAGTCCCATACCGGCCAGGATAAGGGCAGCACAAAGGCAGGCCCGGTAAATCCGCAGTCTGCGCACCTTCTGTTTCCAGAGCTGCAAAATGATGACTGCATCTTCTCCTGCCTGCCTTTTTACTTTTTCCGTTTCCGTAATCCATAGCTTCATACACATTCCCCCACTGAACTTCTGTCATTGCTGTATAGGGTATAGTGTACGTCACATTCCTATTTTTAATCTGTGATCACCGGGATTTGCGGTTTACAGTTTTCTCCAGTTTAACCACAAATGACCACATTCCCACTGCTTTTATATTCCTCCGGGCAGTCGTCCGTCAGAATCGTTCCGCTCTGAAACGCCCCGAAGGTCACAGAGCTGACATTTCCGAACTTAGAATGATCTGCCAGAATAAAACATTCTCTGCATTGTCCCATGGCAGTCTTTTTCACCATGGCCTCATTCATATCCGGTGTGGTCAGGCCACTCTGCCTGCTGATCCCGTTGGTTCCAAAAAAGCCTTTGGTAAAATGATAGCTCTGTAAATTCATCAGTGCCTGATTGCCTACCACAGCCTCCGTGGAGCCTTTTAATTCACCGCCGACGAGATATACACGGAATCCTGCCGCTGCCAGTGTCTTGGCATGCGCTACCGCATTGGTCACAAAGGTGGCACTTTTCTCTGTCAGATAAGAAAGCATACTTGCTGTGGTCGTACCTGCATCCAGATAGATAAAATCCTCCGGCTGGATCAGTGCTGCCGCTTTGGCAGCCACCAGCTGTTTGGCTTCCACATTGACTTCTGCCTTCTGTTCCACCGTGGGTTCATGTGTTATCACCGTCCGGTCACATGCCACAGCACCTCCAAAGACCTTTACCAGCTTCCCGGCATTATGCAATGCTGTGATGTCCCGGCGTACCGTGGATTCCGACGTATTTAACAGATCTTTTACCTCTGCCACCGTAATGCTGTTTTTTTCTTCCAATAATTTCAGAATGATCTCATAACGTTGTTCTGTCAGCATAAATTGTTATTTTCTCTTTCCTTTGTCACATCTGTCTCCAGTATGATCTTACGCACGGGAAGAATACTTCCGGGAGACATGGATAATTCATCAACACCCATAGCCAGAAAACGTCTGGTCAACGATGTATCTGCACCCAGTTCTCCGCAGATACCTGCCCAGATTCCGGCCTTATGCGCATTTTCCACGACCATCTGTATCATACGCAGCACTGCGGGATGATGTGGATCATAAAATGCATCCAGCTTCGGATTCTGCCTGTCGATGGCCAGTGTGTACTGGGTCAGATCGTTAGTACCGATACTGAAGAAATCCACTTCCTTCGCCAGCTCTGCACTCATCATGACAGCAGCCGGTGTCTCGATCATAATACCCTGCTTCGGTTCTCCGAAAGCCACACCCTGTTCTGTCAGTTCCTGCTTTACCTCTGCCACGATTTCCTTGATCTGATGTACTTCCTCCACACTTATAATCATAGGATACATAATGGAGATATTACCAAATGCACTGGCACGGAACAATGCACGGAGCTGTGTCTTGAAGATCTCCGGTCTGGTCAGACAGATACGGATGGCACGGCATCCCATGGCCGGATTTTCCTCCGGCTCCATTTCGAAGTAATCACACTTCTTGTCTGCACCGATGTCCAGTGTACGGATGATCACAGGCTTTCCCGCCATGGTCTCCGCCACAGTGCGGTAGATCTGAAACTGTTCTTCCTCGGTAGGGAAGGTTTCTCTCTCCAGATATAAAAACTCACTGCGGAACAGGCCGATGCCGCCGGCATCGTTCTGCAATACGGCCGCCAGATCCTTGCTGTTACCTATATTAGCATAGAGCATGATCTTCTTACCGTCAATAGTGATATTTTCACGTCCCTTTAAGCTCTGGAGCAGTTCTTTCTTCTCCTGCTCCTCCTGCTTTAGCTGCTGCATTTTCGACAGAGTATCTTCATCGGGATCCACATAGATGCAGCCGTTTCGTCCGTCCACGATACCAAGTTTTCCGTCTATGGCATCGGTCAGAGGGATATCGGTGCCGATCAGTGCCGGAATGCTCATCGTTCTAGCCAAGATCGCTGTGTGCGAATTGACCGATCCCTGCGTTGTTACAAAGGAGAGCACCTTGTCTTTGTCCATCTGTACCGTCTCAGAGGGTGCCAGATCGACTGCCATTACAATCACCGGTTCGTCTGCATCCATCTGCTGTCTGCTCGCACCATTCAATACAGAAACCAGACGTTCGGAAATATCTTTAACATCTGCTGCCCTTCCACGCATGTATTCATCATCCATAGATGCAAACATCTGTGCAAAGTTATCACCGGTTGATGCTACGGCATACTCTGCATTTACAGACTGACTATCAATAATATTTTCAACCGATTCTGTAAAATCTTCGTCTTCCAGCATCATCTGATGCATCTCAAAAATCGCTGCATTGGCTTCTCCAACTTCTTTAAGTGCCTTATCATACAACCCCTGCAATTCCGTAATTGCTGTCTGAACCGCCTCGCGATAACGCTTTTTTTCTGCCTCTGTATCCTGTACTTTGATACGTTTTACCTGCTGTTGTCCTTTACTAAAAACATGAATCCGTCCAATTGCAACGCCGCCAAATACACTTTTGCCTTGATATTGTTCCACAACGCACCCTCCTCTC
>OHDG01000696.1_pt1 | contig 19147 bp, 18 predicted proteins | sample 1566961 | NCBI WGS metagenome assembly OHDG01 (sample SAMEA3879539, study PRJEB24766) | human gut metagenome | biome: human-associated habitat; feature: feces | place: USA | collected 1985/1987
TGTTTCCGTGGTCGTAGGGACTGATATGCATTCCCTTTACCAGCAGTTCACCATCTTCAATATCGACCCAGCTGTCTTTCAGGTTGACCCCTCCGGCACGCAGGCTCTTGACCTCCGTACCTTTCAGTTCAACGCCGGTTTCCAGCGCTTCCAGAACGAAGTATTCATGGCGCGCTTCACGGTTTGTGGCAATGGTTTTTGTTGCCGGACGCTCCTTAGTGGGTGCCATTCCGCGCGCCTCCTTTCTCCATTGTGGTTTGTTGTATCAGTATACCATTTTTTTATGGTTTTGCAAGGGCTGTTTTTGAAGAAACTGTAAATTTTTCCCAATTCACAGCTCACCACGGCCAGAAAGTGCACGGTACAAAGTGGTTTCGTCAGTGTATTCCAGGCTTGCGCCCACCGGCAGGCCATAGGCCAGACGTGTGGTCCTGATGCCCAGAGGCTTGATAAGCTTTGCCAGATACATGGCGGTGGCTTCACCCTCCACCGTGGGGTTCATGGCCATGATGACCTCTTTCACCTTGCCGTCGCCCAGGCGGGCCAGAAGTTCCTTGACGCACAGCTGTTCGGCAGTAATGCCGTCCATCGGGCTGAGCAGACCGTGCAGCACATGGTACAAACCGTGATACTCCCTTGTGCGTTCAAACGCCTGCACATCGCGGGGCGTTTCCACCACGCAGATCACAGAAGGATCGCGTTTTGCACTGGCACAGATGGGGCAGATATCCGCTTCTGTATAATTCTGGCAGATGCGGCAGCGATGGAGCTTGGTGTGGGCACCCTGAATGGCTCCCGCCAGTGCGGCGGCATCTTCGTCCGACATGCTCAGCACCTGATACGCCATGCGGGTAGCGCCCTTGCGCCCGATCCCCGGAAACTTGCTGAATTCTTCGATCAGCTTTTCCAGCGGGGCAGCAGTATAGCCCATGTTCTTCCCTCCTGCCGGATCAGAGACCGGGGATGTTCATGCCGCCGGTCAGCTTGCCCATTTCAGCTTCGGCAGTTTCGTCCACCTGCTTGACGGTTGCGTTGATGGCAGCAGCCACCATATCTTCCAGCATTTCAACATCATCCGGGTCCACAGCCTCGGGCTTGATGGTGATGGACAGCACTTCGTGCTTGCCGTTCATCTTAACAGTGACCATCTCACCGGCAGCGCTGCCGGTGTACTCGGCAGCTTCCAGCTCGGCCTGTTTGGCTTTCATATCTTCCTGCATCTTCTGTGCCTGACGCATGAGGGCGTTCATATCGGGGCGGCCAAAGCCTGCGGGCATTCTTGCTTTCATAATCGTTTCTCCTTATTGATGCAATGTATTTTTATGATCTCGTTTTTCTTGCGGAATCCTCAATGGACACATCCAACCCCAGCTTTTCCAGTGCACGAAGCGACTGCTCTGCGTTGGAGACCGTTTTGCCAGCGCTCTTTGGTTCATAGGGACCAATGGGCACCGCCGTACCGGACACATCCTTGATCAGCTTTTTGATCAGGCGCTGGCTGTCCTTGTTGGCGCGGATAAAATCGCGGAAGGTCTTGCCGCCGTCGATCAGCACGCGGGTGCCATCAAAGTAAGCCTTGGACTTGCGCAGATAGGTGTAGAGCATGGGATCTTTTTCCTGCAGTTGCTGTACCACCTGCGGCCAGTACGGATACAGCGCAGTCCCTTCCTGCCCGGCATCCTGTGGCTTTTCCGGCACAGGCTTTGCAGCGGGCGTGGGTGCAGGTTTGGGCGGTTCTGGCTGTGGAACAGATTCCAACTCTGCCGGCACGGGTGCAGCTGGCTGTGCGGCCTGCGCGGCAGGCTCGTCCCAAGGCAGCATTCCGGCCTGCTGCACGGGCGGTTCCTCCGGCAGCGACGGCAGCTCTTCGGTCTGAACGGGTGAAGTCTGCTCTACAGATATTTCCGACGGCGCGGAAGGTTCTGCCTTTACAGGTTTCGGTTCCGCTGCAGGCTGCACCACAGGAACGGGCGGTATTGGCGGCTGGGGAGTCGGAGCGCTTGCAAAGGGCTGCACAGCAGTTGCCGAGGCAAACGGCTGCGGCGCTGCGGGTTGAGCTGCAGCACGGACAGGCGCGGCCTGCACAGGAACTGCCTGCGGCTGCTGGGGCGGTTCGGATAAGCCAAACAGTGCAAGTTCCAGCTCGATTCGCTGGTCGCTGCCGCGGGTCATATGTTCCAGCGCACTGCCCAGCGCACGGATGGCACGAATGGCCTCCCGCTGGCCCAGCTGCGGGCCTTTTTCCAGATACAAAGCCTCCTCCTCCGGCGAAACGCCGGACAGAAGGCTCTGCCCGCCCGGCAATGCTGCCAGCATCAAAGCACGATAATGCGCGATCAATTCCTCTGTCAGACGCTTGACATCCACAGACTGCTGGCGAAGCTGTGCCAGCTGGGCCAGTGCTGTGGCACCGTCCTGCGCTTCCAGTGCGTCCGAAATGCGGAACAGATAACTGCGGTCGGTCACACCTGCCATGCGGCGCACCACATCGGCATCGATTTTCGCCGTAACGCCTGCGCAGGTATCCAGAATGGACAATGCATCGCGCAGTGCACCGTCGGCCAGACGGGCGATCAGTTCCGCACCGTCCGGCGAAAGCTCCAGCTTTTCCTCACCTGCAATGTATTCCACCCGGCGGGCGATATCCTCCGGCCCGATGCGGGTAAAATCGTACCGCTGGCAGCGGGAAAGAATGGTGGCGGGCACCTTCTGGATCTCAGTGGTTGCCAGAATAAAGATAACGTGGGCAGGCGGTTCTTCCAGCGTTTTGAGCAGCGCATTGAATGCTGCTGTGGACAGCATGTGCACCTCATCAATGATGTATACCTTATATTTACAGGCGCTGGGAGTGTAAGCTGTTTCGTCGCGCAGGTCGCGGATATCGTCCACACCGTTGTTGGAAGCCGCATCCATCTCCACCACGTCCAGAATGCTGCCGTTATCGATGCCCTTGCAGATCTCACACTCGCCGCAGGGGTCTCCATTGACCGGATGCAGGCAGTTGACTGCCTTTGCAAAGATCTTGGCGCAGGTGGTTTTGCCGGTGCCGCGCACGCCGGTAAACAGGTAGGCATGGCCCACACGGTTTGCCGTGATCTGGTTTTTCAGCGCAGTAACAATGGCCCGCTGGCCTACCACATCCTCAAAACGTTGCGGTCTCCATTTGCGGTACAAGGCACGGTACATGGTTCTCTCCCCTTTCCTGCAAAATAAAAAGGACAGCGCTGACGGGGTTTTGTCCCCGCCTTGCGTAACTCGGCATACGGATGCAGGCTTACTGAAACGCACGAACGCACTGCTTAAGGCTGCTTGGTTCCCCACCTGACCTGGTTCACAGCGAATCCATCGTACAGGACCCGCATCCGTATGCCGAACCACGCAGCAGGCGCTGTCCGACACATCCTTCTGAATGCCAGAATATTGTACCATAAACGCAGGCAGATTGCAAGGGGTGGGAGGTATCATTTCACGGCCCACGCATGAAACGACCAAATAGGATAGCCCAAAGTCAGAAAATGTGATGTTCTCTAAAATCCAAAAAGCGCAGTACATTCTCTGCGCTTTCGCGTTTTGTACTGCGCTTTGCTTTTATCCTGTTATTTTAATGGCATTGATTTTGCAACAGCCCTTTTTTCTTACAATGCCACATCCAGTGCCATCATCAGCGCAAATCCCAGCACGATGCTTACAACACCGGCAGGCTCGTCGCCCTCCACGGCCTGTGGGATCATCTCCTGTGCGGTCACGCACACCATGCAGCCCGCCGCCGCGCTGAGCAGCCACGGCAACGCAGTACTGACCCATTCGGCCAGAGCAAAGGCAAGCAATGCCCCCAACGGCTCTACCAGCCCGGAAGCCGCTCCCGCAAAAAACGCCTGACTGCGGGTGCGGCCGTTATGGGCCAGCGGCAGGCTGACTGCTGCACCTTCCGGGATATTCTGCAGGCCGATGCCAAGGCTCAGCGCCAGTGCACCGCTGATGGCATCCGGTTCCCCGGTCAATGCCAGTGCAGCGGCAAGGCCCGCCACCATACCCTCGGGCAGGTTGTGCAATGTTACAGCCAGCACCATACGTCCGCTGTGCCCGGCCCCGCCTGCCAGCAGTTGCCCGGCAAACTGTTCCACCTGCAAAAGGCCCACTGCGCCAAGCACAAGCCCCACTGCCGATGGGATCCATGCCGGAAGCGGCAAAGTCTGTCCGCGCTGGATAGCAGGCAGCAGCAGGCTCCACACACTGGCCGCCAGCATGATGCCCGCTGCCATGCCGCACAGGATGCGCTGCGTACAGGGCCGCGACTGCCGCCGCAGCAAAAACACGCCTGCTGCCCCCAGTGTAGTGCACGCCGCCGGGAACAGTAGCACCCACGCAGTGAAAACGATCTGGTTCACGATACATTCCCCCTTTGCCCGGTGTATGTGCGCCGAAGCAAAAAGGTGCAGAAAAGCCCGTCACACAAAATACAGTGTGACGGGCTTTTCTGTCAGAATGCGATGGCATCTTCTTCGCTGCCAAAGGGCAGACCCGTAGCCGGATCGACCGGCGGCAGGCCAGCCTGCCCCATATCCGCTGCCTTTACGCTGCATACCACCGCATTGGCAAGCACATACTTCACCTTTGCGGTGGCAGCAGCGCCGATCTTATCATAGATGCGGCCTGCGCTGTAACAGTCGCCCAGCACGGTGTGAGTGCTGTTGGCCACATAACCCACCTTGCCCAGACCCGGCAGTTCTGCGCGGATGGCTTCACGGTCAAAGTCATTCTCCGGCTCCTTGACCAGCTTTACCTTCTGGCCCACTGCAAACGGCTGAGTGCCGAAGCGGTAGTTGAGTCCGGTCAATGTAACATAGTACTTCATCTTTATTTCTCTTTAAGAAACATGCATTCCCGTCTTGATTTAAGTGAACAAACAATGAAAGAAATTACAAAGTGATTACAACGCGGTAAAAAATTCTTTCCTGAGTCTCCCTGTGCTTCGATCAGTTTAACAAAAACTCTTTGACTTTTAGCGATAAATTATAACAAAATCGTAGATTATCATTGAAATCTCACTTCTTAGCCAAAAAAGCTCTTGATTTTTTCGCAAAAAAGACTAGAATATCCACTTGCAGAAAGGCACTTCCTGTAGGGCCTTCTGCAAAATACATTTGCGTATGGCAAGGAGATTTTAGATATGAAACTCAAGAATGTTTGTGTTGCTGTTGTTGCTCTGGCTCTGGCTGTTGGCATGACCGCTTGCGGCGGTTCTGCTTCCTCCACTGCTGCATCCTCTTCCGAGGCTGCTTCTACCAGCACTTCTGTTGCTGCTGAGGCCGAGGAGAGCGCTTCTTCCGCTGTTGCAGAGGAGAACGGTTCTTCTTCTGAGGCTGCTTCCAGCGAGGCCGCTTCTTCTGAGGCCGCTTCCAGTGAGGCTGCTTCCAGCGAAGCTGCTTCTTCCGTTGCAGCTTGATCGCACAGCGCCTAAATTTCAATAAAAGCTGAAGCCGGGCACAGGGAGCCATGAGTTTTCCTGTGCCCGGCTTTTTGTAGCAAAATGCGCCGGAAAGGTTTATTGGGAACCTCCCGGCGCATTTTTCAGAAGCTGTCATCAGAAGCAGGATGCCCCTCAGGCAGCGTGCAATGCTTATTCTTATATTCCCCAGAACAGGATCCCCAGTCCTGCAGAGAACAGGATCATCCCAATGGGCGATGGTGCTTTGCCCTTTTTCCGGCGGCAAAGGGCATGCAGCCCCCACAGCAGCAGGAACACCACAATGGAACGGAGATCCGGTGCAATGCCTGCCTTGTCCGCTGCAAACCCGGCCAGCGTAGAAAGCGCCATGTTGACTGCAGTTGCCAGGATCATCGCCACCACACAGGGACGAACGCCGCCAAGAACTGCGTTGATTCCCGCATACTTCATCAAATTCTGCAGCACCGATGCAACGAGCAGGATAATGACAAAAGACGGCAGCACCACCCCCAGCGTGGCACACAGCGCGCCCCAGAAGCCGCCCTGTGAAGCACCGATGAAGGTGGCCATATTGATGGCCAGCGGGCCGGGTGTGGATTCCGACACGGCAATGAAGCTGAGAAATTCGCCTTCCGTCAGCCAGCCGTGTCCTAAGACCGTTTCCCGCACCAGCGAGATCATGCCGTAGCCGCCGCCAAAGGACAGCGCGCCGATCATGAGAAAATTCCAGAAAAGTTCTACATAGATCACGGCTTCTTCTCCCCCTTCCGCAGCTGCTGTACTGCATACACCAGCAGCCCGGCCGCACCGCTGAACAGGATGTAAAAAATGGAAGAGAAGGACACTGCTGCAATGGAACAGCCCACCATCGCTGCCGCAACCGTGGTCAGGATGACAATATTGAAGACGCTGTGTTCCAGCTGCTTCAGCATTTTCAGGCCCGCCGAGAGGATCAGATAGATCACACACACCTGAATGCCGTGGAACGCACTTGCCACCACCGACAGGCGGAGGAACTGGTCAAAGAACAGCGAGATCAGATAAATGACCGCGAAGGACGGGAGACATACCGCCACCGTGGACGCTGCCGCACCTGCCGCACCCTCGATCTTGTAGCCGATATAGGTGGCACTGTTCACCGCCACCGGGCCGGGCGTAGACTCCGCAATTGCCACCATGTCCAGAAATTCTTCTTTTGTCACCCACTTTTTCTCTTCCACAAATTCATTCTGCAGCAAAGCCACCATGGCATAACCGCCGCCAAACGTGAACGCTCCAATTTTGAAAAACGTCCAGAAAAGCTCTTTTGTTTTCGACATAGCCTTCTCCTTTCTTGCGCCTTATTATATCATTTTTTGTTTTGATATGATATACTTTAATGGAATATGCTGCTTTCTTTGGAAAAAGCAGAAAAAGGAGTTTAGGATATGAAAACAAAATTTGGCATTGTAGGCTGCGGCTTTCTGGGCGGCATTGTGGCCAACGCATGGAAGAACGGTCTGCTGCCGGACTATGAGCTGGTGGGCGTGACCAGCCGCACCCGTGCTTCGGCAGAAAAACTTGCCGCCGAGGTGGGCTGTCCCGTCTGCGATGATGTGGATGCCCTGCTGGCGCTGGAGCCGGAGTACATTGTGGAGACTGCTTCGGTGGAGGCTGTGCGCGCCATGGCTGTGCCTGTACTGAAAAAAGGCGTGAATCTGGTCATTATTTCCATTGGTGCCTTTGCAGACCTTGATTTTTACGAGCAGGTCAAGGCCGCTGCCGTGGAGGGCGGTGCCAAGGTGCATCTGGCAAGCGGTGCCATTGGCGGCTTTGATGTACTGCAGACCGTCACCCTGATGGCCGAGGCCCAGCAGCTGGCCGAGACGGCAGGCATTGAGACCCACACCGGAGCCAAGGGCTTCCGCAACACGCCGGTATGGGCCGACCACCTGCTGACCGATACCGAAAAGACTACCGTGTTCACCGGCAATGCCAAGCAGGCCATTGCCACCTTCCCCCGCCGGGTCAACGTAGCCGTGGCCACCTCTCTGGCCACCACCGGCCCGGAGATTACCGGTGTGACCATGCACTCGGTACCCGGCTGGGTGGGCGACGACCACTGCATCACCGCCGAGATCGAGGGCGTGAAGGCCGTGGTGGATATCTGCTCTTCCACCAGCGCCATTGCCGGTTGGAGCGTAGTTGCCCTGCTGCGCAACCTCTCCTCCCCCGTATGCTTCTATTAAAGGAGGGCTTTGCAGATGTTCAACAAACTGGTGGCCATTGAGCCGGTAAGCCTGATTCCTTCCGCCGAGGAAGCGCTGCATCAGTACGCAAAAGAAGTGGTGCTGTACCGCGATATCCCGGCCAGCGATGACCAGATCGTGCAGCGCATCGGAGATGCCGATGCCGTGCTTCTGAGCTACACCTCCCGCATGGGCAAAAATGTGATCGAGCGCTGCCCGAATATCCGTTACATCGGCATGTGCTGCAGCCTGTATTCTGAGGAAAGCGCCAATGTGGATATCGCCTACGCCCGCACCCGCGGCATCAAAGTGCTGGGCATCCGGGACTACGGCGACCGCGGCGTTGTGGAGTACGTCCTGCATGAGCTCACCGGCATCCTGCACGGTTTTGGGATGCCCATGCTGCGGGACGAGCCGGTGGAGATCACCGGGCTGAAGGCAGGCATCATCGGGCTGGGTGTGTCCGGCAAAATGATCGCCGACGCGCTGCAGTTCATGGGTGCCGACATTGCCTATTACAGCCGCACCCGCAAGCCGGATGCCGAAGCTGTGGGCATGGCCTATAAGCCGCTGGCACAGCTGCTGACCGAGAGCGAGGTGGTGTTCACCTGCCTGAACAAGAACGTACTGCTGTTGGGCAAGGACGAATTTGCACAGCTGGGCGCAGGCAAGGTGCTGTTCAACACCTCCATCGGCCCGGGCTTTGACTCTGCTGCTCTGGAGCAGTGGCTTGCTCTGCCGGGCACCCACCTCTTCTGTGACACCCGTGCCGCTGCCGGCCCGGTGGGTGAAGACTTCTTTGCCCGTGAGAATGTGCATTGCGCGAATGTTTCTGCCGGACGCACCAAGCAGGCCTTTGTGCTGCTGAGCCAGAAGGTCCTTGCGAACCTCCGCACTGCTCTGGGAGAATGATATAAAAAGGAAACGCTTCCCGGCCGGGGAAGCGTTTCCTTTTAGGCTTTATTCAAAATTGTTGTGATCTCTTCCAGATTCGCCGCAAATCGGATGCCCTGCTGGCGCTGCGGCGTGGAAAGGCCTTTCTCGATCATTTTGGCAAGCAGTGCTTTCAGGCTGTCGTAGTAGCCGTTCAGATCATACAGGATGCAGGGCGCGTCCAACTGGCCCAGCGAGACCTTGGACATTACCTCTGCGATCTCTTCCAGCGTGCCGGTACCGCCGGGGAATGCGATGAAGGCATCGCCCAGCTCGATCATCTTCGTCTTGCGCTCGGTCATATCCTTGGTGACGATCAGCTCGGTCAGGCCATCGTGCTGCAGCTCCTGCTGCACAAAGAACTGCGGTTCCACACCGGTCACCGTGCCGCCTGCGTCCAGCGCGCTCTGGGCAAGCTGACCCATCAGGCCGCTGCGGGAGCCGCCGTACACAAGGCGGTGCCCGTTTGCACCGATCCAGCTGCCCAGTTCCCGGACAGCTTCCGCCAGCGCAGGATCATTGCCCGCATTTGCTCCAAGATAGACCGTGATGTTCATGGTATTTCCCCCTTTGTTTTTTCCATTTTACCACGCAGCGGGCCGATTGAAAAGGGCCATCCCCTTGCAAATGCAGCGGCACTGTGGTATTCTTGAACGCAGAAAAAGGGAGCCTGCAAAAGCAGGCTGAGAGTGGGCTGTTTGCCCAGACCTGTGACCTGATTTGGACAATGCCAACGTAGGGAGATACTGCTGCTTCAAAGTGCGGAGATGCCTCCTTGCGGGCATTTCCGTATTTTTTGCAAAGGAAGTTATAACCATGAAAACTGCATTGACGATTGCCGGCAGCGATTCCAGCGGCGGTGCTGGCATCCAGGCCGATATCAAAACCATGACTGCAAACGGCGTGTACGCCATGAGCGCCATTACCGCACTGACTGCCCAGAACACCACAGGTGTGACCGGCATTTTTGAAGCCACGCCCGAATTTCTGGCACAGGAGATCGACGCCATTTTTACCGACATCTACCCGGATGCCGTCAAAATCGGCATGGTATCCTCGGCAGAGCTGATCGGTGTGATCGCCGAAAAGCTGCACACCTACGGCGCAAAGCATATCGTGGTGGACCCGGTGATGGTTGCCACCTCCGGCTCCAAGCTGCTGCGGGACGATGCCGTGCAGGCACTGACCGAAAAGCTGCTGCCCATGGCAGAGGTGGTCACCCCCAACATTCCGGAGGCTGAGATCCTTTCCGGCATGAAGATCACCGATGCGGCCGGAATGGAGGCCGCTGCAAAGCTGATCAGCGAGAAATACCACTGTGCCGTGCTGTGCAAGGGCGGCCACCAGATCAACGATGCCGACGACCTTCTGTGGCGGGACGGCTGCGGCAAATGGTTCCGCGGCAAGCGCATTGCAAACCCCAATACCCACGGCACCGGCTGCACCCTATCCAGCGCCATTGCGTCCAATCTGGCAAAGGGCTATGATCTGGATGCATCGGTGGAGCGCGCAAAGGCCTACATTTCCGGCTGTCTTTCTGCCATGCTGGATCTGGGCCACGGCTCCGGCCCGCTGGACCATATGTTTGCACTGAAGGGAGAGTTTGTGGGTGAGTGAGCAGACCTTTGTGCAGCAGCTGGTGCAGGAAAGTCTGCCTGTGTGGGAGAAATGTCTGCACTCAGAATTTCTGACCCACCTTGCGGATGGCACACTGGATGAAGCCTGCTTCAAGGGCTACATCGTGGAGGACAGTCTTTACCTGCGGGAATATGCCAAGGTGTTTGCCTGGGGCATGACCAAGGCAAAGGATATGCAGACCATCCGCACCTACTATTCCCTGCTTTCCTTCGTGAATGAGAGCGAGGATGCAGCCCGCCTGCACTATCTCAAGCACTTTGGACTGACCGATGAAGGCATCCAGAGCCTGCCGCTGCGGCCGGAGAACCGTGCCTATGTGGACTCTATGATCGAAGCCGCCAAAAACGGCGAGGGCGCAGCCGAGTGCATGATGGCCTGCCTGCCCTGTATGCTGAGCTATGGCTGGATCTTCCAGAAACTGCTGGAAGAAAAGCCTTCCGTGCAGGATACCCTTTATGGTGCACTGGTGGTGGACTATGCTGACAAGGGCTATGAGGCGGCCTGCCGCGACTGGGCCGCGTTTGCAGAAAAAGTCTGCGAAGGCCTGAGCGACGAGCGCCTTGCCCGCTGCCGCGAGATCTTCCATGCCTGCTCGGAGCACGAGCTGAACTTCTGGGCCATGGCAGCTTCCCCGCGCAGTGACCTGTAATTTTTCCTAAAATATAAAATGCACCCGGCCTGTGGGCAGAACCGCAGCAACCGGGTGCATTTGTTTTGTTCAGGGTTTCGTGGCCGCAGCCGCAGGCATGAGCCTTCGTGCCGGAAACAAGGGAGCCCTATGCTGCACTAAATGGTGTATTCCCGCACAGCGTCCTTCATGCTTTTTACATATGCGCCAATGTGCTCCGGTGCATCCCTGCCGTACTGTTCCAGCAGCTTGATGATGGCCGAACCCACAATGGCACCATCGGCGATGCCCGCCATTTTTGCTGCCTGCTCCGGCGTGGAGATGCCAAAGCCGATGGCGCAGGGGGTCTTTGTATTCTGGCGCACCACCTCTACGATGGACGCAAGGTCGGTCCCGATCTCGCTGCGGGTGCCGGTGACACCCAGACTGGAAACAATGTACAAAAAGCCCTCAGCTTCTTTGGCGATCATGGCAATGCGGTTCTCAGAGGTAGGGGCGATCATGGAGATGAGGTCCACACCGTATTTGCAGCAAATGGGCAGAAATTCGTCCTTTTCTTCATAGGGCAGATCGGGCAGGATCATGCCGTCGATGCCGATCTCCGCGCAGGTGGAGATGAACCGCTCAGCTCCATAGGAGAACACCACGTTTGCGTAAGTCATGAACACCAGAGGGATGGAAACATCCTTGCGCACTTCCCGCACAAAATCAAATACCTTATCTGTGGTGGTGCCCGCTTTCAGTGCGCGGATGTTGGCCCCCTGAATGACGGGGCCTTCGGCGGTGGGGTCTGAGAACGGGATACCCAGCTCGATGAGATCGGCACCGTTTGCCGCCATGGCGCGGACGGCTGCGGCGGTGGTGGCAAGATCCGGGTCGCCGCAGGTGATGAACGGAATGAACGCCTTGCCGTTGGCAAAGGCCTTTGCAATGTCACTCATGAAGATCCTCCCCTCTGTAGCGGGCAATGGCGGCACAGTCCTTATCGCCGCGGCCGGAGATGGTGATGACGATGATCTGGTCCTTGTCCATGGTGGGTGCCAGCCTGATAGCATGGGCCACGGCGTGGGCCGATTCAATGGCCGGGATGATGCCCTCGGTGCGTGCCAGATACTCAAATGCGTTCACGGCTTCGTCGTCCGTAATTGCTACATATTCGGCGCGGCCGATATCATGCAGCCATGCGTGTTCCGGGCCGATGCCGGGATAATCGAGACCTGCAGAAATGGAGTAGACCGGTGCGATCTGACCGTACTCATCCTGGCAGAAATAGGACTTCATGCCGTGGAAAATGCCCAGACGGCCGGTGTTGATGGTGGCAGCTGTTTCAAAGGTATCGATGCCGCGGCCTGCAGCCTCGCAGCCAATAAGGCGCACATCCTTATCCTCAATGAAATTGTAGAAACTGCCGATGGCATTGGAACCGCCGCCCACGCAGGCAATGACGGCATCCGGCAGACGGCCTTCCTTTTCCAGCATCTGCTCCTTGATCTCCTTGGATATGACAGACTGGAAGTCACGCACGATGGTGGGGAACGGGTGCGGCCCCATTACCGAACCAAGGCAGTAATGGGTATCGCTGATGCGGCTGGTCCACTCGCGCATGGCTTCGGATACTGCATCCTTCAAGGTGCCGGTACCATTGGTGACGGGAATGACCTCCGCACCCAGCAGACGCATCCGGTAGACGTTCAGGGCCTGACGCTTGGTGTCCTCCTCGCCCATGAACACCACGCATTCCATGCCCATCAGGGCAGCGGCGGTGGCGGTGGCTACGCCGTGCTGACCGGCGCCGGTCTCGGCAATGAGGCGGGTCTTGCCCATCTTTTGGGCAAGCAGTGCCTGACCGAGAACATTGTTGATCTTATGTGCACCGGTATGGTTCAGGTCTTCGCGCTTGAGATAAATTTTTGCACCGCCAAGGTCCTTGGTCATTTTCTCAGCGTAGTACAGGCGGCTGGGACGGCCTGCGTATTCGTTGAACAGCTCGGTCAGTTCACGGTTGAACTCCGGGTCGTTTTTGTAGTGGTTGTAGGCTTCTTCCAGCTCAATGACGGCATTCATCAGCGTTTCAGGGATATACTGTCCGCCGTGGATGCCAAAGCGTCCGTTGGGATTTGTCATGGTCGTTCATTCCTTTCCTGATTGGTCATTTTTGCGTACAGCGGCCACAAATGCCGCCATTTTTGCGGGGTCTTTCTTCCCTGCTGTTTCAATGCCGGAACTCACATCCACTGCGTAAGGATGCAGACGCTCCACAGCATCAGCGGCATTGTCCGGGCCAAGCCCTCCGGCAAGAAAATAGGGACGGTCAAATTTCTCCAAAATGGTCCAGTCAAATGTTATTCCGGTCCCGCCTGTGCCGGAGTCCAGCAGAATGAGGTCTGCCGGACTTTTTTGCGCCTTTGCAAGGCTTGCGGCATCCGTCACGCGGAAGGCCTGAATGAGCGGTTTATTTGTCAGCTCCCGCAGACGGCTGATATAGCATTCATCCTCCTGCCCGTGGAGCTGGGCAATGTTGATGATGCCTGCATTCAGCAGATCAGCCACCGCTTCCTGTGCTTCGTTCACAAACACGCCTACAGCCTGAATTCCGGGGGAAAGCTGTGCTTTTAATGCTGCAGCTATTTCCCGGGAAACAGCTCGTTTGCTCTTTGCCGCAAACACAAAGCCGATGTACTCCGGCTGCAGCGCGTTTGCCGCCGCAATGTCCTCCGGGCGGGTCAGACCGCACAATTTGATTTTTGTCATAACAGCCCTTTCAGCTCTTGCAGCTTCGCAGTTTTATCCGGCGCGCGCATGAGCGTTTCGCCAATGAGCACCGCGTCCGCCCCAATGGCTGCAAGCTGTGCTACATCCTCGGCGGTCTTTACGCCGCTTTCCGAGACAAAAAGCACATTCTTTGGGATGCGGGAGCGCAGGCGGCGGCTGTTTGCAGTATCCACTGTGAAGTCTTTCAGGTTGCGGTTGTTCACGCCGAGGATGTGTGCCCCGGCCTTGAGCGCTCGGTCCACCTCGGCATCGTCGTGGGCTTCCACCAGTGCGGAAAGGCCCAAGCCGTCACAGATGGCAAGGTACTCTTTGAGCTGTACATCATCGAGGATGGCACAAATCAGCAGCACCGCCGAAGCACCCAGAAGCTTTGCTTCGTAGATCATATATTCATCCACGGTAAAGTCCTTGCGCAGGCAGGGCGTGGAGACGGCGGAAGTGATCTCTTTTAAATAGGCATCCCTGCCAAGGAACCACTTGGGTTCGGTGAGCACCGAGATGGCATCCGCACCGGCAGCTTCGTACTCTTTGGCAATTTGCAGATACGGGAAGTCCGGTGCGATGAGGCCCTTGGAGGGCGATGCCTTTTTGCACTCGCAGATGAAGGCAAGGCCCGGCTTTGCAAGGGCTTTTTCAAAGCGGAGATCGCCTTTTGGCAAGGCCAGTGCCTGCCGCTTTGCTTCGGCCAGCGGCACGGTCTGCTTTGCCGCTTCCACCCGCTGCCGGGCGTGTTCGGCCAGCTGGTCTAAAATGTTCATGCATTTTCCTCCGGGCGGTTGCTCACCTCAATGAACTTTTCCAGCACAGCCGCCGCCTTGCCGCTGTCGATGAGCCGGGCGGCCAGCTGGATGCCGTCGGCCATCGTGTCCGCTTTGCCGCCGATGTAGAGAGATGCGCCCGCGTTCAGCAGCACGGCATCACGCTTGGGGCCTTTCTCGCCTGCCAGAATAGCACGTGTGATGGCAGCATTTTCTGCCGGTGCGCCGCCTACAAGGTCGGCTTTGGTGCAGCGGGCAAGGCCGAACTGTTCCGGCTCGATGGTGTAGCACTTATACCAGCCGTCCTTGATCTCGCACACCTTGGTGGGTGCACTCAGGCTGATCTCGTCCAGCTTATCCTTGCCGTAGACCACCATGCCGCGCTTGACACCCAGACTGATAAGCACCTGCGCCAGCGGCTCTACAAGGTATTCGTCGTAAACACCCAGCAGCTGCATAGCGGGCGAACCGGGATTGGTGAGCGGCCCAAGGATGTTGAACACGGTGCGGAAGCCCAGTTCCCTGCGGATGGGGCCAACGTACTTCATGGAGGTGTGATACTTCTGCGCAAAGAAGAAGCAGATGCCCACTTCGTTCAGCAGTTCTACACAGCGGGCGGGGCTTTGCTGGATGTTCACGCCCAGCGCTTCCAGACAGTCGGCAGTGCCGCACTGGGAGGACGCGGCCCGGTTGCCGTGCTTGGCCACCTTCATGCCGCCTGCCGCTGCCACCAGCGCCGAGGTGGTGGAGATGTTGAAGCTGTGGGCGTTGTCGCCGCCGGTGCCAACGATCTCAAAGATATCCATGCCGGTGTCCACCTTGGTGGCGTGGTCGCGCATGGCGGCGGCGCAGCCCGCAATTTCGTCCGTGGTCTCAGCCTTGGCGCTCTTGGTGGAAAGCGCCGCCAGAAAAGCTGCGTTCTGGGTAGGAGTGGTCTCGCCGCTCATGATCTCGTTCATCACGGCATAGGCTTCGTCGTAGCTCAGGTCCTGCTTGTTGACGATCTTCACAATGGCTTCCTTGATCATTTTCTTAACCCTCCATAAAATTTTTTAAGATCCGACGCCCCTGCGGGGTCAGGATGGATTCCGGGTGGAACTGCACACCGCAAATGGGATATTTTGTGTGCTGCACTGCCATCACTTCGCCATCGGCGATGCGGGCCGTTACTTTGAGTTCCGGCGGCATGGTGGCGGGGTCTGCTGCCAGCGAGTGATACTTCGTCCAGTGTGGGCCGTATCTTCATGGCTTTTTCCCTCCCGGTAAAACAAAAACTCCCCCGGCTCTTCTGCCGAGGGAGTGGAAAAGAAAAACGCCCCTAACAGAAGAACTCTCTTCTGTCAAGGACGAATAAAATTTGGCCTTTTATCCGCGGTGCCACCCTGACTTCATGGGCATGACCCCATGCACTTGGCGGGATGCCAACACATCCCCGGCAACTGACGTATGCCCTACGTTGCAGAATACTGTGCGGCGAAAGTTCTCCGCAGTTCCCTGCACCCTCAGCGGTCCATTTCGGGAAAATATAACGCAAAGTCGCACTTTCCTTGACGAACTGTTTCCGGTCTGCTTCTCAGCTGCGCAGGCTCTCTGTACAGGCATGGTTCGCCGTTATCTCCGCTTCAACGGTTTAGTGTATTGAATTTGGCTATATTAAACCACGGATTTTTCGTTTGTCAATACCTGTTTGCAAATTTTTCAAAATCAGCCTATGTCCACAGTGGGTTCAGCGCTTCCGGCGGCTGTTCGTGCTGGAAAACTTCACCGCTTTTGCCGGCCTGCGGCGGCTGTGCAACGCACTGTAGTAGCCAAAGGCAGTGCCGCATAAGCCGCCCACAATGTGCATGAAGTTTGCTACATTGTCGTGCACAAAAATGATATCGTACACCTGCTGACCAAAGTACAGCGCTGCAACCAGCAGCATGGTGACCGGGATGCCGCCGGAGAAGCCCGCCAGCGACGAAAGCATGATAAGCATGAACACGATGCCGGACGCGCCCAGCAGCCCCGAACGTGGGAACAGCACGCATTGCAGCACGCCGGTGACCAGAGCGGTGAACACCATGCCGCACAAAAGCGGCTTGCTGCCGTACTTTTCTTCCATTGGCGGGCCAACAACGAGCAGCAACAGCATGTTATTCAGAAAGTGATCCCAGCTGGCATGGCCCAGCACATGGCCGAACAGCCGGATGTAGAACAGCGGGTCCTTCAGCGAGGAGCGGTAGACACAGAACAGATGCATCGTCGTCCACCCGTCCGTCCACTGGTCGAGAAACAGCACCAGAAGTGACAGCAGGAAAAATGTGAGGATCACCGGGGAGTTGTACTGCAGTTCCAGTTTGAGTTTTACTTTTTTCATCCTCTTGTCTCCACCCAGTATTCGCCCATGCTCTGGCCGGGCTGGTTCGTCACTTCATCCTTGAGGTAATCGCCAAGGCCGCAGCTTTCCGGCTGCCATGCAAGGGCTGCTTCCACCGTGGGGTACTCCACCTCGGCATACCAGAACTCGGTGGGCTGGCCTTCGTCCACATGGTTCACTTCCAGCACAGAACCGTCCGGCAGGGTGTAGCTGCGGCGCAGCTTCGGGATGAGAGGTTTAGCGATAATCTTGTATTCCAGATCATCAAACAGTTCTTTGTCGATACTGCGCTCGATCTCCTCACGGGCAAGGCCGCCCCCGGATTTGAAGCAGAGGATGTAGTCCGTTCTGCCGCCGGTGAGGGCTTCTTCCCGGATGCGCACAGTGGGCCGCACGCTGATATAGCCCTGCCGCATGGCAAATTCCTCCCTGAGGGGCAGCCCCTCCGGCCAGCCCTTCACCATCCATTTGCGTTCGATCTCCATAATGCATCCCTCTTTCATGCGGTTTTTTGGCATTTCTTATTTATAATAACATGATTTTGTGCTATTATAAAGGGTAGATTTTTACTCCTTCAGTCTGCTTCGCAGCCAGCTCCCTCAGTGAGGGAGCCTATCCGCACGGTAAGCGTGTCGAGCGAACGCGGGACGAAGGGAGTTCGTCCATGATAAGGAGAACCATATGAAAGAACGCGCTTACCCTGTGTATACCGTCAACAAACACGCCGAAGGCCTGCTGGTGGGCGGGCACCCCTGGGTGTATGAGAACGACATCCTCCATTCCCCGGAAAATGAGCCGGAAAACGGCACGCTGGCCGATGTGGTCAGCACCAAGGGTTCCTACCTTGGCACCGGCTTTGTCTCGCTCAAAAGCAAGATCCGCGTGCGGCTGATCTCCCGCAATGCCAACGACACCTTTGATGCTGCGTTCTGGCGCCGCCGGGTGGAATATGCATGGAACTACCGCAAAACCGTGCTGGAGCCCGCCGACCTTTCCGCCTGCCGCGTCATTTTTGGCGAAGCCGACCAGTTCCCCGGGCTGACTGTGGACCGGTTCAGTAACATTCTCGTCACACAGACCCTGAGCGTGGGCATGGAAAAGCTCAAGCCCGTCCTCTTCCCCATTCTGGCAGAAGTCCTGCGCGCCGACGGCCAGACCATCGACGGCATCTACGAGCGCAACGATGAGGCTCTGCGCGCAAAGGAAGGTCTTGAGCAGAACAAAGGCTGGTTTGAGCTGCCCGATGAGACTCCCCCGGCAAGCACCCAGACCGAGATCTGCGAGAACGGAGTTTACTATCATGTGGATTTCGAGAACGGCCAGAAGACCGGCTTCTTCCTTGATCAGAAGTACAACCGCCGGGCGGTGGCACGCCTTGCTGCAGGTCACACCGTGCTGGACTGCTTTACCCACACCGGCAGCTTTGCACTGAACGCCGCTGCGGGCGGCGCTGCCCGTGTGACCGCCGCCGACATCAGCGCCGAGGCCATTGCCATGGCGCAGCGCAATGCCCAGCGCAACGGTCTGACCAATATGGACTTTTTGTGCGAGGACACCTTTGAGCTGCTGCCCCGCTTGGAAAGAGAGGGACACCCCTACGATTTTATCATTCTGGACCCACCGGCCTTTACCAAGGCGCGCCGCACTGTGGAGAACGCCATGCGCGGTTACAAGGAGATCAACTACCGTGCCATGAAGCTGCTGCCTCGCGGCGGCTATCTGGCAACTGCCAGCTGCTCCCACTTTGCCACCGAGGAGCTGTTCATCAAGATGCTGCGCGCCGCTGCAAAGGATGCGCACCGCCAGCTGCGGCAGATCGAGGTGAAACAGCAGGCACCGGATCATCCGATCCTGTGGGGTGTGCCGGAGACGAATTATCTGAAGTTCTTTTTGTTCCAGGTGATCTGACCATTTAGAATGCCCTCCGCTTCGCTCTGGGCATATTTAAAGGAAATATTATTTTTATATTGGCGTTTGTCGCGGCCTGCGGGCCGCTCCAAACGCATTTTCACAAAAGGGGTCGTAGCGGGTAGTAGCATCTGCGGCTGTCACGCAACGGATAAGCCCAGATTTTGCAAATGCAATTGTCCGTAACGACTCCTCCCGTGAAAAAACAGTTCCGGCTGGCCCGCAGGCCTGCCGGAACTGCAAATTTAAAAATATTATTTCCGCTGATATTGCCAGAGCGCAAGCGGAGGCAATTTCAAATCGTTCTGTTCCGGTTTAAAGGTTCAAAAGTCATACCAAGCTCAGTTGTGCCAAAATTCGCAGAGAGCGTTTGTGCAGAATCGTCAGATTTGTCAATTGCCTTTTTGCCCGGCAGAGGCTATAATCAAACCATAGACAGCAACGGCGCTGTGGGTCACCTCCTGACTCGCAGCG
>OHDG01000704.1_pt1 | contig 18872 bp, 19 predicted proteins | sample 1566961 | NCBI WGS metagenome assembly OHDG01 (sample SAMEA3879539, study PRJEB24766) | human gut metagenome | biome: human-associated habitat; feature: feces | place: USA | collected 1985/1987
GCTCCGGAGAAGATAAAATAAAAGATTAGGGTGTCAAAAGGTTTATAGCCTTTGATATAAATTTGTACCTTGAAAACTTAACACGATATGTAAAAACATTGGATTCTTTGGTAAAATGTAGGTAGCATTTTATGAGGTGATCTATATGTCTTTTGTTAAAAATGATAATCAACAGCTTACTGTTTTAGACAGTACTTTTAATCTTACAGAACGCGAAAAACGAATGTTAGAAAAATCATGGGCAAAAATTTTTGCAGACAAAGTTTTTCCTGCTATTGATGAAAATATTTTTTCTGTTCTTTACAGTAAAAAAGCATCCAGACCTAATACTCCGGTCAATGTGATTGTTGGGGCACTGATTCTTAAAGAAGCTCTTAATGTTACTGACGATGAGATCGTTGAAGCTATGGCATTTGATATCCGCTATCAGTATGCACTGCACACAACCAGTTTTGAAGAGCAGCCAATTAGTGACAGAACCCTCAGCAGGTTTAGAGCAAGAGTTCTTTCTTACGAAACAGAGCATGATGTTGATCTTTTCATGAATGTGTTGTAAAAATGGCAAAAGAAATATCTGATTTTATGGATATCACTCCGGATTGGCTTACTTGTCAACTGTTTTTTGTAATATTTTTAAAGTTTTTAGGTATAAAAACAGTGGCTTTCTATGACAGAAAACCACTAAAATGATGCTTAACTGAATGGCATTGCTTTATCACCACTTTGAAAATGGTTGTTTTATGGCGGATAGTCAGACAGTTTTGGATATAAGAGATGATCTGGGAGCAACCATGAATGAATGCAGGGAAGTGACCGAAAAGTACCGCACAGGACGGAGTGCATATTTACGGATCGGACAGTTGTTTATGAGATTGTTTGCAGGACTATTATAGCAGAAAGAAGAGGTGTTCGATATGTGTACAGCAGCAACTTACAAAACAAAAGATTTTTATATGGGCAGAACGCTTGATTATGAATTTTCCTATGGGGAACAGATCACGATAACGCCAAGAAATTACGAATTTGATTTCCGGTTTGCCGGGAAGATAAAAAGCCATTATGCTTTGATCGGAATGGCATTTGTTGCAGAAGGTTATCCGCTTTATTATGATGCTGTTAATGAAAAAGGCCTTGGAATGGCAGGTCTTAATTTTGTCGGCAATGCGGCATATGAAGAGGCTTTGCCGGAAGATGAAACAGAAGTCAGCCAGGTGGCACAGTTCGAGTTCATCCCATGGATCCTTACACAGTGTGCTACTGTAGCAGAGGCGAGAGAGAAGCTGGCAGCAATGAGACTGACAGGCACAGCATTCAGTGAACAGCTGCCGACAGCACAGCTTCACTGGATCATTGCAGACAAAGACTCCTGTATCGTTGTTGAGTCTATGAAAGATGGGCTGCATGTATATGATAATCCGGTAGGAGTGCTTACCAATAATCCACCATTCCCGAGTCAGATGTTTGCACTGAATAATTATGCCGGAGTATCCAGAAAACAGCCGGAGAGTACTTTTGCAGGAGTATTACAGCTTGATGCATATAGCAGAGGAATGGGTGGAATGGGAATACCTGGAGATCTTTCCAGCCAGTCAAGATTTGTGAAAGTTGCCTTTACAAAATTAAATTCGATCTCCGGTGAAGAAGAGGATGAGAGTGTAAGCCAGTTCTTCCATATCTTAGGATCCGTAGATCAGCAGCGTGGATGCTGTGAGGTGACAGAAGGCAAATATGAGATCACGATATACACGTCCTGTTGTAATACAGCAAAAGGTATTTATTATTATACGACTTATGATAATCATCAGATCACAGCGGTTGACATGCATGCGGAAAATCTGGATTCAGATCAGCTGATCTGTTATCCGCTTCTGTCCAAGGGCGAAGTCAGATGGCAGAATAAATAATACGAAAATGCACGGAGAAAGCATAACGCAGAACAACAGGAGGAAAGACCATGAAAGAAGTTAAAACACCGAAAAAACCACTGGCATATTATTATGGGATTGTGTTAATAGTGCTGATCGTATTTAATCTGGTTGTCACACCAATCCTTATGGAGCATCAGGTAAAGGAAACGGATTATGGAACTTTTATGAGCATGATCGAGAAGAAGAATATCGGTGAAGTAGAAGTTAAGGACAATCAGATCATCTTTACAGATAAAGATCAAAAAAATATTTATAAAACAGGTCTGATGAACGATCCGAACCTGACGGACAGGCTATATGAATGTGGAGCAGTATTCGCAAAAGATATCGATAAACAGATGTCACCGATCATCAGCTTCCTGCTGACCGGGATTTTGCCATTGATCCTTTTTATCGCACTGGGAAATTATATGGCGAAGAAACTGATGGAGCATGCCGGAGGAAAAAATTCGATGGCTTTTGGAATGGGAAAAAGCAATGCGAAGATTTATGTGCAATCCAGTGAGGGAATCCGTTTTTCAGACGTTGCAGGAGAAGATGAGGCGAAAGAAAACCTTTCAGAGATCGTTGATTATCTTCACAATCCGAAGAAGTATACCGATGTAGGTGCGTCTATGCCAAAAGGTGTCCTTCTTGTAGGACCTCCGGGAACCGGCAAAACAATGCTTGCAAAAGCAGTGGCGGGTGAATCAAATGTACCATTTTTCTCAATGTCCGGTTCAGAATTCGTTGAGATGTTTGTCGGTATGGGAGCTTCCAAGGTTCGAGATCTTTTCAGACAGGCAAAGGAAAAGGCACCATGTATCGTGTTTATTGATGAAATTGATGCCATTGGTAAAAAGCGTGACGGACAAATGGGCGGAAATGATGAGAGGGAGCAGACCTTAAACCAGCTTCTTACAGAGATGGATGGATTTGAAGGAAATAATGGTGTCATCATTCTTGCTGCAACGAACCGTCCGGAGTCGTTAGATCCGGCACTTACACGTCCGGGACGTTTTGACAGGCGTGTGCCGGTTGAACTGCCGGATCTTGCAGGCCGTGAAGCAATTTTAAAGGTTCATGCAAAGAAGATAAAAGCATCTGATGATGTTGACCTGCATACGATTGCACGTATGGCATCCGGTGCATCCGGTGCGGAGCTTGCCAATATTATAAATGAAGCAGCATTACGTGCTGTCCGTAGTGGAAGGACCGTTGTAAATGAATCTGATCTCGAAGAAAGTATAGAAGTGGTTATTGCAGGATATCAGAAGAAGAATGCGGTTCTTTCAGATCAGGAGAAGAAGGTTGTTGCATATCATGAGATAGGACACGCTCTGGTAGCTGCATTGCAGAGTCATTCAGCACCGGTCCAGAAGATTACGATCATCCCGCGTACCTCAGGTGCACTCGGCTACACTATGCAGGTTGAGCAGGGTGATAAATATCTGATGACGAAAAAAGAACTTGAGAATAAGATTGCTACATTTACAGGCGGACGTGCGGCAGAGGAGATCGTATTTGGTGAGATCACGACCGGAGCCTCCAATGATATCGAACAGGCAACAAAAATTGCAAGAGCGATGATCACCCGCTACGGCATGACAGATGAATTCGACATGGTGGCAATGGAAAACGTGACCAACCAGTATCTTGGCGGCGATACGTCTCTTTCCTGTTCTGCAGATACGCAGAAGGAAATTGATGAAAAAGTCGTGCAGCTCGTAAAAGCAGAGCATGAAAAAGCAAGAAAAATCCTTGCTGAAAACAGGGAAAAACTGGACGAACTGGCTATGTACCTGTATGAGAAGGAAACAATTACAGGTGACGAATTTATGGATATTTTAGACAGAAAATAATGTAGTTAATTAGATAATCAATGTCATTTAGATAAGAAAAATAGTTAGTAGTTCTGAAAAATGGAATTATTTTATATAAAGGAGCGGACAAATTCTCATTTACAGGGAGCGGAAGATTGAGCTGGATAAAATACCGATTTTTCATGCATCCTGTATTTCAAACAGTTCCTCTACCGTCATATCAAGATATTTTGCCAGACGCAGGCAGGTATCAATATTCGGAATTACATTATTATGCTCAATATTAAAGATGCTCTTGCGGCACACGCCGAGTGCGACCGCAAGGTCATCCTGACTGAGATGTTTTTCTTTGCGTATTTCCGAGATATTGTTTGTTACCATATAGCGCCCTCCATACTGATCATAAGTGGAAATCATTTCCGTGAAATAGTGTTGAGTTGGGAAAGAAGAAAGACCGGACTCAGACACAGTCTTTATTATATTCTATATGTTGTCCCATAAACAGGACTATCAGCATACTACTTTTCCAAAAATCTTAAAACTATTATTTTTTGTGATCTGGATTGGATCATATTCCTGATTCAGGGAGACAAGGAAGGTTCCTGCTCTGCTACAATCCAGCTTTTTACAGTAGGCATTGCCGTCGAGATAGAAGATACCGATCTCCCCTGATTCCAATTCTTCCGTCTGTTGTACCCACACAATCTGTCTGCTGATATAGCGAGGTTCCATACTGTTACCGTGGATTCGGATACCAAAATCTGCTTCCGGGGCGACTTCGTTTCCAACTTCGATCATTTCAAAGTTATCGCTATCAAGAAATTCTCCGGTTCCCGCAGACGCAGGAAGATCAAACAGTCTGATTTCCCGGTAAGAGGGAAGGACGGAGGTATCTTCTTTGGCATAATCTCCGGATTTGATCAGCAGATCTATGTATTCTTTCGCTTTTTGAATGCCTTCTTCGTTTAATTCGCTGAACGGATTATCCGGTGTATATTCTCCGATGAATGCAGCGTAAATATTTGTAATGCCGAGAATCTTGCAGAGTGCCAGAAACTGTGTGGCGTTCGGCTGGGTAACATTGCGTTCCCAGGAACTGATCGCTGCATGATTCATAGAGTATCCAAACTGTTTCAGTTCTTTATTTACATCGGGTTGTGTCAACCCCAGTTCTTTTCGACGATCCTGTAATATCTTTCCAATCGAGTTCATTTTATCGCCTCCGTACTATATACAATCACTCATGAAAAATCAATGCAAAAATCATTTGTATGATGAAATGGGTAATATTTTACACTTGAAATAATGATAAAAATGATTTATACTGACGGCATAGAAAAAAACAGAACAAATGTTCTTCTTGGATTGGAGAGATTGATTATGGCAGACAGAACAGTGCTTCATGTGGATATGAATTGTTTCTATGCCAGCGTGGAGATGTTACATCGTCCGCAGATGCGGCATGTGCCGATGGCAGTAGGCGGTGATCCACAGGCGAGACAAGGAATCGTATTGACAGCGAATTATCTGGCGAAGCGGCAGGGAGTGAAGAATGGTATGGCACTCTGGCAGGCAAGACAGGTTTGTCCGGCTATTCAATTTGTTCCGCCGAGAATGGACTTGTATCTGCGTTTTTCTAGGATGGCACATGAGATCTATCAGGAATATACAGACCTTTGGGAACCATACGGCTGCGATGAGGTCTGGATGGATGTGTCAGGAAACTGTTCTCTTATGGGAGATGGGCTTACGATTGCTCAGAATATCAGTCGCAGAATTAAGTCAGAGTTAGGTCTTACCGTAAGTATTGGTGTATCTTACAACAAGATCTTTGCGAAGCTGGGCTCTGATTATAAGAAACCCGATGCGATCACGACGATGGGCAGAGAGGAATATCGGACGAAGGCTTGGCCGCTTCCGGTGGGTGATCTTTTATATGTAGGAAAGTCTACCGAGAGGAAGCTGCAAAGCATGGGAATCCGTACCATTGGTGAGCTGGCGAAGATGGAGGAAAAGTATCTGCAATCCCGGTTTGGTAAGATGGGGCTGGTACTTCATTCTTTTGCGAATGGCTGGGATGATTCTCCGGTAAAGAGGGAACATACCCATGCCCCGATCAAGTCCATAGGAAACAGCACAACGACTCCGAGAGACTTGGAGACGGATGAAGATGTGAAGATCATCCTGTATGTATTGGCAGAAAGTGTCGCTGCCAGACTGCGGGAGAATGGCTTTAAGTGCCATGTAGTGGAAATATCCGTCCGCGACAACGCACTACATCATTTTACGAGACAGCATAAGATAGACAGACCGACGAACATCACATCGGAGATTGCACAGGAAGCCTATCGCATTTTCAGAGCAACATATCAATGGGAAAAACCAATCCGCAGTCTTGGTGTCAGAGGAGCAGAATTAACACTGGATCATGCATATGAGCAGCTTGACATATTCTGTGACTATACCCGCCGGGAAAAGCAGGAGAAAGCAGATGCTGCGGTGGATGAGATTCGGAAAAGGTTTGGATATTTCAGTATCCAACGGGGACTGATGTATCAGGATAAGCTGTTATCCTCTTTGGATGCAAAAGGTTCCCACACGGTACATCCGCAAGGATATTTTAGTTAAGAATAGGAGACAGTTCTTTGAACGAAGACAAAATTTATGTAGATGTGAATGCCACATTTACCAAGGATGGAATGCTCCTTCCGAAAAGTTTTGTATGGGAGGATGGAGTAGAGTATGAGATCAGCAAAGTGAAAGACATCCGGCGTGCAGCCAGCTTAAAGGCAGGCGGTGCCGGGATGCGATATACATGTGTCGTAGACGGAAAAGAAGTATATCTGTTCTATGAGGACAACAATATGTGGTTCATGGAGAAATCAGCTTAAGCAGATCATGGCTTGCCATGGTCACAGGCTTTAAGATCAGCAATGTCGGAGCGTCAGGACAGGGCGCATCGGAACTTCCGGTTCTAGTAATGGGCTTGCGAAGGTTGATTTCCCTTTCCCTTGCAAGTACAAATGTTGCGTGTTGGTAATAGCAATTTTGTATGGTAGAGGAGTTGAACTGAATTGGAGAAGAATTGGAGTACAGTGCAGTTGCATTGCAGAGAATGTAATGCGAGGATGATGGATTATACATTGTGTCAGGACGATGACCGGATCGTCCTGCAGGGCATTACGATCAAATGCAATCGCTGCAAACGGGTAATGATGTTGAAGAAATATACAGAAGGCATGATACGGAAGCGTGCCGACAAAGGTGTGTTCCGTATCTGACAGATCTGGGATCTGTTACATAGAAACAAAATGACAATTAAATGAACAGCCCACCTGATAAGGGCACATCAGCAATGATGGAAGCACCAGAGACGCAGGGGAAAATGTGATAAACGATTACGTTATGTAAGATCTTTGTCGATTTTTCTCTGCGTCTTTTTGTCGGAGAAAGTCGAAAGGAATATGTATAGGACAAAAAGTGTCATATATTGCCAGATATGTTTTAGAATAAGAATAATATTTTAATAGGCAAAGATTTTTACATACATAGTTACATAGCGAATTGTTGAATGAAATGTGGATGAACGCATGGAGTACTCTCTTTTGCAGAGAGGGCTGGTAACTAATGGTTGTAGAGGTCTTTTTTTATTGCCTCCGCAACAGATTCAGAAACTGAGAGGAGGTGATAATCGTGGAATATATGAATGATTATGATCCGAAAATGATTGGAAAACGTATAAAGGAAACTGCTCAGAGCAAGGGATATACAGCAGAGAAACTTTCAGAAATTACGGGGAATGGAATACACACTATAAACCGGATATATCAGGGCACTAGTATAAGCACTGAATACATTTGTCAGCTCAGTCAAGTGTTAGGAGTATCCACAGATTATTCCTCATTGTATATCTCCCCCTTCGGATCAAACCCACGCATTATACGTTCCGCTGATATATTCTCCGGTATTTTACCAACTATTTCTACATCCTGCAGATTTTCAACCAATTCACAAATCTTTTGAATGGCAGTTTCTTCCACATTGATCTCCGAATAATAACGCAACATATCCAAATCCATCGTTTTACCGGACACCAAATCTACCTGCGTATCTTCCATTTCCGGCTGTCCCGGCTTATGTATCTGAATACCGATACTTGGGATGCCGTTAAGAGGACCTTTTTGATACTCTTTCCACACTGCAATCGCTTCTTCTGCATTTAAAATGTCATCCCGGTATCTTCCCAGGGAATGAAACTCACCACACTCAGCCACGGTAAATGTGATTTCCGGTGGAACATACTGGTTTCGCTCTACCATTTCCTCAAATTCTTCTAAATTAATCGGAACAAGTCGTGAATATTCCTTTACATTACCTTTTACAATGTTCCCATCCGGATATTCTCGCAGATCTGCTACAATTTCATCCAGTGCCTCATAGATGTATATGTCCGGATTGTCATATACTCCACCGTCAATTTCTTTCATATCCGATCCATAAATGATATAGTCATACCCTTCCGTTGCATCCTGGATATAGATGTACCGATCTTCGATAGAAAACGCCATCTCGCTTTCCATATAGATTGTGGCTTGCTGTAAAAACTCTGCGATATTTCCGGATTTGTCCTCTTTAATCGGATTGATATCGACTTTATGGATTCCTACGCTAAATCTATCCTCATGGAATAAATTAAATAAATCATCCTCACGAATGTCCCCTTTGTACTCAAACACTATGTCGATGTCTGAATCTGTTTTTTCTGTTCCCCGACAGCGGCTCCCATAAACCACAACCTCACCAATCTGTATCAATAAATTCTGACCTATTGTCGTATTCATCAGATACTTCCGTACCCTCTCCTCGACTTCTGCTGCATTCATCCCTTCCACCGGATTAAAATACTTTTCTGTTTTCTCACGGAAATCTGCAATTATTTTTTTCTGTCGTTCCGTCCGTTCAAACCGTTCCTCAAAAAAATCCTTCTGTTCCGAAAAGCCAACGTAGTCCACATAAAATGCTTTCTTATCACCTCCGGATTCCAAAACAATCACATCACTTACCGACAGTGAATGCCCGGTAAAATCCTCCGGGCGGTGGAGATTAAACCGTTCATACAAAGTATCCAGCGTTTCTCCGGGCTTTAATTCCCCCTGATACTTTGATTCATAATCACTGACATTTATCTGCAGTCTCTTCTTCTGCACATAGTTCATCCCCCAAAAACGGTACTGTTCTCCATTGCTTCCATCCTTGATCTGCAGGATTTCATAAGTAACCGGTGATGCTTTCCGGTAAGGTGTTTCTTCTTTCACACCATCTGCCACACGAGAAATTAAACGAGCATAATGACTCGGTTCAAACAGTTCCGGTACATTTTCCCGCATACTGAAAGTCTCTCCGGTCCCTCCTGCCACAATAATGTGGTCATAAAACGCAATGTCTAACAGGAGACTGGCATACATCATCTTTTCCGTCACATCACGATCCATTTTGCTCATCTGAAGATCCGATGACGGATGATTATGGAACATGATCATCCCTGCAGCGTTGCTGAGTATGGCTGTTTTATATAATTCTCTTCCGGTCACCAGAGAAGCATTGACACTCCCGATACTGACCACATTAAAATTGATGGGACGCCCCTTGCCGTCAAGATTGACAACGCAAACCTCCTCCCGGTCAAGTTCTGCTAACACCGGTGCCAGAACAGAAACTGCTTTATCCGGCGTATCTATGCGTTCCATACTGAATACCCCTGTTTTATCCGTCAGTCTTAACCGCACTTCCACCTGTTTTAATTCATGCTGCATCCGACACCACCTCCACTGTTATCACCAACATCGTATCTTCCTCTTTTTGTTCGATAAGCTGTTTCAGTTCCTCCAATGAGTGGATCACAATATCTGTCTTTTCTTTTTTATTCATATCTCAATTCCTTTCCTGACTAATGAATTCTTCCGGAATGTTTCATCGGTTCATGGCTTTGTTCCTGCAGCTCTGACTGCAAAGTATTCTTTTCTTCCTGCTTATCAACCATCGGTTCTAAATCCATTTCCAAATTCTTTTTCAGGTTCCTTTCCGGAACACATCTGCTAAATTTATGTTCTTTTGCGTCGTACTGATATACATGATTTGATAAAACTTCATCTTCTCTTACACACATCGCATTTATATTACTTACCATCTCTTCAAGTTCTTCCAAATTCATGCCTAAACTTTTAGGTACAATCATTAACTCATGCACAGAAGATGGAAGAACATAATAATCTCCTCCCACCTGTTCAGCCACCATTTTCTGCACATTTTCACTGATGATGCTGACAGCTCCATTGAGTTTTGACTCATTGCTTAGGCAATAAATCTCTGTTCCTCCCGGTGGAAGCATTTCTCTGACATGCTCTTTAGCCTCTTCAAATGAAATTCCCTCCTGTTCTGATAATTGGCTCGCCGAAACTTCTACCATAACATTTTCAAGCGGTTCACATACCGATGGCGATAACCGCTCCATATTTTCCATTGCCAGCACATGTAATTCTTCTGGTGTAACTCCATATTTTTCCATTAAATAATTTGTAATCATAATAGAACCCATAGAATGCGAATCTCCAGTCACCTTTATATTGTATGTAACCGCCAGATCTTCCCTCTGTGTATATGGTGCATCCTGTAAACGGATGCTGTTTTTCTCCAGATTGACCAGTTTTGGAAAAATATAGTCTTTTACTGTCTCATAATTTCCTATCTCTTCTAATTTTTCCTGAAATCCCCTGTTTACAACCGGTTCGATATTTTCAATATAAGTATCTGCAATATTCGACACGATTCCATCCAGGTCTTTTTCTTCTTTGTATTGCTCATACAAAGGATTCAGATAAATAGTGGGTGAAATATGACTATCCGGACTTGAAATCAGTAAACCATCTAACACTACATCGTTGTTTTTCACCACCTGACGGATTGTAATCTCTGCACTTTCAAACCGTTCCGGCAGATAATCCGTTACATTTTCTTTGATATACTCCATAAATTCGCTATAACTCTTCATTTCGTTTTACCTCTTTTCTTTCTGTCTGGACATGATGTCCAAACGCTCCTTTAATGTACTTGTGCCAAGTTTAATGTTCTTGTTTCTGTTGGTTCTCGTGACTGTGTATGGTAGATATGCCTTTCCTCACCTACCGCACAAAGTCCTCTCAGTATTCTCATATGGTCAAACGGCTTCATCCGGTTTGTTCCGGAATCATACTCATACGCAGCATGGGATTTCATTGCCGGTGAAGATAATACCGAATCTCCCAACTGGCTTAAAATGGAACGCAGATAAATCACATTGTCCTGTTCTACTTTTGGTGCGATCAGATATTCTGTATCCGATACCGGTATGGCATAAAAATCGCCATCCATATATTCTGACATCTGCTTTTGCATTTCTTCACTGTCAAAGTTCTCCGCATTCTGCTCCGAAGAAAAACAGACCACTTCGCTTTCTTCTTCCGGCAGGGCGTCTAACAGCACTTCTCTCGCCCGTTCCTCTGTCATTTCATACTCTTCCATAAATTCCGGCAGAAGATGTTCTAACAGCCATTCGCCCAAAGGAGTCACCGTCGGTTCATTTTCAAGTACCGGTGTCTCGCCTTTTTCATCCATATTTAACAGGGCATCCAGTTCCGCTAACCGTTCCATCTTCTCCTTCAGTTCTTCCTCTGCAGGAAACGGCTTTTGCACCTCCATCTTTGCCGTTTCCAACTGGTGTGTGACATTGTTAAGTTTTGTCTCTGCTTCTGAAAGTTCCCCAGCCATGCCATCTAAAACATTGTGAAGTCTTGTGATATTTCCAAACGCATCCGAACCAAGTTCAAAATTGTGGCTTAGTTCTCCTTTCAGACTCATCACAAACTTGCGGTTAAAGGAATCAAAAGTGACTTTCATCTTCATGCCGGCATACTCACCGATCTCTACCGTCTGCTGCAGGGAATCCATCTCCTGACACATAGCAAGAATGGCTGTTCCTGCTTCCTTTTTGTCCGTAAAGATACGGTTTCCCACTTTCATGGAAAAGTTGTCCTTATCCGCCGGAAGATTCTTTTGCACTGTTTTCATATCTCTCTGAAATCCCCGAATCCGCTCCTGCAGAATTTCAATCTGCTTCGGATAATTCTTTGCAATGTTATCCTCCAGCCGGTAGATCTGACTGGTATGGTTTGCTTTCATCAGTTTCAGCCTGGATACCTGAATATCTAAGTCCATCTTTTCCTTGATATAAGGATTTCCGGTAGCAAGTGCTTTGACCTCGGCATAAGTAAGTGCTGCTTCATCCACATCCTCACAGCTTCGTACCGGCGATTTACTTGTCATGATCTGGCTGATGAATTTCTGCTTGTTTTCTATTACCTGCCACGAATAACTGTCGAATGTGCCTTCTGTCACATAACGAAAAATAGACACGGTATCATTTCTGTTACCCTGTCTGAGAATACGTCCCTCCTGTTGTTCAATGTCAGTCGGTCATTTTTTGCGGACAGTTCATACATGCTATCCTTTTCTGTTCTCTGCTCCTGCGTTTGCTCTCGTTTGATTTCTCCCTCCGTATCTTCTTGGCACAAGCAGGACAATACCTTGATGCACCAGAGCCCGGGACATATTCAACGCCGCACACCGTACAATTTTTAGCGGGCATTGCTGCCCACCGTTTTGTAGGTATGATATGTAATTCATCGACAAAGCCGATGAATTTATAGTAAATCTTGATTTCCTGCTTCACTGTTCCGTCTGCCATCTTCTCACGCTCCGAAACAAGTATCTTGTCTATGAGTGCGTTTATAACTGTTGCATCCAGTTCTTTTAAGCCTTGATAATTTCGGATAAGGGCGAGGAAGTCACGGATTCCCCGTGATTTCTCGTAGCTTTCATTAAGAGTTTCCGTCACCTCTTTCAGCCTTGCTTCAATTTCAAGCTGCTCTTTCTGGTATTTCCCCGACATCATCTCAAAATTCCGCTCGGTAATACGCTCCATGACCTTATCCTCGTAGAGAGAGGAAAACAGCCTGTCCAGTTCCGCAAGGCGTTTGTTCAGCTTCTTACGTTCTTTCTCTAATGCTTTCGCCCTGCTCTGGTCTGTTTCCGTGAGCCGCTTTTCTATGGCCCTGACCGCCTTTTCATCATTCACTGCCATATCCGCAAAACAGTTGATGTCGGCAAGAACGGCATTGAATAAATCCCTTGCTTCTATATTGTGGGCACTACACTCGCTTCTTCCGTTTCTTGCATAATTATTACATGAATACTGTACACAGTCGATAATCTCTGGGCGTTTCCTCCTGTGTACGTTCATTGCCCGCAGAGCACATCCGCAGTCCACACACTTGATAACGCCTGCAAAAATATTTACAAATCCTCCCTTGTTCTGTGGAAGCCTACGACTTGTAATAAGCTGTTGGACAATATCAAATTCCTCCTGCGTGACTATTCCCTCATGGGTATTGGGTATCACTTCCCATTCTTCGGGCAGCTTAGAGGGGCGTTTCTTGCTTTTCATATTGGCGGCAATCCGTTTGTAGCCTACAAGATTTCCCGCATATATCGGGCTTCTTAAAATGCTCCTCACGCTGTTCCCACTCCAAATATAGCGTTTGTCCTCGTTCCCCTCAAAATGACGTTCAAAGCCTGTTTCGCCACGCTCCGCCGCATAAGCGGCAGGGCGTAGGATATGCTGTTTATTAAGATGTCTGCAAATTTTGGCAACTCCATTCCCTTTTAATGCAAGGTCGAATATCTCTTTTACAACATGTGCCACTTTATCATCTATCAGCAGATGGTTGTGGTCGGCAGGGTCTTTGATATAGCCATAAGGGGCGGTAGTTCCCATGAATTTCCCCTGTTGAAACCTCGCCCGATATGCCGATTTTATCTTAACAGATATGTCAGCGGCATACATTTCGTTTAAAATGTTGCGGAAAGGCGTGATGTCCATAGCAGATTTATTCAAGGTATCTACGCCGTCATTGACCGCTATATACCTCACGTTATGCTCTGGGAAGAAAACTTCCAGATATAACCCACAATCAAGATAGTTTCTCCCCAGACGGGATAAATCTTTCGTAATCACGCAGTTTATCAGACCGCTTTCAATGTCTTTTATCATATTCTGGAAACTTGGTCTTTGGAAATTTGTACCAGAATAACCATCGTCCACATACGTTTTTGCTATGTGCCATCCCTGCTTTTTCACATAATCCGTGAGGATGGATTTCTGTGTCGCAATGCTCGCACTCTCGTTATCCGTACCATCGTCTTTAGATAAGCGGCAATAAATGCCGACTAAATAGATTTTCTTTTCTTCTTTGATTCCTGCCATACTGTAAAACCTCCGTATCTGTCCTATCTGTTTTCATGTCCCATTGCGTACATTCTAAGCGGACAGCCCCTCATTGTCGAAGGTGTCGCCCTCGGCAATCTTCTTCCGAATATCCTCGGAGATAATCGGGACAAACGCTTCTGTAACGGTCTGTGTGCCGACATATTCACGGCTGATTATCATCTGCACTGGTGCTTTTGGCACGATACGCTTTCTCTTTTTATCTGCTTTCTTATCCTCGCCCATACTTAAATCTTCCTTTCCAGACAGGGCAGGAGAACGTCTGGAAACGCCCCGCCCTGTCAATCAGATACCATCAATCCCCGCTGTTTACTTCTTTCTGTAATGCTTCAAGGAGTGCCGCTGCTTCATCAGCGTTCAACGTGATACCCTTTCCGCACTTCTCACGGTTCGGGGAAAAGCTGCGGATGTCATATTTCGGCTCTCTCCCGTTCCATGAAATAAGATTGATTTCCTTTGTGTAGCCGCTGTCACTCGCAGACAATACGGCGATTTCCTTTACAATCTCATACTGGATTTCTTTCATTCCTTACCTCATTCTCCTTAAAATTCTGTCTTTCTTCTGTTCCAAATTCCTGCATTTACTTCCCGAAAAAAGAAGGTTAGCGGCTGTCCCTGCTCCGTTTTCTCTGCAACTCACGTTCCAGAAGTCGGATGATGGTTTCCTCCATCTGCTTCGGCGTTGTGTTCTTCGGAAAGTATTTTTTCAGCTTGCTTGTGTTGATTTTCAAGGTTTCTTTCTGGTTGCCCTTTTCCTCCGTCATAATCGCAAATATCGTATCCATGTCAAGCCGCCCGCTCTGGCTTAACTGTTTCATCCGCTGTGCCTGTGAGAGTGAGGGCGTTGCTTCTTCGCTCTCCATCGTGGCAAAGAGGTTTTCCTGCTCGTCTTTCTTCAAGAAGGACAGTTCCACCGCAGGCGTGAGGGCGATTTTCCCCTCGTCCACCATCTGCAAAATCGGCGGTATCAGTTCCGTCAGGCGGATAAAACGCTGCACGGTCATCCTGCCCACGCCGAAGCCCTGTGCCACCTTGTCGTCCGTCCGCAACTTCGTCACAACTTGTGACGAGGTTAAGTCTGTGCGGAAACCCTGCCGCTTCATGGCTTCGGATTTCATCTTGTAAGCAAACGCCCGCTCCGATGGCAGGATATTCTCACGCTGCAAATTGCTGTCTACAAGGGTGATGATGGCTCGGTCACGGTCTAAGGGCAGGACAAACGCAGGCACGGTATTTATCCCTGCAAGTTCAGAAGCACGGACACGCCGCTGTCCTGCAATCACTTCATAACCGTCCCCGTCCTCTTTCGGGCGTGTGATTATCGGCGTGACAATGCCAAATTCCTTGATGCTTTCCGCTAACTCTGACAGTGTTTCATCTTCTGCCACATGAAACGGATTGTCGGGGAACGGGTACAAGTCTTTGGTCTTTAACACCTTAAAATCCTGTTTCTTCATTCACATATCTACCTTTCTTTCGCTCTGCTTCTATGATTTTTCTGCAATTCTTCCAACACTTCGGGCGGTATTTTTGACAGCAGCCGCCCCATCTGCTCGTTGGTTCTCTGCAATTCAAATATCTTCTGATTCGCTTTCTGCACCTTTAGTTCCTGCTCGTACTTTTCATCACGCATACGCCCCGCATAGTCTGATTCCTGCCCAATTCTCTCTTTCAAACTGTCGATATACGCCTGCTGTTTCCCGATTTCCTTAGAGAATTTCTCCACGTCTGGCAGCCATGCAGAGAGTAAATCTAACGCTTTATCCCTTTTCTTCCCTGCGTTAAAGGCGTTGATGTCGGATAGGGCAGACACGATTTCTTCATACTGTTTATCAAGCCTGCCGCCTAATTTATAGAGCCATGTGGGGACGTGTTTCCGCTTGGTTTCCATTGAGGACTGCCCCCGTTCAAGCTGATTCCACCGTGAGGACATCCGCTCATGGTAGGCGGTCTGCCACTCGGATAATGATTTCTGGTTGCCTAAGATAGCTTTCGCTGACAGCTTATTGTCTGGCGTAATCGGCACAAAGCAGAGGTGCATATGGGGCGTTCTCTCGTCCATATGGACGACAGCGGAGAGGATATTCTGCTTTCCAACACGCTCCGAAATGAAGTCAAGAGCCGTCTGGAAATACGCTTTTTGTTCTTCGGGCGGTAACTGGTTCATAAATTCTGGTGAAGCTGTGATGAGCGTTTCCACCATCATCACGCTGTCTTTCCTTGTCCTGCACCCCGCTTCGGCTACCATGCGGTTAATCTCTTTCTTGTAGGTGTACTTTGGTGGTGCTATGAGATGGTAATTGTTTTTAGAGCGTTCCATATCTATATCTGGGTTGCTTTTGTAGGCTTCTTTCTTCCGCTCGTTGTGGCGTTCACAAGCCGCAACGCCGCCCGCTTTTCGTTTCTGGAAACGCAGGATTGCATAAGGCATAGGCGGATTCCTCCTTTCTTTCGGCGGGTGACCGTCCTTTGGGGTGACAGCGGTGACGGTGGTGACAGCAGTTTTGGGATACCCCCTGCCGACTGCCGCAACTGTCACCCTCACCCCCTGCATGACGGTCATGTCGATGATGACGGTGTTTTTGGGATACCCCCCTCGCAAGAGCCGTCACCGTCATGCCGCCATTCTTTTATCCGAAGCCGTAAGGCGTAGGATAGCAGGGCACAGCCCTGCCTTAAGGGAGTCCAGAGGGAACGTCTGGCACACGACTTTGCAGGGCAAAGTGTAGTGTGTTACACCCTGTAAACGCAGTCGGAAAAATCGGAATGATTTTTCTGACCGCAGGGGTGGTTTTACACGACCGAAAAGGGCGAGTAAATCTCACGCCTGCATTTTGCGTTTACGGGGTGTTCTCCCGTAGGGATGACAGCGGCAGGGTATCCTAAAATCACTGTCACCACCGTCACTGCTGTCACCCGCAGGGCAGAGCCGCCAGCTTTACATGGCTTTAAGCGTCAATGACAGTAACAGGGGGGTATCCTAATATCGCTGTCACCACCATCACCGCTGTCACCCGCCCTCCTTGCAAGGGCAATCCGCCTGCCGTCTTTCCTGCGGCTGTACTGGTAGCAGATACGGTTCTCGCTTAAAAATGTGGTGCGGTATTCATTCAGCCATTTCGTAATCACCGTGGGTATGGTTTCCGTTTCCCCCATAGCGGCTAACAGTTCCGTTGCCGTGCCTATCCATTCTTCCTTATCCCTCATAAAATCCACCAACCGAAAAAGGACATCTGGTATCGTTTCTTTCGCAAGCTGCTCCTGCGTTTTCCGCTCCACAAGCTCCCAACGGCAATCACGGAAACGCAGCGTGTATTCCTGATAAGGCGTGTCCCTGCCCGTCACATACAGCTTGGCGGTGTCAGACGCACGTTTCTCCTTTTCCAGAACAAAGGTAGCGTCCGCACTCCCCGTTAATCCTGTCGTCCCAGACACCTTGTTGAACACGTCGCTGTCATTCTGCTTTCGGATGTGGTGTACGACAATGACCGCCAGAGAGTGCCTGTCGGCAAAGTCTTTGATGAGGGAGATGTCCCCATAGTCGCTTGCATAGGCATTGTCTTTTGAAGCTGTACGGACTTTCTGCAAGGTATCAATGACAATGAGCCTGCTGTCTGGGTAATCTTTCAGATAATCTTCAAGCTGCACGATAAGACCGTCTGACAGCTTGCAGCTTGCCACGGCAAAGTGGAGCCGCCCGCTTGCTTCGTCCGTCAAACGAAATAACCTGTCCTGTATGCGGCAGAACGTGTCCTCAAGGCAGAGGTAAAGCACATCGCCCTCCATTGTCGGCATATCCCATAAAGGGATTCCCTGCGACACGCATAAGCATAGCTTCAGCATGAGCCAGCTTTTGCCTATCTTCTGTGAGCCGCAGAACAGCGATAAGCCTGTCGGGATAAGGCTGTCCACCACAAAGGATGGTTTCTCAAGCGGTTCATAAAGGAGCGTTTCGGCGTTGACTGTCTGTAACTTCTGCATGGCTTTCCTCCTTTCGGGCGGTGTCTTTGTTTTCGTTGCACATAGGCGTTGACCTCCTTAAAAATAGATTTACTCCCACGGAAAAAAGTGAGAGTATGTAATGCCGCCAATCCCACACAAATAAAAAACAGATTTCTTTTTCGGGCGGTGTCGGTCACGGTTGGAGATATTTCTTCAATTTCCGCCTTTACTTTCTCCTTTGCAATCGCAACAGATTTCTGTATTGCCGAAGCGGTGCAATGCTCCATAGCGGCGATTTGGTAAAAATTGAACTCATACTCGTAGTAGAGCAGGAAACGCCGCCTTTGTATCTCTGGAAGGCTCCCAACCGCCTTATAGAGCGTTTCATTCCGTTCTTCCTCAACCATGCGTTCATCAAGGCTCTTAGGCACACGCAACGCCCGTCTGTAAAGGGTTTCGTCCCATACCTCGTTAAACTCCCTGTGCCGCTCGTCCCATTAGAAAAGATTCCTGTTCCTGCGCTCCATCTGCCGAAACTCCATAAAGAACTGTTCCGACACTTCCAACTCGTGGGATTTGCCCTGCCCGTCCTTAAAGCTGATAAAATACCTTGTGCCGCTTTCCGTGGATTCCTCCCGAAGCGTGTATGCCTTAACCCTGTATGCCATCCTGTTGTCCTCCTGCAAAAAATGAGTGAGGGGATTTCCATCCCTCACCCAGTAGCCCGCAGGATGGCAGGCTGTTTTAGAAGCTATAAAATTTTCCGCAGCTTCTTCCGCAGATGGTCTAACCTCGCATAGATGGCACCAGTCGTCAAATGCA
>OHDG01000707.1_pt1 | contig 18810 bp, 18 predicted proteins | sample 1566961 | NCBI WGS metagenome assembly OHDG01 (sample SAMEA3879539, study PRJEB24766) | human gut metagenome | biome: human-associated habitat; feature: feces | place: USA | collected 1985/1987
AAATTATCTCCGCATTGGTTCCTCTCCTTTAAATTTCTATTGCAATAGTAGCACAATGCCATTTTTAATGCAACCAAAAATTTTTACAAAAAATCTTTCGTTACCGGTCACACAATAAATATGCACAGCAGCAATCTCTACTCCACATTTTTTAATGCCTGATCCATCAGGATCTTTTTGATGCGCATAAAATCCAGTATCATGACAAACAGATATCCGATCAGCACAAATGCAAACATTTTCACATATCCGGCTGGCTGGATCACAAATGCAAACCATCCACTGTAACTAAACAAGATCGCCTTCCATGCCAGATTCATAACAAACGCTCCAAGTACAACACTGACCGCATCTTCGATCACAACCATGATCGTTGTGGAAAGCAGATACAGGCTGGCGATTTCTTTATTCTCATATCCAAGAATCTTTGTCATTGAAATTGCATTCTCATTTTTCTCAATGATCAGCTTTGTCAGAAGATAGATCAAAACTGCTGAAAGCAGGATACAAAGTATCTGGAAATAATCCATATAAGATCCCATGGAATGATCTAACTGGTCACACATCTTTGTGATATCACGCTCGGTGATCACCGTTGCAATATCATCTTCCGACAGATCTGCAAGCTCTTCATTTGAAAAATATCCACTGAATGCCTCTTCATCCAGCTCAAATACCATGCGGTAATTTTCAATCGGCATAAATACTGCAATGTTTACGCACTGGTCATAAATTCCGGCTACCGTAAACGTATACTGTTTGTTTTCATATTTTTCATCCAGTGAAACGGTATCCCCGACATTAAGTTCATATTTTTCTGAAAATGATCTGGAAATATAAACTTCATCTTCCTGCAGGGACTGCATACCTTTTATTTCTACATACTTACTATCGTCTGAAATACCGTAAACAGAGACTTCCTCATCTATTACATCGCTTTTTTTCTGCAAAGAACACATACTGAATTTTTCTGCGTCTTTATTGTCCGTCGTCAGTACATTTCCATCTTCATCCTCAAAAGATTTCAGAACATACTGATACTTTGCAAACATCATATTTTTTGCATTTTCTTTGTAATAAGAAAGCGTATCCGGCATTCCCACTGCCATTGCAAGCATCACCATGATAAAGAAAATTCCCACAAACAGGATCAGATAATTTGCCACATTCTGAAACATGATGCGCAGACGGAATCTGTTAAAAAATTTAAAATGCGGCAGCCGCATTGCTTTTTTGCGTTTTGTTTTTTTCAGATCATGCCTCAGAAACTGTAACGGTGTATGCTGCATCATTTTAATAATGACGATCAGATTGACCATAAACATCAGCACGACCGGTATCAGGGTTGTCTTAAAAAATGCATCCGGATTCCAGATCGTCTCATAGGTCGGAAGGCTGTAACTGTTATAATACATGGATACCACAACATCTTTAAATACCGTATAGCCAAGCACATTTCCGACTAATGCGGAAATCAGGGTAACGATAACCGGCATAGACAGATAATGGCGTACCAGCTCCCCTTTCGTATAGCCGGACGCACGCAATGTTCCGATTGCAGATGACTCTTTTGTGATCGTATTGCTGATCGTAACTGCAAAAATAAATGCGATGATGACAATCAGAATATCAAGCAGCACACCTCCCATTGCCTCATCAGAGCCCATGTCGTCGGTTGCAAAATGAATCGCCGGATTCGCATATTTTGGCACATAATCTTCAATCTCATTGTCATTTACCACGGTCTGTGTGAGCAACGCCCGCATAAAATCATCCGACTGGTTTTTCTCTTCTTTTTCATCTGACGGCTCATTTTCATACTTCCATGCATAATCGTAATGAATCGTCTTATGTAACTTTGCAAATCCCTCATCTGTTACCATTGCAACGTTAAACTTTAAGGCATCAAACATCAGATCCGTGCTTTTTTCGTGCAGTGTGGAATAGTTGACATATGCGATCAGACCAACGACCTGATATTTTTCTTCTCCGACTGTGATCTCATCGCCGACTTTTATCCCGACATTGTCAGCATGCATACGGTCAATGGCAATTTCATCCTCTTTTTCCGGGAAACTTCCGTCCATCAGGCATGCAAAATTGATATCATCTGTCTTTGCAAAAACACGGACTGTTCCATCCGAAGTTCCGTCGTTGTCATGATCTTCCTCTTCATCCCTGTAAAAATTTTCATACAGATGAACCGGAGTTTCCTTAAAATCAGGATCGTTCAATTCATATTTTTCTTCTGCATCCGCATATTTCTCGTTGATCTCATCTAAAACCTTGTTCCAGGCTTCGTCGTATGCTTTCTCATATGCCTCGTCATGTGCCTCATCAAACGCTTTCTCATACGCCTCATCATGTGCCTTAGGATATGCTTTTTCATATGCTGTATCATAGGCTTTGTTGTACTGCCCGGACTGTTTTGCCTGTGCCACTGCTGTATCAAGCATAACTCCCGCAGTTGTTTCATCAAGTCCCTGCGCCATCAGCATCTGCTTTATCTGTGCATTAAAAGAAACATCAAATTCTGACTGGAACTCTGCATCAAATTTTTCCCTAAATTCTGTTTCAAACTTCTCATCAAATTCTTTTTTGAACTTTTCTTCAAATTCACTATCGAACTTTTTATCCAGCTTCTTTTTTGCCTCATCAATGTAATACTGTCTGACATCTGCTTTATCGCCTGTCTTAATTGCATCAAGCAGTGTTTCGTCTGCTTTCTTTTTTAATTCAAAGTGTCCGTCTTCCAGCTTGTATCTGCCAACACCCTCATCAGCCGCTGTCATCATACTCTCGTTTGCAACATACATGCCTGACACAAAGCCGATCATCAGAATCAGGAACAGACTTACCACAAGATACTTTTTCCAGTCTCCTGTTAATTCTCTCGGTATTCGTCTGATAAGCGGATTTTTGATTTTTTTCTTTTTCATACTAATCTCCATTCTTGCGCTGTTTTTAAGCGCATCACAAGTTTGTGCGCCAGTACAGCTCCCTACCACTCCAGATCTGCCGCTGAAATTTTATGTTCATTGATATCGTTATGACGCACTGCCCCATCACGGAGTTTGATGACATGGTCTGCCATATGCCGGATTGCCTCGTTATGTGTAACCATGATAACTGTATTACCATATTTGACATTGACATTCTCAATCAGCTTTAATATTTCCTTGGAGGTATTGTAATCAAGTGCTCCGGTGGGTAGTGTACTGTTAGTACAAACAATAAACAACATCTATTATAAAGAACAGCATGGATTTTATGGATAAGCCGCTATTCCATCATTGATAACCGCGTGGATAATGTATGGAAAAATCATGGAAAAGGAAAATCTCTTTCCCACCATTTTCCCACAACATTTTCCACCCGGTTAGCAACGATTCCATAAACAGCAGCTTACCCACAAACTCCACCCTGCGGTTAAGGTCTGCTAGTATCCTCTTATTTTGTTTTATTTTATAAAATAACATTTTAACACTAAAAAAAGACTCCACCCCAGCATTACACCGGAATGAAGTCTTTTTGCTATCTTTCATCTTCTTTTTCTCTCATTGCAATCTCAATGATCGCCAAATCTCTCTTTGCAGCTTTCATATCTTCAACACCATCACGTACAGGTATCAATATTGCCAGTGTTAACGCCGCCGCCAAAATAACAGACAATAAAAAAACAAATGTTCATTTCTTTTATGCCATCATACCCGGAAGTTACAGTGTACTGATATGAAATTCTTATAAAAGCAAAAAATTCTCTCCAGATACCCATTACGATTCCAAGTAAAACAATCATCAGCAGCACTTCACAAACATTCTTTTTATGTTCACATTTCACTTTTTGTTCTACATATTCAAACTCCAGCTCTTCTTTTTCCATTAATCTTAATGTCTCAAGTCTCCATTTAAAAGCCTGCATTTTCCGCCTGCGTATTTCCCGATATGAAAATTTCATGATAAAGTTTTCTATCTTTTCTTTCATCACTCTGCCTCCACGATCTTCCAGTTATCCCCCTTCTCCAGCGTCAGCTTATACTGCATGACCTGCGTGATCTTCAGATCCTGGTCCAGGTATTTTACATAAACTTCTGCTTTCGTCTGATCACCTTCCATATAGTAGGCTTTTCCTGCCAGTCCATCATATACATAATTCTTTCCGATCGCCGGAAGGACACCATCCTTTACATAATAGACGAGTTCCTTTGCCGATGCCTGGGGATACAGCTTGAAAAACGTATTCAAAAAATCTTCGATCTGTGTCTGGGTTTTTAAATCTATGCTCCCGTCTGTTTCTTTCGCTTTTACTTCATAAGAAGATTTTCCCGGCAGCGCATACGCTGTCGGGTTTTTTACAACTAACATTTTTCCATTTTCATCTCTACGCACTGCTATCTGATACACATTGCTCTGCTCCGTGGTCTGTTCACCTTCCGATATCCGCTGCTTTACACAATACGTTACTTCGTACTCTGTATCCGTAAGATCCTTCACAGACCAGATATCTACGGATTCAACCTCTACTGCAGTCGGGCAGTCTGTCGTTATCATTCCATGATCCATAAGCTGCAGTGTTTCCGGAAGATACTTTTCCAGTGCTTTTTCTCTCTTGCTGATCTCCCGGTCTGTATTTTCCCAGGCATGATATACACCTGCGAAATCTTTCACATAACTCTCCAGGGCATTTGTATCTTTCAGTTTTTCCTCGATCACAGTCTCTTTTTCAACCGTGACCGTATCAACCGATGTGAAATTATTATAAATTCCCAGGATAATGCTGATTGCAAGTAAAATCCAGAATAACCGGATCCATCCCCTGTTAGGAGATACCTTTAAAACCGGCATTTCTTCTGCCTGGTCACTTCCTTTATATTCACCCCTTATCTTTTCTTTTGGTTTTAATTTCCTGATATGTACTTTCATTTTTTCCGGCAGTTTCGCATATATTTTTTTTAAAAACAGCCAGACCTTATTTTTTGCTTTACCAATCATCGCTTTTATCTGTTCTTTCTTCATATAAATATCTCCTATTCCATCCAGAAATTTTTCTGATCCTCTTCTGTAAAGGATACCGGCAACACAATAAATGCTCCATTTTCCCCGCTTCCATAGATTATGCTCTTTTCCGGTCTTTTCTCTGACAGATAGACACTTTTTGCACCAGTTACCCGACTAAGCATAAGTAAATATTCCGCATTTACTGCAGCTTCCCTGTCTCCCAGGAAACAAAAGATACGTCTCGATCTGCACCTTCCTCTTTCCTTTTTCAAAGTTTTTACCATCTGATCCAGTTCATCCGGCAATGTCGTTTCTTTTTCATTCATGATTCGTGCGTTTTCCATATAGTCATACATCTGATTCTTTACATACGAACCATCCCGTTCCGGCAATTCCACAGGTTTGTTTAAACATACACAAAAATGAGCGCCTGCAACATACTGCCTTTCATCTTCAATCCAGCTTCCATAATAAGTAGCACCTCTTCTTTCTGCCATTTTAATCAGATCATTTACCATACGCTGTATTTTCTTTTCCTGTCCTGTTTTGTTTCCTTTTTCCATTTCTTTTCCCTTTCTGCCGTTGCGACATCGCATTTATGTTGACGGCATGCTGACCCTTCCAATACATACAAAGTGTTCTTTCCAGAAATTCGTATTTAAGTCTGCAAAGCCGATCGGGTTACCGGCATGAAACATCCTTCCATTTCCGGCATAGATCCCAACGTGCGTGATGTAATTGTCTGTCTTATATGTTTTCGTGAAAAAGACCAGATCTCCCGGCTGCGCTTCCTCCAACTCCAGATGCTGCACGGCTTCATACTGTTCCTGTGCTGTCCTTGGCAGTGACACTCCCGCCTGTCCAAAACACCATTGCGTTAACCCGGAGCAGTCAAAGGATGTCTGCGGACTTGAACCACCCCAGACATATTTCCATCCCTGATATTTATAAGCTTCCGCAAGAACTGCATTCGCTGTATCTGCCGGTAACGGCTCTGACTCCAGATACTGTTTTACAAGATATACATAAAACATGTTTCCGTAGCCATATCTCCATCCGCCATTCTGTGCGATCGCAACCGGATTGTCATACTTTACTTTTCTGCCGCCGCATTTGCTGCTGGCAAAATCACACGACAACTGAAATGTATGAGCCTTTCCCCTGACTGATACATAATCAATATATCCGGCTCCATAATTGTATGCCTGGATCGCTGTATCAAGATCACAACCTAACGTGTCCGCTTTCTGTAGCAACATGGCAAAATATGCAACCGCAGCCTTGATAGATTCCGAAGGGGTTTTCTCTTCTTCTGTCAGACCACTGTTTCCAAGTGACTGCATCGGATCATTTCCTTCCCCTCCAGTCTCAACCATCATGATGGCAAGCAGATACTTTTCATACTCATGTATGTTGTATTCCGCTGCCGTATCCCCGACAAAGGCTGCATATTCCCTTACTTTGTCAGATAACCCAAGACCGGATGCATGCTTTGGATTTCCATCATCATTATCATCTGTGACGCCAACAAGTATCACACTGCATACCAAAAGCAGGAAAACAGGAAATAAAATACATAAGGCAGTTACTATCCGCTTTACACGCTTCATCCCTATTTCCTCCTCGTATCCATATTCCGATCATCCTTCCTTATTTCTGTCACTTTCCTTACATGAGGTTCTGCATGTCCTACATTTCTCTGTTCCGTTAAAATCTCATTTCTTAAATCCTTTGCATTTCCACTGGATCTTATGACGGTTTTTCCCGGTACAGACTCCGGCTTTGCTCCCCTTAGATCCTGTCCGGCATTTTTCTCCTGCAGTCCTTTGTTTCCCGCTCTCTGCTGTTCTAATCCTTTCATAAATTTTTCCTGATCCGGACTGCTTAACATTGTTCCGTAAGTTCCAAGTTCTTTTCTTACATCCTTGTTTGAATACGGAAGACGGGTTACACTCTGTTTATAGCGGATATCCTCTAACGGCGTTCCTATGCGCTCTGCCTTCTGGTCATTTTTCCTGATCCGTTCTTCACTTCCTGCCATGTCCCTTAACTTTTCATCGGATGCCTTTCGCATCTGTCCTCTGCTGTCAATAAAACTCTTTCCAGCCTTCGCACTGCGGTTTAAACCATCCACACCACGGTATTTATCCAGTTCTTTTCCATTTACCGGAATCCGTTGGTGGATGTCAATTCCATCATAACGTTTTAGCGCAGTTTCATTTCTTCGCTTCGCAAGATACATTTCACGACGCTTTTTTCCTGCATCTGCCCGGATCCGGTTTCGTTCCTGCAGACGTTCTGCCTCTCTTCTGCTCCGTTCTCCAGCTATGCCTTCTTTAAAGTCTTTTACATTCTGATCTAACGCTTTTCGATGTAATCCTGCCTGGTATCTTATTTCAGTCGGTGTATTCTTTACATTATCTTTTACCATGCCGAAACGTTCTTTTAAGCGTTTTCCGGAATCCATAACCATACCGACACGTTTTCCGGCTTTTGTACCTGCAGACTGTGTTTTACTGCCGTAAGATACTGTCGTTCTTTCATTTTCAGACGCTCCATTGTTTTCCGTCCCATTCACATTTTCATTTGCCCGGACTGGTTCTCTTACAGGCTTACTGCCACTATTATTTGTATGTGATGATGCCCTCTGTGAATTGCTTTCACCTGAAGGCGCCGGTTCATTTCCAGAACTGCTTCCAGCATTTCCACCTGTACCGCCGCCAGTTCCATTTCCTGCACTTCTGCTTACTGCAGCACGTCTGCCACCAGAATAATACCTTCGTCCAAACAATTTTCTCATAACCATATATCTTCCCATGCTCTTTAAGAAACGACCACGCTTATTGCTGCCGCCATCTCCTAACGCAACCATAGATAAAATTTCATCCATCTTTAAATACGTTCCAACAAAAACAACGATCTGTAAAAATGCAACCATTAAAAACGGATAATCTCCTGACATGGAATAGATCATTGCAGATAGAGAAAACGCAATCGTAATGAGAAGTGTTAATCCTGCGCGCATTAAAATCGTATTGAACAGTTTTAACACCGCCTTTTTCAACAATCCGTTATAAGTCGGCAGCATGGATAAAATAAAATTCAGCGGCAGATACAACGCAAATATGATAAACAAAAGCTGGGTAAATATAACCAGCCCACACATTATGACCACAAAAATACTGATGATCAGATTCAAAAAACCTATTAAAATAACTGTTCCAAATCTGCCTGCTACATTCGTCACAGTCATATTTACATTTTTATAAGTTTCAATATCTGTCTTTACTGCAGTCTGACGGTCTTCTCCGAAATTCGTTACAGGACTGACAGATAAAATTGATTTAATACGATCTCCATCAACTCCCGCTGCAATACGCTCTGATTCGATTGCAGTTTCATCCGTCGTACCAAACTGCAAAAGCAGCCATGGTTTATAGACCTGAATTGCAAACAGGTTATTCCGGATCTTGTCTGTTGCTTTTACTCCCATCTCATCATTTCCCGGCATGACAAGTTTTGCCCCAAGCTCCAGGACACCATTGCTTAAATCCGCGGAAAAATCATTGATATTTTTAATGTACTGCGGCGCATAAGCAATAAACGCGGCAGTTAAAAGAAAGATCACAAGCATATTTACCGCTGCGCTGACTGCCTCTGTGGTTTTTCTTTTGATCAGCCCGGCATATGCCATGTAGCCGCCCACGATCAATACGATAAACAGTAACAGCCAGGTATAAAAACCATCCGCATTGAATTTCTTCGATCCGGTATTCATGCCCGCCAGGATCTGAATGTTCTTTCCGATGTCGTCTGCCATATCACCGATAAAATCAAGCGAATACGTCTGCTGCACAATATATCCCGTTCCGCTGCTCAGCAATACACTGATCAGCCAGATTCCGTCACTGATTCCATAAAAAACGGATGAAATCTTATTATCTATCCTGTCCATCCAATTCCAGGGAAGCCAGTCCCAGGAAGTGTCCACATAGAAATCGATCTGATAATTATCCCACCGGTACTGACTATACAGATTTCCAGCATCGATCGTTTCATCTACCAGTCCGGAAGCCGCAGCTACCTCCATATTGGCAGCCGATAAAAATAATCCTGTCAGAAGCATGCATACAAGAAATGCTGACAGGATCTGTTTGCGCGGCTTTTGCAGTCTTTTTGTTTTCATTCCCCATTTCTTTCTCATGAAACTTCCTCCCTTCTTGGAGGTCTGGTATCAAATGCGTCAAATACATGCTGCAGTAATATCTGTGTATGTACTTTTCCAACACGACCGTAAATGTCCTGCATCAGACATTCCCCAGTTTCTAATGCCATGATCGCATTCTGGTTTTCTTCATCATCCGGATCCAGCCCAAAGAATCTTAATGTATTCCGGATCTCCGTCTTATCTGTGGAATGAAAAGCGAACTTCAAACCGATATTGTTTTTGATTTTTTCGTCCAGAAGATCGGAAGAACTCTGCGTGATAAAAAATACACCGGACTGCATGGAACGTCCGGCACGTACAAGTTTATTCGATAAAGCTGCTCCCTGTGCTACCTGCAGGAGACTCCATGCCTCATCTAAAGCAACGATTTTATAAATTTTCCTGTCTGAATAAATAAAATCCAATGCAAAAGTTCCGATCGCGATCATAACCGCAATACTTAAATATTCGATACTGGTATATTCCTCCACATTTTTTTCAGAATCCGGCAGCATCAGATCCTGCACCTGCAAAATGTTTAAAGCCTTATCTGCACTGATCTTACGCGTCACTTTTCCATCTGAAAACAGCAATCCCGCAAAATCATAATCGGTAAACGCTGCTATGTGGCTTGCAAGCAGATGCGCTTCTTCATCCTCCATCTCATTTAATTCATCGATCACATATAAAAGTCCGCTATCCGATCTTTTTGTAACTGCCTTTACCGCATCACGTAAAAGCGGGAAACGTTTTCCATCTTTAATACTGACACCAGTCAAAAATGTCAGGATATCCATCGCCAGGCTGTCTGCATCTTTCTTATTCTGCATGATCACATACGGATCAAGCATTCCTTTATTGACCTCATCACTGGTCAGGTTGATAATGTTAATTTCATCCGAAAGTTCCGGAAGCATTTCTTTCCATTTCCCGCGTTCCGACTTCGGATCAAGGATCAGCGCCCTTGCGCCATGTAAAACTTCCTGGTAAATGATGTTATTTGCAGACATTGATTTACCACCGCCAAGCGTTCCGGTAAATGCCACAGCAAGGGCATTTGTAACACTGCCGGCTACGTTCTGACAGGCAAGAGACGGGTCTATATAAATATTGTTTCCGGTTTCTGTGTCATACCCGATATAACTTCCATCCGGATCGCCTAAGATACGTGCCGCACCAAATCCAAGTCCTGCCAGAAAATCTGCTTTTACATACTGGATATAATCATTTTCATATCTTGATCCAGACGGAATAAATTCTTCGTGGAATCCGATCATATCGCCAAACGGGCGTACCAGTTTAATGTTAAAATCATTCTCGTAATAATCCCTGACCTCCGCGATACGACGTTCCAGCTCCTCTTCGCTTTCTGCAGCAATCCGGACAACGTAGCTTAATTTGTACATGGATTCTTTTGTTCTGCCTAAGTCCTTTTCCAGCTCGTCCACATCCACCAGTGCCTCTACCACGGAATTATCCGTATCGGCACCAGCCTCATACGCATGCTCATCTAAGTCATTTAATTCCTTTTTCTTATTTCTGACCGTCATCAATGCGCTTCTGTTCGGCATGATTTCAACGTTCATACTGACGTCTACCGGAAAACGGAAACGCTCCTGCTCATAATAAAAGATCTCCGACGATGGAAACTCCAGTTCCCCGATTAAAGCATTGATTGTCAGGTATGCAACATAGCTTTCCCCCTCTTCCCTTATCATCCGGATATGTTTCTGATGCTCCTGCAGCACACAGCGCGTCAGGCGGAGAATGTCGTACTTGCGGACTAACGTTTTTTTCTCCAGCTTTTCTTTTGGAAATGAATACTCATATTTATAATACGGCGTTTTCTGTTGTCCATAGATATGCTCTACAATGTAGCCAATGTCTTTCTTTTCCAGGCGTTTTAAGGAAAACTTCCCTTTTACACGCTGTCTTAAAAAGTCTTCCAGTTTTGCATACCGCTCGATCTCTGCACTGTTTATGCTGACAAAATCACCCATCAGGTTATGGTTGACACTGTTTATAAAGTCTGTAAATACGGCTAAAATATCTTCCTTGACCTTCTTTACACTAACTTCCTCTTCTCCCTTGATCAGCTTAAAACCTAAAAAGAAACGGTAGGTAACTTCATTTTCTATTCCACCCATAGAAGTGATCAGCCCTTCTGTCTGGATGTCGATCACTTTTTCTGCTGTTTCTTTAAGATCCCCCTTTAAGTGTCTCTTGCAGCGTTCCTGCCTGTCCCTTACGGATGTTTCAGATGCAATGCAGAGCGCATGCATCTTGCCTTCCCTGTTTACCGTCATGATCTGACGGAACCGTTCATGTACTGCCATCTTTTCATCCGGAGATAAAAAAGCATAGTTGTACGGGATCAGTTCATAATACGCCCACCATTCTCCCTGCTGGTTTAAGATCATATTGTTTTCGATGTACTTAATCGGGAACATAGATATCCCTCCTCACTGCGGTAATATATTCATTTACCGTCTTTTTACGATACACCACACGTTTTCCTGCATAAGTCTCTTTTGGGCGTATCAGATAATTAAACGCCGCGCATAAGAATCGGTACGGATTTTTGCCGTCAAAACTCTTTTTTGACATCAGATATGCGTTTCCTACGCATATCGCTGCCCATACAACGAAACTTTTTATATACACGAATGGCGGCAGGTTGTGAATCATAAGACATACAACTGCCGTTCCGGTAAAATACCCGATCTGTGTTATCGTCGCCGGAAACGGCAGATTAACATCCCCGACCGCATGTATCACTTTTTCAACATTCCAGATGCTTGTATATGACTTTACCTGTTTCATTTCTTCCCTTTCTTTCCTTTCTGCCTGTCCGGCGGTTTTCTTCATCCTTTTTCATTTAGCTAAGGCACAGGGCAGTCCGCCCCGCACCTTATTTTTATCAGAGATTATTTTCCTCCATCTTCTACATCATCTGCAGCACCGCCCTCGATGATCGTGCCATTATAGATCTTTAACATCGTGTCTTTTGTCCCAGAGGGATTAAAGACAAAACCAACCGCTATGACCGCGATAATTGCAAAAACAATCAGCTCCGCAATCTTGTGTTTAAATAAAAGCACAAGACCAACAATAATAATCCCTCCTAAAACCAGAGGCTGTATATTCGTCATGAGCCACGTATAAATTCCCTGTCCAAAATTCATCTTTCTCTTTCCTTTCCGCACATTTTTGTGCATAAAAAAAGACAGCTTTTCGCCATCTGTTTACTGTTACCTTTTCTACTTTTTCTTCTTTATGGCGCATGTTCCATAATGCAGCCATCTTTGTGCTTTAAAAATTGCGACGCCGCAATTTCAGGATTCCATATATTCCTCTTTAAGATCATCAATCCATTTTCTTCCTTTCTGCCTTGCTGTGACAACATCGTCCAGTGCCGCCTGCTGTTGTTTTAAGATCTTTTTATGATGCGGGGACAGATTAGCTTCCTCGATCATATCCTTCGCCAGGCGTGTGCCTCTGAGATCATCCAGCTTCTGTACCATTTTAAGGGACGGTGCGACCTGTCTTGTAAGCCAAAGGAGTGTCCGGTCAAGTGTGTACTCTTCCGGTTTTGTCGTCAGCTTAATGCTCCGGTACTGTCCGTTTAAAAACCACACCCAGCGCTCATTTAACGGCCAGTTTCTGCATTCCTTCTCCGGATCGGCATCTACAAAACGGACATAGTGGTTGATAATAGAATAAGCCGTACAGGCTACATCTTCCATCTCCAAAAGATCATCCACCGCCACCTCCGCACGCTCATCTTTTAACCGTATTTCAAAACGGTTTTTCGTTTCCGCCTCATCCAGCGGCGTGCCATTTTTTACATACTGCTCATAATCCTTTTCGTAAATGCAGAAATAAATTTCACTTTTTAAGGATCCCAGGTACAATGTATTTCCCATGCTTGCCGCATCTTTTTCCCGATTCCTTATCAGTTCCCCGGACTGGTAATCCTTATAACTGTGAAAAATCGTGATGCATTCATCCCGACGGCATTTTACTATCAGCTCCGGTATATTTAAAATTCCGGCACGGTCGTTGATCGCAATATCGATCCGCTTAAATACCGCCCCCATTTCTCTTGCCGTCCGGAAGAAATCGTACCAGGTACGTTTCTGTACTTTCAAAAATGCCTCAAACTGCCTGCACCCTTTACCTTTTAATTCAAGCAGAATGCCTTTTTCATGTTCCGGCGATACCATGACTGTGATATCTCCGTAAATATACTGACGCCCGTATCCATAAAAACTGTGCGCTTCCTCGATCATGTACTGCATCCGGATATTCATGGCATCTTCGATCACGCGTCTCTCATCCGTGGTTGCAAACCGGATCCGAACATAGTCAAATAAAATTTCCATTTCTTTATCCGGATTAAATATCTCAAGAACCATTTCCAAATGTTCTAACAGCTTTTTTGTTGCCCGTTTTTTTCCGGTCAACAATACACTGTAATAACTTCTATTGATTCCTGCCGTTTCTGCATATTCACTTTGCGATACGCCGTAGCTTTTCCGTCTTGTTTCCAGGTTCGTGATCCATTCCACCGGATCAAATGCAATGGAATCTTCATTTTCTTCTATGTACTCGTCTGCCATCTCTCCTGTTTCTCCGGCGTTCCATACGTCATCCGCTGATTTAAAACCTTCCTCCAGATCTTCTGTCCGTGTTCCATAACCGCTTTCTTTTTCTTTCCGGTATTCCTGAAGCACGTTTTGCAGCTGGTCAGCCAGTTTGTCACTGACCGGCTTTTTCCCGTGCACCAGCATGTTATAATAGCCTCTTGAAAAACCAATGCGTTTTGCAAGTTCTACCTGGGATAATCCCAGTTCTTTGCGTTTTTTCTCAATCTCTTTTAACGTCTCCCGGTTCTTTTCCACATCTGCCACCATCCCATTTTATAATTCAGTCCTGCAGTCTCCCAGGGATATCCTCATAGATCTGCATTTCATTACGTCTTGCCTGCATAAACTCAAGTACTGCACCACGGCTCTCCCTCCAGCCCGGCATCATGTACACTCCGGTGCAGATCGACAACAGCGTCAATGATACTTTTATATATTCTTCCCACGTTGTATCCTGTGGCAGCATTGCATTGACTTTCGCCGGATTGATTACAGAATATCCATTTTCGGTTAATTCCTTTTCTGCTTTCTCAAAACGTTCCATATAATCCGGTGTTCCGGTAATCGGTCCGCTGATATAAATATGTTCCGTCTGTTTTTTATTTTCTTTTTCTTCAATCGCCTTTTCCTCATTCCTCTCCGGCAGTTTCGCTGCCGTTTTCATACATTCGATCACACGCTTCTCCTTCCTGCTGTCTTTTCTCATAGATCCGCGACAGCTCTGTAAAAAAATCATATCGCGGATCTACATATGGAGCGTAAAACTCTGTTACAACACCGTTTCCGGTGTTTACATAGCCGCGCCCCGCAATATCTTTTTCTTTAAATTGTTTATCAATACTGCCAAACATCATGGTGTACCCGCTTGCAGACATACTACCCAGCGCAACACGGAAACCGAACTGATCGCGGACACCATCTCCGAGGTATTTTGCATCTGGTCGCTGACACGCAAGAATAATAAAATATCCTGCTTGTCTGCCTTTCATGATAATAATCCGGATCAGCTTCATGACCTCTTCCCACTCTTTTTTTGCAAGCGTATCCATAAATGCCACATATTCATCAAAGATCAGAAAATGTGGCGTCAAACCGACTTTCGCATAATTCGCACCCATCCGGAAATCCGGATGTTCCTGCATTTCATCATAACGGGCTTCCATTCCTTCATAAAAAGTTTTCACACACCCCATCATGCTCTCTGTATCGTAGTTCACATCCGGCATGATCCTGGATAAATAGGACAGGTCCGCTTTCTTCGGATCACAGATATGCAGCACTGCACCGGATTCTAATAACGCTTTTATCACGATCAGCAGAAAGATTGTCTTTCCGCTTCCTGTATCACCTGAAATCAACATGTGCGGCAATTTGTCATACTTCCATGAAATATGTTTCATCAGATTTAATTCTCCATTTTTTGCCTTCACATCCTGAATATCGATCCGGTTCTTTTCAACTCCGGTCAGGAACTCATATTTAACCCAGATATCTCTTGTATCTTTTTTTACCAGTTCACAATTTAACCCGGTTTCTAATTTTTCCTCCAGGGTAAGCAACTTATCCTGATACTTTCCCATACTGATCTTGACTGTCACATAGATATACCGTTTTTTCCGCCTGTAATAAAGCGCCGGAAAATATGTGATCCGCTCCATTCTGCCGCCTGTTTTACTCTGCTGCAGTGGCTCTGTCTCAAACCATCGATTTTCCAGCAGCATACGCGCCATTGCCTGGCGGTTGCGGATGTCTGTCATGCGGCCGCTTTTCCATTTATAAAGTAGATCCAGCAGACATAAAATCGTGAGCAGGAAGAGAAGGAATACCCTAAGCAGGATATTCCCTTCTGTCAGCCGGATCACAAAAGCGGATAATGCTGTAATGACCAGGGCGAAAAAAATGACAGACCGTAAAATCAGCCTGTCATCATAACGCCCGATGCGGTTTCCTTTCCAGATTGGAAATCTGTTCATCTATTCCACTCTCCCATCCGGTTATTTATTTTTTATTTCCTCCGTCCTTTGCGTCCGTTCCGGTCTTATCTGCAGCTTTATCAGATGGTTTGTTCTGATCTGCTGTTTTCGATGCGTCTGCTCCGGCAGCTTTTGTCTGATCAGCAGGTTTTCCTGCAGCATCTGCCAATACGATATCGTCCGCATTGATGTACCAGTCTGCCGTTGCCCTTCCACCAAACGTTGCATCCGCTCTTGCGCTTACTACCGGATTTACAAGCGTTACCGCCGCATTGTATGGGAAGTCTTTTTCTCCGGCTTCCGGTGGAATGCTGACTGTGATCGTGTGCCCCTGGCGCTGACATTTCAGGTCATATGTACGTTTTGTAACCTCATCGGTCACATTCCCTTCTTCGTCCTGTGCGTAGTTCTCTCTGCGCAATGCCGCAAACTTTAATTCTCCTAATGTTTTCTCTGTATCGATAAATAATCCTTCTGAAAATCTCATTGTCTTTCCTCCATCTTTCTAATCTTTTTTATTTTCTATTCTTTTCTTTTTGAATTGTTTTCTTTTGTTTCATTTGCTATGCTGCATATGCTTCTTTTACCGGATTACTGCTTTACCCCTGTATCTGCCAACTCATCCACGGAAATGATATCATCCGCATAAATTTTATAATTCACATAACCCCTGTTATTGATCGCGTATCCTTCAATTTCCACACGGGGATTAATAAGCGCCACCGGTTCCTCGTACTCAAAATGCTTTACCCCTGCCTTTCCAGGAATGGTAACCTCAACGTTATCCGCGCGCTGTACATCGGAATAAAGGCTGTAAGTTCTTGATGTAACCGTACGCCTGCCATTTGCACGCTGCTGGTTTTCTTTTCCTGCTCCAGCAAAGGTGATGTTTCCTAATGATTTTCCTGCATCAATAAATACATTTTTTAATTCCATGATATTTTCCTCTCTTCCTGTTTTCACATATCGTTTTGTTTGTTTTTCTGATCTGCTTTTCTCATTTACCTTTTCTTCATTCGTCCCGCTTCATAATGCTGTACCCGTGTTTTACCAGGTATTCTTCCACCAGCTCGTCTACACTGCCATCATCCGGTTTATCTTCCAGGCAGACATCTGATTCCCGATAGATACCATCTGCCATTAAAAGCAAGTTATTCATTCCGTCGCTCCGCGTCTCATGACTTCTTGCAATAATGCTTGGATTTTCCAAAACGACCGCTTCACCAAACTCAAACGGCTGGGATCCGTTCGCGCCGATCACCAAAGCTTCTACGACTTCCCCGCGGAGCACGTCGGCAAAGAACGTGTAGAAATTTCCTTTTACGTCTTCCCCACAGATGTTCCAGGTAACTGCTTCCCCTTCGCCGGCATAGTGCAACGCTCCAAACGTCTTTGACATGTTCGGGATCACAACTCTCACACCCATATGTACATTCCTCCCTTCTGTATGTTTTTTCTTTCTTCCACCCACCAAAACAGCCGGTATGATTAAGCTGTTTTTGGTTACTGCCTTATCTTGAAACAAGGCTCCCACCACATAACCTTTTTTCTTTTTTTCCGACATTATCACAGTTAAAACGGGTTCAAATCATCTAACGCTGGTTCCATTTCTGCCCTGCAGACGGCTGCCGCCGCAATGACCGGATCCGCATCTGCATAACGCCGCATTCCTGGAAAATCATTTTTTTCAACCGCTTCCTGCAGCTTTCCTACTCTTCCGGTCACTTCGTCCGGTCGTATGCGCATGCACGCCGTCTGGATCCGCCCGAGAAAACTTGCATGATCTGCTACAAACTGATAATCCGGATTTTCTAAAATCTGTTTTAATGCTGCTTTTGCATTTTTCTTTATGTTCTCCCTGCCACGCATATAATTTACATCCATCTCCGGCGGCAGATCAGCAAACTCTGGCGGAATGAAAAAGCCGTGTGCAATCATTTCTTCCTGCTGGTATTCAATCCGCCTGCGCTTATAATTAAGTTCCTGCCCGTCCGTCCACTTCGGCCCGTGCGCACCTTTTAAAAAGACGATGCACCAGTCTGCCACCGCCGCAAGGAGCTGTCCATAAAACTTGATCAGCTCCCACTCCCGTTCGATTCCTTCTGCGTAATCAGTTAAAAGAAGCTGTCCTTCATTTAACCAGCTTTCACGCTCTGCCGGCGACATCTGCATTCTGCCTTTATTCTTCCAGTCTTCCACATCATAAGCAGTAACACTGTTTTCTGTCTGCGCCATCTTCTCCACCTCCTTAAAAGATTCTTTTTTCGTTTCGTTTTTTCAAAATTCAAAATACCTGTAACTCCCCGCAATACCGTATGCAGGCAGGTTATTTTTTGTATTTTTGCGGATAGTTTACATCATGTTGACTTTTGGGGTCTCAGTCAACAAGGTGTAAACTAAAGTTTTTACCGGAGTTTTTGCCGTATTTCCGGCATTTGTGCCCTCTGGATTAAGAGTCGCCTATCGCATTTATACCCCCGTGTTACAATCCGGGGGTTAAGCCGGGCGCTTACGCGCCCGGCAGAAGCCCTGAAGGGCTTAGCGCCGCCCCGGAGGGGCGCCCCGCTTCGCTGCTTACACTCCGTCCGCGCGCCGCGGGACACCCCTCCGGCACAGTGCTAAACCCTTCAGGACAGCGGCCGCTCTCCCCGTCTTGCAACACCGTAGGAACAGCGTGGATTTTATGGATAAACAGCTATTCCATCGTTGATAACCGCGTGGATAATGCATGGAAAAATCATGGAAAAGGAAAAACGTCTTTCCCACCATTTTCCCACACATTCTCCACCCAGTTATCAACGATTCCATAAACAGCAGCTTACCCACAAACTCCACCCTGCGGCTAAGGTCTGCTGGTATCCTTTTATTTTGTTTTTTGATAAACAAAAAGAAAGGATCTTTTCCCTGTGGCGAAGACGCTAAACATCAAAGCGCCTCCGCTGTGTGAATTTGTAAACAAGGCAGGGACAGGATCACGACAGTT